>Ga0208716_1000584_pt1 | contig 14917 bp, 12 predicted proteins | sample NGESurdeep092012_8_FD_184482 | JGI IMG/M metagenome (GOLD analysis project Ga0208716, IMG submission 184482) | Arctic peat soil microbial communities from Barrow, Alaska - NGEE Surface sample 415-3 deep-092012 (SPAdes) | ecosystem: Environmental > Terrestrial > Soil > Wetlands > Peat ...
CGGCTTGTAGACTTTTCGATCGTGAAACTCATGGACGGCTATTTAAACGGAGACAAAAAGTACGTCGAAATGGTGAACCGCTGGTTTGGCCCAGAGGGCATGATCGATGAAGTCCAACCCAAAGACATTCAAGATTTCTTCAAATTCACGATTTTAACCCGCGAACAAATCCCCCCCTCGACAAAGCCTTAATCTCGACATTTCGCCGGGATGCATTTCAGTAAACACTCACCGATCGACGGATTATCTTTAGTTCTCACTTGAAGGAAAAAACTATGAAGATCACAACACCTATCAGCCTGTTTGGCTTTTTACTGGCTCTTTCCGCCCTGAATGCCCAAGCTGCTGATGCCGCCAAGCAATCCTCGGCTATTCCGCAGGCGACCGATACAGCCCAAACCATTGACAGTCGCTTGAGCAAACTTTCAGCCGCTATTCGCCAGCGCGAAAATTTAGTACCAACAGGCGATGCTGACAATTTCACTACTCCTGCCGGTATATTATTAGCTGGGGTAGCTTGGGGTAATGGTGGTGGTGGTGCTGCCTTCCGCAATGCTGGTGGCGGTGGGGCCTTCCGCAATGGCGGTGGCGGCTGGGGTAATGGCTTCCGTAATGGGGGTGGGTTCGTCAACCGTCGTTAATTCAGATCGACGGGTTGCATCTTTTTACTAGCCTCTCTTTTTTCTAGAGAAGGGAGTCTAATAGATGGGAGCTCGATCTAATGGATTCACTGATTAAATGTAGCCAGTAACCCAGTCCTCTGATTTCTCTCAATTGCCCTCACAGCATACACTCTGCTCTTTTATCAAGGGAAACTTCAGTTTAACAACAATAGTTTGTGAGGAGAAAAAGGTCATGTTTAAGCGCTTGCAACATCTTTCGCTATCAGTGCCCCTATCGCAAATCATTTTGGGCATTTCTTGTCTGCTGACACCCAGTGCATTCGCTAACCCATTTCCGACAACACCGCACGTTCAAGCAAACGCCCCTCAAGAAAGCGTTGCTCTGAAAGCTCCTTCTAATTCTATTGCTTCTGATGAGAGCGCCACGGGCACACCTACACCTTTAGAGGCTCTCAAGGGCGTACCTACCTCTTTAGGGTCTCCCAACACAAAGCAGGACTTGACGACCCCTGCCTTCGAATCCCCCATTGCCCAAGAAAACGCGCAGGATAGCCTAGCAAAACCCTCTCTAGACCAGCCCGCTAGCGATACGGCAAACCCCGATTACGACAGCAATAAATGGCACTTTAAAATTCAACCCTACTTTACTCTTCCGATCAGCACCTATGGTACAAATACGATAGGAGAGCGCTCCCTTAGCTACAGTCTCAGTCTCGGTGAAGTACTGAGCTTGCTAAACTTTGCCCTTTATGCTCGCGCCGAAGCATGGCACAACAACTTGGGCTTTATTGTTGACGCATCTTATCAAAACCTAGGTAGTGTTGCGAATGCTAGCCGTGAAAGGAGGCGTCTCCAGGCTGACCTTTCCGCAACTACCAGCTTTAGTCAGGGCATCTACGATTTCGCGGTTAGCTATCACTTTGGCGCCCCTGCTCAATTCAGTTTGCCCGAAAAACCAACGAATCGGTCATTCCCTCTATACTGGTTCGAGCCAATCCTGGGCGCTCGCCTCAACGCTCTAAATGCCAGTATTACTGCCCGTGCTGATGTCAATTTAAGCTTTGAACAACTCGGTCTGGATTTTCAGAGAACTTTTCAGAGAACTGTTAGTAGGGGACGAACCTGGCTCGAACCAATGGTTGGAGCAAAATTTGGAGTGCAGGTTTCTGATCCCATAACTCTGTGGTTGCGCGGCGATGTTTCTGGTTTTGGACTGGCAGGCACTCCGGATTTAAGCTACAACATTTTTGCTGCAGCAGACTGGTGGATTTCTCCTACCACCTCGCTCCAGATTGGCTACCGATTTTATGGCATCAGTTATGGTAATAATGACCTCGTTTTTAACCAGCAGTACAATGGCCCATATCTGGGCGTGACGTTCAATTTTTAAACTGATAGCAATTCTTATTTTGAAATATTTGTACTGAAATGAACTTTTCGACCAGAGTTTAAGACCTCGGGAAGTCAGATATCATAGCCCAGTTGTCGAAGTATTAAAACGACAGGCTTGGGAAAATTCTCATTGGCATACAGCTTCATTATCAGCAATATCTTGGTCAATCTCATCCCGATGTTTTTCATAGTAATGCCACGCACCTTCTAAATCGACCTGTTTGAGCGTGGGATAGCTATCTAACAGTTCTTGATCAGAAGATCCTAGATTGCGATAAGCGACCAATGTCCAGACTGGAATGCGAGTGTTGCGGACTCTAGCTCGACCCCCACAGACTCCTTCGGCATGTTCGATCCAGGTTTTAACATGGCTCACCATTGATGTTCCCTCTCAATGAGGTGTTCTCGTTCACAATCCTCCCTACAATTTAGTAGAAATTAGGGCATGGTTCAATTAATGTACCGTTACGCAGTAACGACAGATGCATTGAACCACGCCCATCTTTTCCATATCGAATCGACTGGAAAACAAAATTAAAAGATAGAAAGAATTGTAAAGATTACGATGGTTAATTTTTCTGAAGCAAGCAGTTTTTGAATGTTAAGTAATTTTCCCAGACCGTAAGATAATTCAGGCACTCTTTTAGAATAAATGCCAAGACCTGTCTTCTCCCAGAAAATACCCCGATTATCCCGAATCGCTTTCCCCAGAAAGTAGCAGAACCCTTAAATATCGAACAATGCCACTGCTTGGATCTAACTGTCCAAGAAAGGAGACAGGAACATGGCACGTAAAGACTCTATGAATTCAAAGAAAAATAACCGATCCCCGCAGAAAAAGGTGGACGGCTCAGTGCTGCCGTTTACGCCAACGCCGTCGGCCAGTATTGCCGGCGTCACCCTACAAGAATCCACGCACAAACGCCGCGTCGAAGAGAGCCACTTGCCCAAAGATGCGCCCAATATCCTAATTGTGCTGCTCGACGATGTGGGATTTGGCCTGCCGGATACCTACGGCGGCGTGATCCGCACGCCCACGCTGACGCGCGTGGCGAACCAGGGCGTCAGCTACAACAGGTTCCACACCACGGCGATTTGCTCGCCCACTCGAGCCGCGCTGCTGACGGGGCGCAATCATCAGCGCGTCGGTAACGGGACCATTGCCGAGCGCGCCGTGGACTGGGACGGCTATCTGGGCGTGATCCCCAAAACCTCCGCCACCCTCGCCGAGACCTTGCATTACTACGGCTACAAGACCGCCGCCTTCGGCAAATGGCATAACACCCCTGCCGATCAGACCACCGCGATGGGCCCGTTCGACCGCTGGCCCACCGGCCACGGCTTTGACTACTTCTACGGCTTCATGGCCGGTGAGACCTCGCAGTGGGAGCCACGGCTCTATGAAAACATCAACCCGATCGAGCCGCCCCACGACGAGCGCTACCACCTGAGCGAAGACCTGGCCGATCGGGCCTTGACCTGGATGAAGCACCACCGCGCCTATGCTCCGGACAAGCCGTTTTTCATGTACTGGGCGCCTGGCGCTTCACACGGGCCGCATCACATCTTCAAGGAGTGGGCCGACAAGTACAAGGGACAGTTTGATGACGGCTGGGACGCCATGCGCGAGCGCATCTTCAAACGCCAGAAAGAGCTCGGCTGGATTCCAGCGGACGCCAAACTCACGCCGCGCGCCGATAACATGCCAGCATGGGACAGCATCCCGGAGTCAGAACGTCCTTTCCAGCGGCGCTTGATGGAAGTCTTTGCCGGCTTCACCGAGCATGTGGATGCTCAGGTCGGCAAGGTCGTCGACGGGCTCGATGAGCTCGGCATCAGCGAAAACACGATCGTCTTCTACATCTGGGGCGACAACGGGTCGAGCGCCGAAGGTCAGAACGGCAGTATCAGTGAGTTGCTGGCCCAGAACCAGATCCCCAACACGGTTCAGCAACAGATCGAAGCCTTGAACCAGATCGGCGGGCTGAACGCACTCGGCGGGCCCAAGGTCGACAACATGTACCACGCCGGTTGGGCCTGGGCTGGCGACACGCCGTTCCATCACACCAAGCTGATCGCCTCGCACTTCGGCGGCACGCGCAACCCGATGGCCGTCTCGTGGCCGAAGCGCATCAAGCCCGACAAGACGCCGCGCTCGCAGTTCCACCATGTCAACGACATCGTACCGACGATCTACGAGATCCTCGGCATCGAAGCGCCCAAGGTGGTGGACGGTTTCAAGCAGGATCCCATCGACGGCACCAGCATGGTCTACACTTTGGCGGATGCGAAGGCGCCGGGACGCAAGAGCACACAGTACTTCGACAACAACGGCAGCCGTGGGATCTACCACGACGGCTGGTATGCGTGCACCTTCGGTCCGCTGACGCCGTGGCTCACCGTAAGCCCTGGGCTGGCGACATGGGACTCGAACAAAGACGTCTGGGAGCTCTATGATCTGACGAAGGACTTTTCACAGGCCGACGACCTGGCCACAAAGGATCCGAAGCGATTGGAACAGATGAAAGCGCTGTTCCTGAAGGAAGCCAAGGAGAACCAGGTGTTTCCCATCGGCGCGGGCATCTGGCTGCGACTTCATCCGGAAGACCGGATCAAGTCGCCCTACAGGAGCTGGCAGTTCGACGCGACGACGACCCGCATGCCGGAGTTCACCGCACCTGGCCTGGGTCGGGAGAGTAACCGGGTCGTGATCGATGCCGAAGTCGGGGAGGACGCTTCAGGCGTCCTGTACGCACTGGGCGGCGCGTCCGGGGGGCTGACGCTCTTCATGGATAAGGGCCAGCTCGTGTACGAATACAACATGATGATCATCGAGCGCTACCAGGCGCGCAGCGAAGGGAAAGTGACACCGGGCAAACACCGCATTGAGGTTCTGACGACGCTCACGGAACCGCGCCCGCTCTCGCCCGCCGAGGTTGTTCTCACAGTAGACGGCCAAGAGGTCGCCCGCACCACGGTCAAACGCACCGTTCCCGCTGCCTTTAGCGCGAGCGAGACCTTTGGAGTGGGGGTTGATCTCGGTTCGCCAGTCTCGCTCGACTACTTCGACAGGCGTCCTTTCCGGTTTGACGGAAAGATCGAGAGTGTGAAAGTCGAGCTCAAGTGATCACCGGGTGTCCCGGATGGCGGAATCGGAAAAAAGATGACTCGCGCCAAGACGCCAAGCACGCCAAGTTCGAGGGAATAAGAAGATATTTTTCTTTGTGCCTTGGCGCGATAAAAGTTCTTGAAGTGGTTTTACTAAACGTTCAAAAGGGAGGAATCAAATGGCACAACAAACGCAGAAGAAACCGAACATCCTGGTTATTTTCGGTGACGACATTGGCTACTGGAACATCAGCGCTTACCATCAGGGCATGATGGGGTATAACACGCCCAACATCGACCGCTTGGCGAAAGAAGGCGCAAAGTTCACCAGCTATTACGCGCAACAGAGCTGCACCGCCGGTCGCGCGGCCTTCATCACCGGGCAATCGCCCTATCGCACCGGCCTGACAAAAGTCGGACTACCGGGCGCCAATCAGGGATTGCGCAAGGAAGACCCGACCATCGCCGAGTTGCTCAAGCCGTTGGGCTATCAAACGGCGCAGTTCGGCAAGAACCATTTTGGCGACCGAGACGAGTTCCTGCCGACGATGCATGGATTCGATGAGTTCTTCGGAAACCTCTATCACCTCAACGCCGAAGAGGAACCGGAGAATCCAGACTATCCCAAGAACCCTGAGTTCAAGAAGAAGTTCGGTCCGCGCGGCGTATTGAAATGCAAAGCCGACGGCAAGGGCGGACAGACCATCGAGGACACCGGCCCGTTGACCAAAAAGCGCATGGAGACGATCGACGAAGAAGTGCTGGCGGCATGCGGCGATTATCTGGAGCGCGCCAAGAAAAATGACAAGCCGTTCTTTGTCTGGTTCAATACGACGCGCATGCACAACTTCACCCACGTCAAACCAGAGAATCTGGGCAAGACGGGGCTGGGATTTTACGCCGATGCGATGGTCGAGCACGACGCCCTCATCGGCAACCTGCTCGACAAAGTCGATGCGCTGGGGCTAACCGATGACACGATCGTGATCTACACGACCGACAACGGCCCGATGATCTGCCTGTGGCCGGATGCGGGCATGACGCCGTTTCGCGGCGAGAAAAACACCGGCTTCGAGGGCGCGTTTCGTGTGCCGTGTCTGATCCGCTGGCCTGGCGTTGTCAAACCCGGTTCGTCGATTAACGGCATGTTTGCCGGCGAAGACTGGCTGCCAACCCTGCTGGCCGCGGCGGGCGCGTCTGATATAAAAGAAAAGCTGCTAACAGGCCACAAGATCGGCGAGACCACGTACAAAGTGCATCTGGACGGCTATGACCAGGCCGCAATGCTCTCCGGCCAAGGCGCCACGGCGCGCAAGGAATTCTTCTACTTCAGCGACGACGGCGACCTGTTGGCGTTCCGTTACGAGCGGGTCAAAGTTCACTTTACCCTCCAGCGCGCAACCGGGATCAACGTTTGGCGCGAGCCGTTCACTACGTTACGCGCACCGATCTTCTTCGATCTGGAGATCGATCCGTTCGAGCGTGGCGACGTCGGCTTCGGTTACGACCGTTGGTGGTATGAGCGGTCGTTCCTGGCGGTGCCAATCCAGGCGATAGTGGGGCAATTCCTCGCAACGTTCGCGCAATTTCCGCCGCGGCAAAAGCCGGGCAGTTTCACTATTGATCAGGCTCTGGAAAAAATGCAGACGTCGGTGTCGGCCTCATAGTCGGCAGTCATTTGAACAGACCACCATAAACATCCAGATCAAAGGAGACATAAAATATGGCACTCACAGAATACAAACCTGGAACCACATTCCCTGGTGTGATCGGGCGAACGGCCGAAGTCTCGAAACCGGCGTGGCCCGAACCCAATCGGGCGAAGGAGGGGGCGCCGAACGTCCTCTACATCGTTCTCGACGACACCGGCTTCGGGCATCTGGGATGCTACGGCAGCCCGATCGAGACCCCAAACATCGACGCTCTGGCCGCCAATGGTTTGCGCTACAGCAATATGCACACGACGGCGCTCTGTTCGCCGTCCCGCTCCTGCATCATCACCGGTCGCAACCACCATTCCAACCACCTCGCCTGTCTGACGAACGGCTCAACGGGGTATCCGGGATCCGACGGTTACATCCCGTTCGAGAATGGCTTCCTTTCGGAGATCCTCCTCCAGAAGGGCTACAACACCTATTGCCTCGGCAAGTGGCACCTCGCCCCGGAGGAGACGATGACGGCGGCCGGTCCCTACGAACGCTGGCCGTTGGGTCGCGGGTTTGAGCGTTACTACGGCTTCCTGGGCGGCGACTCCCATCAGTACTATCCGGAGCTGGTTCGCGACAATTCGCAGACCGAGCCGGAGAAGACCCCTGAGGAGGGCTATCATCTCACCCCAGACCTAGTCGAAAAGGCCAAGGCGATGATTGCTGATGCCAAGCAGGTTGCCCCCAACAAGCCGTTTTTCATGTATTTCGCTCCTGGCGCCATGCACTCGCCGCACCACGTGCCGAAGGAATGGGCAGACAAGTATAAGGGCAAGTTCGACGCCGGCTGGGACGCCTACCGCAAGCAGGTCTTCGAAAAGCAGAAAGAGCTGGGGATCATCCCCGCGAATGCGGTGCTCTCCCGCCACGACCCGGATGTGCAGGACTGGGAGTCGCTCTCGGCAGACGAACGTCGGGTCTACGCCCGGATGATGGAAGTTTTCGCGGGCTTCCTGACCCACACCGACCACTACATCGGCGAATTCATGCAGTTTCTCAAGGACCTCGGCGAGTACGAGAACACCCTGATCATGCTGATCTCGGACAACGGTTCCAGCGCGGAGGGCGGCCCCCACGGATCGGTCAACGAGTGCAAGTTTTTCAACAACGTTCCGGACACGATCGAACAGAACCTGGCGATGATCGACGATATCGGCGGGCCGAAGGTGTTTAATCACTTCCCGTGGGGCTGGACCTATGCTGGCAACACGCCTTTCCGTCGCTGGAAGCGCGAAACCTACCGCGGCGGCGTCAGCGACCCGTTCATTGTCAGTTGGCCCAAGGGTATGAAGGCGCGCGGCGAGGTGCGTACCCAGTACACCCACATCATCGATATGGTGCCGACCGTGCTCGATGCGCTCGGCCTTGAGCCGCCTGCGGTCATTCGGGGCGTGACCCAGTCTCCGCTCGAGGGAGTCAGCCTCGTCTCCACATTCGACGACGCCAAGGCGCCTGAAAAACACACCACCCAGTACTTCGAAATGATGGGGCACCGATCGCTCTACCACGATGGCTGGCGTGCGGTCTGCCCCTGGCCAGGAACTTCATTTACGGAATCCGGCAGGACGTTCGGGACTCCGATCACCTACGACATGCTCACTGAGCTTGATGCCAAAGGTTGGGAACTCTACAACCTGAACGAGGACTTCGCCGAGACGAACAACCTGGCAGAAAAGGAGAAGGCCCGTCTGATCGCGATGATCGGCATGTGGTACAACGAGGCCGGCAAATACAACGTGCTACCGATCGACAGCCGGGGCCTACAGCGCGTCCGCGAGGAACGTCCCCAGATCGCAGTTAGCCGCAACCGCTATGTGCTCTATCCGGGCACGCAGTCGATTCCAGCGGGCGCCGCGCCGAAAATCCTCAACCGACCGTATTCGATCACGGCGGAGGTGGATATTCCGAAGGAGGGAGCGGAAGGAGTGCTGCTCAGCATGGGCGGCAACGACGGTGGCATCTCGTTCTATGTGCAGGATGGCAAGCTCTGCTTTGTTCATAACTATGTCGCGGTCGAACTCTACTATGTGAAGTCGAAGACCAACGTCCCGGCGGGCCATCACTTCCTGAGCATGGAGTTCGCGCCCACCGGCAAGCCCGACTTCGACAAGGGCAAGGGAGCGCCGGGCGTCGTCAAGCTCCTGGTGGACGGCAAGGAGGTCGGTAGCGGCAAGCTTCCGGTCACGACGCCGAATCGGCTGGCGCAAGGTGGCGCCATGCTGGTCGGAGCCGACGTGGGCGCACCGGTGACTCCGGACTACCAACCGCCCTTCCGGTTTACCGGCACGATCAAGCGGGTTATTGTGGACGTGAGCGGCGAGCACGTCGAGGACTACGAAGCTCAGATGCGGATTGTCCTCACCAAGCAGTGAGCTTGGTCACATGATGACACAGCAATGTCGCTCCACGGTTGACCAATAGCTTCCTATCAGGAGTAAGTTATGGATTTGGCAACGTTGACCCCGTTGGTGGTGAAGGCGATCCCCTTGGTACTGAAGGCGAGTATCCTCCTCACCGTCTTCACCCTCGGACTCCAGACGAGCATCGATGACGTGCTGTCCCTCCTTCGAAGGCCGTCGCTGCTTCTCCGGTCGCTGCTAGCGATGAGTGTGGTCATGCCTCTGGTGGCGCTGGCGCTCGACGCCGCTTTTAAGTTTCGCCCAGCCGTGGAGATTGCGCTGGTGGCGCTGGCCCTCTCGCCAGTTCCACCGGTGCTGCCCAAGAAAGAGCTCAAGGCGGGCGGGAGCTCGTCCTATGGGTTCGGGCTATTAGTGATAGCAGGGCTGTTCGCCATCGTCTTTGTCCCCCTCGCCCTGGAAGTGGTCGAACGTGTCTTTTCAGTGCCTCTTCAGCTGTCGCCGGGCCAGGTGGCGCAAATCATCCTGCTCACTGTGCTGGCACCGCTGGGCCTTGGCGTGCTTTTCAAGAGCGTTGCGCCCACCTTGGCGGAGCGCATCGCGAGGCCACTCTCGCTGGTGGCGACGGTGTTACTCCTCGCTGGGGCTTTGCCGATACTATTTACCAAGTGGCCGGCGATGATCTCGTTGATCGGCAATGGCACGCTCGCAGCAATCGTGGTGTTCATCCTGGTTGGGCTCACTGCCGGACATCTGCTCGGAGGCCCGGACCCCGCTGACCGGACGGTGCTGGCGCTCTCCACAGCGTCGCGGCATCCTGGAGTCGCGCTGGCCATCGTGAGTGCTAACTTTCCACAGGCGAAGCTCGTTCTGCCCGCGGTCTTGTTGTACCTGATCATGGGGGCAATCCTCACGATTCCGTATTTGAAATGGCGCAAGAGCAAGACTCAGGTCCTGGATTAATCGCTAATCACCGTTAATTGCCATGGTGGTATTTTTTATAGTAGACGGACGAGCAAACTAGGCTATTACTTCCCATTCCCGAAATTATTATATCAGCGCTTATGGGGTCATTTCAGATACAGCCTCGGATACCTTCATGAGCATTGGAGATGAAATAATTGGTGATGTGAGGAGTTCCGGTGCAGCGCATGGTTAGGCATTTGGTTCATTACGGAGATAGCGAACAAGGCGAGTTCTAGGAACTGGCTGAAAATCGCGGCTGGCATACAGCGAGACTACGCGCTAATGACCAACGTCCAGCTCTAAATCCAGAGCAATCCAGCCCCCGAAAAGGGGCAAGTTGCATAAACTGCAGCGAGCCTATCCGAATTAGGCTTCCGCATAGGCTCGCATCCCAGCCAAAGGAAAGGACCGGGCATAAACCATCTGCAATTCATCCATAAAAATTTTGGCGGGCCAGACGGGGCTCGAACCCGCAACTTCCGCCGTGACAGGGCGGTGCTCTAACCAATTGAACTACTGGCCCAGTAATTCAGGCGCACTTGATAGTATCGACAAATACAGCGCGCCGTCAAGCTTCTTTTTTAGTCTTCGTTGCTAAATGGGTTGCCGCGTTTGTACTGGAGCCATGCTGCAGCGAACAAACCAATGATAGTTGAGACCGAAAGGCCTAACACCATACCAAGCAGTACTGGTTCAATCATCGAGAACTTCCTTATTCTTCTCTCGTGATCTTATCGGTTCTAAAGATTACAAAAGACTAAGTTTTATTACTGTGTCTCCATTTCTTTCATCGTTTGGATCAGCAGGAGTTTGCTTTGGAGTTTCCACCCCATCCGTTGGATGGCAAAGGCTCCAACCGCAGCGAGAGCCGCAACAAAATACGCAGGCACTCCATAGCCAATGGCTCCTGCCAGTAGGGCCAATCCGCATAGACCATATAGGGGTAGGGCTACTGCCTGGCGCTGCTCACAGAGAATTTTCGCGACCATGCCTCCTGCGCTGAGTTCCTCTTCCAACTCTTTAAGGAACGTCCTGCGGTCTGCTGCAGGCATTTGGAAGTTAAGTTTACGCCGTAAATTCTGACGCCTAAGCGCTTCGGTTCGATATTCTGCTAGTTCGTCTTCTGCTGCTTGCAGCATGAGTTCTCGTATATCCATGCCCCAAAAGGTAACACGTGTTTCATCGGTCTTCTAGTCCTACCTCTACTACAGGATCGCTGTGCGCATAGGCAAAGTATGAGGGTCTTCCACCACCCGTCCATCCCGAAAAAGAATGACCCGCTCCGTAAAAGAAGCGACATCCAGTTCATGGGTGACTAAGACGACGGTCAGACCTTGTTGATTGAGTTCGCTGAATAGATTCATCACTTCCTGAGATGTTGTAGTGTCTAGAGCTCCTGTAGGTTCATCGGCCAAGATCAAGACCGGACGGTTGACAATGGCACGGGCGATGGCCACCCGCTGTTTTTGTCCTCCTGAAAGCTCATTCGGTCGATTCTTTAAACGGTTCCCTAGTCCTACACGCTCTAAAACTTCTGTAGCTTGCTCTTTGCGTTTTTGCACGGACAGTCCTCCATAGACCATCGGCAGCATCACATTCTCGAGGGCGCTCAATTGCGGGAGGAGATTAAATTCTTGAAAGACAAAGCCGATACTACGGTTACGAATGTGTGCCCGCTCATCATCATCCAGTTGGGCGATATCTTTGCCCTGGAGGCGATAAACCCCTGACGTCGGGCGGTCCAAACATCCCAGGATATGCATCATTGTTGATTTGCCGGACCCAGACTGGCCCATGATCGCAAGATATTCTCCCGCCTTAATATCGAGATTCACCTCCCACAAAGCGCGTACTTCGGTATCCCCATCTCCATAAACTTTGCTGATTTTTTCTAGCTGGATCATGGGGATGAGGGTAGAAGGAACCCTACCATTTTCGCTCAAAAATGCAGGTACTCAGTTGATCGAAAGGAGCCACACACCGACGAAGCGGAAGATTGGATCACGCTCCGTACCGAGGACTCTTGCCCGTATACTGTAAATCCCAGGACTATAAGGGTTAGCGGTATTATAAAAGCGGATAGAAAGTGGAGTTCCCGCAGGGATAGGGTCTTTGAGCGAGAGCGTCAAGGTCAGGTCTTCTTTCTCATAGGCTATTTCTTCCAACGGAAAGACTACACGCGTTTCTTTGTTGAGAAGTTCAATACGGCCTTTGTCTAACCTTCCTGAATAACCTTCAGGCAGAACAATCTGCACCTGACGAACCGCTAACTTTTGCGCGGGTAAGTACAGCTCCATGGAGTTGAGATCGACCTTGGCCCGATTATTGTGCAAACTGTAGTTAAGTACTTGATCTCGATCCTTAGGACCGCCCGTGAGAACAAAGCCAGATTGAGCCATTAGCGGAACAACGGGGGCACTAATTGCCAGTACACACAAGGTGATAGCCCCAAAAAGACGCGTCCGCATACCCAAGCACTCCTTATGTAATCCATGTGACAAAAAAGACGACCATTATCCTGTAGGGTTCCCCCCACCAATCATTATCGCGGATGGATGAACTTTTTTCAGAAGACCTTTATTGATAACGGATTCGTCAAAATTCACGCAGTATTCATGAGTGCTTCGCTTTGACGCAACACATTTATCCATTCAAGAGACTACAAGCTTCGTCTGAACGTCATCACAAGTGCTCTAAACCCAATCGTGAAGGCATTGTATGCACCTTACAGTGTATTCACCTTCACAAAAGATTGATATGGAATCTCTAGAACCTCGCCGTCTTTGCCTACAGTGTGTAAGCACACTAGCTGCAACCCTCCTCTCCGGTGGATCCTTATTCTCGGTCGTTATGCCCCAACAGTTTTTCAGCATGCCCTCTCAAATACTCAGTTTTGGGAGTGTCGCCTTGCTTCCTCTGTTGTTAGTCGTCGGGGCTTGGACTTTTGCAGAATGGCTTTCCGTAGATAGTTAAGCTAGGGCAACCAAAAATCAGGCAGTATAGTTTCTCTAAGTTCTCTCCAAGATTTATTTAAAGAACGCCCAAACTGAATATGGGGTTCATCAGATTCAACAGGAATAATCTCAGCCACAGTACCAAATTTAAAGCTAGCAATCACTAAATTTGCAGCTTCTAAACCCGTAACATAGGCTTTTTCCTGAGACCAGGAACCATGACGATTTATAATCCAGTCGCCGCTCATAAAAACCTGCTGAATCCCTGTTTTTGCTGTTAACAGATATGGATAGCTTCCTGGAGAAAAGTGGGTCACTGCTTGCGGTAAGCGAACTACCCCATAGTCTGTGACCTTTGCTTCCTGAAAATCAGGAATACAGGTTGCCAGATAACTCTGGACTCTACGGACAATCTGATCATCACTCAGAGGTAAAAATTGATTTCCATGATAGAAATCGGCTTCGATGACTGTTCCGGATTCATCCCGGTATTCATCATGTAACGCATTGAGATCGAAGAACGTCCAGCCCGTTGTCCGGTCAAAGCCAAAGCAGGCATTGGAAGCGCGAGGAATCCTTATTTTACGGTCGAACCATAAACGGGTAGCCAGAATATCTACGGCACCCAAATTCTGAACATTCTGAAATTCTTTATGCTGCTGTAGGGTAGGACTCTTTGCAACAATCTTCTTCATGCCTGTGATGCCCACGGAGAAGATCACGGCATCGGCTTCGATCACTTCATCCCCACAGATCACCCCAGTCACATTGCCAGAAGCATCAACGCGCACATCACTGACGCGACATTGCGTACGGACTTGACCGCCCATTTTTTCGATATTGGCTACCCAAGGACGAAATATCATCTCCCCCACGGTTCCTCGGCACCAAACCACATCAAAATCTGGCTGGTGCGCCAGGATAAAGTAGTACAACATACCAAGAGCGGCAGCGGCAGAACACTGCTCACCGGGGGCAAATAAGCCGACCAAAAGCATCGGTTCGAAAGAATCGTGATAGAGTCGGGCCGAGACGCCAAACTGTTTGAAGAGTTCACGGGCGGTCACCGAGTCATAGCGCTGCCACGCCTCATCAGAATTATCAAAATCCAAGAGGGCATAGAGTAGCGGTAGCGCCGAGAGCCGGTCCGCTAAGGGTAACCGCTTGAATTGGGTATAGAGAAACGTTCCCATCGGCGTGGGAAGTCGAGGCAGGTCTTGAAAAATAGGGGATTCTACTTCTAAGCCTGCTGGAGAATATTGGGCAGAGCGCGTCCAAGGGGTAAACGGCTGAAGGCCTAGCTCCTTGATCAGAGCAAAAATATTTTGGTAGGGATACCAAAACCCATGAATTCCTGCTTCTAAGGAACGTCCACCGGGAGTTTTCCAGCCAGCCACCAAACCGCCAGGATAAGCTCCCGCTTCCAGGAGGGTTACGTCATAGCCCTGTTGGACCAGATGATAGGTAGCCCCTAAGCCTGCCCAACCTGCACCGACGACCACAACCCGTGGCTTCTTCGATTCCACCGACATCCCACACCTCTGGGTTTTTAGGTTCTTCTCCCAGGATGCTACGTCATCGAACTCTGGCATCAAGAAATTACTAAAACCAGTTAGTCATCTCGCCTGTACTGATTAGAGGCGGTAATTGCTCCCAACCTAACTTTTTTTTCGCAACCCTGAACCAACTTCAGCCCATGCAAATGCTGGAGCAATGAACAACCCCGCTGCAAGCAGCGAGGTATCGGAAATAGCGGGTTCAGATAGTCTGCCGTTCATGATTTCTGGGAGGATAGGTCCTATTTGATATTT
>Ga0208716_1000585_pt1 | contig 14876 bp, 14 predicted proteins | sample NGESurdeep092012_8_FD_184482 | JGI IMG/M metagenome (GOLD analysis project Ga0208716, IMG submission 184482) | Arctic peat soil microbial communities from Barrow, Alaska - NGEE Surface sample 415-3 deep-092012 (SPAdes) | ecosystem: Environmental > Terrestrial > Soil > Wetlands > Peat ...
CGCGGGGCACCCTCATGCCGTTGATGGTGGCGAACCCGTAAATGGCCTGCAGCTTGCTGAAGGTCCGGTGAAGCTCGGACTGGTAGCGGATGAACGAGTCGTACCAGGACCAGCTGTACCCGATGTCCATTCCCGACTCCCAGTAGTCGAGCTCCCGCGCGCGGTAGATGTACCGCTCCATGAGCTTCTGGGGAGCCACCCGGAGGTACAACACCAGGTCGGGGACCAGGGCGATGCTGTACACCGACTGCAGCCACGGTAGGTCGGCGCCGCGAACCATGTCCCGCGCCATCAGGGTGTAGATGTACCGGTCCGCGAGGACGATGAACCCCGCCCGCAGGGCCGGAATGATCCGGTGCTCCAGTTGGTCGGCGAAGTCGGTGGCGTAGAAGAGGGACAAGGTGCGCGGCGAGAGGACGTTTCCCTGCTTCGCCTCCGCCAGCTCTTCCGCGACCAGGGTGGAGCGCTTCAGCCCGACGTGCTCGACCGCGTGGCCGCGCCGCTCCAGCCACTCAGTGAGAAAAGCGATCTGCGTGGTCCGCCCGGATCCGTCCGGCCCCTCGAGCACGATGAGCTTCCCTTTGAGGTCCCCGGTGGCGATTCCCGGAATCCCCTTGCCGTAGAACGTCCTGGGCCGGTTCATACTCGCCACCCCCTCGGGACCGCCACCTTGTATTTCGCGAGGTCGATCCGGTCGCGCAGGATCGCCCGGACCTCCTCCTGGATCGCCTCCACGGGGCGGTCCGAGTCGATCCGGGTGAACCGGTGCCGGCGCGCGAGGGCCTCGTACTCCTTGTGGATCCTGCCCTGGAAGATCTTGAAGCTCTCCACGGGGTCCGGGGAGAGGCCGAGGTCCATTCCCGCCTCGTGGTATTTCAGCGCGGGACGACCGACGAGGATCCGGTTCAGCGCCGTCCGCAGCGGGAGGGAGAAGTAGAAGGTGATGTCCGGCTGGAACGCGAAGCTGTAGAGCTGCTCGACCCACTCCTGCGGGCACCCCCGGACGGTGTCGCGTGCGAGGGCGGTGAACTTGTACCGGTCCGCGAGGACGATGAACCCCGCCTTGAGCATCGGAAGGATGTTCCGCTCGTACCGGTCGGCGAAGTCGGTGCAGTGGATGAGGGAGAAGGTGGTCGGGGTGAGCAGGTTCTGTTTCTTCCCCCGCCGGGTGGCGCTCCGGACGATCCCCGAGGAGTTCCACTCGGTGAAGAAAACTTTGTACCCGGACAGCTCCAGCCACCGCTTGAGGAGGTAGACCTGGGTGGATTTCCCCGATCCGTCGAGCCCCTCGACGGCGATCAGCTTCCCGGGGGTGGTGTTCGGAAGGCCTTTCTCCGGCATGCGGTTACCCCTCCGCCTCTATGGTCAGTTTCAGATCGACGCCGAAGCGGTCGCAGAACATCGACGCGATCTTCATCACCCCCAGGGCCTCCAGACGGCATGACTTCCTGCTGGCGGCGCGGATGGCGAGCGATCCGTTCTGGAGCTGGCAGTCGATGGACCGGATCGCGGCGGAATGCTCCTTGTCCAGGGCGTCGGCGATCCGAAGGATGGAAGCCAGGGCATAGACGACTTCCCGCTCGCGCTTGGCCAGCCCAGCGAACTCGGGGTGGTTCGCGTCGGGGGTCGCCTTCCGGTGGTACCGCGCGATCCCGGCGACGATCTGGCGCTCCGACGACGTGAGACCCACGATTTCGGAGTTGGCGATGATGTAGTGGCTGTGCTTGTGATGCTTCTGCATGCTGATGAAGTACCCGACATCGTGCAGGAGCGCACCCGCCTCGAGGTAGATCCGCTCCTGTTTCCCGAGGCCGTGGAGCGGTTCCGTCTGGTCGAACAGGCTGAGGGCCAGCTCCGTGACCTTTTCCGCGTGCTTCTGGTCCAGCTTGTACCGCGTGACCATCTCCCGGCACGATACGCACACCTGCTCCCGGAGGTCAAGGAGGTGCTCGGCCCCCTTCGCCTGCTCCAGGATCTCCTGGACCACGCCGTCCTTCAGGCTCACCCGGGGGACGAGGATCTCCTCGGAGCCGTTCAGCTCCGCGATCCGGTGGTACACGAAGCAGGCGGGGAGGATGACGTCGGCCCGGTCCTCCCTCAGCCCGAACCGCTCCATCCGGGACTTCAGCGACATGCCGGAGAGCTCCTCCATCAGCCGACGGAGGTTCCCCGCCTTGATGCGCACGGTCTCCGGGTAGTCGGGGTGCGGCTCGGCCTGCACCTCGGGGATGGAGGCGATCGCCTCGATGTTTCCCCCCGTGGCGATGAACAGGGCGGCCTTCTTCCCGCTTCCCCGCCTCGACAGCTTCTGGCCCACCAGGTCCATGTATTCGTTGAGCAGCTGGCCGGCGCTGCGAAGGTCCTCCTCGGCGGAGGAGAGCATATCGAGCAGCCTCACCGCGCCGAAGTTGTGGGAGTCGGCCAGGGTGATCCGGCCGTTCTCGACGAAGGTGATCTCCACCGAGCCGCCGCCGAGGTCGACGAGCAGGGCGCTCTTTTTCCCGAGGGGGATCTTCTTCCCGACGGCGAGGGCGATCAGCCGGGCCTCCTCGTCGCCGTCGATCACCTCCACGCGGATGCCGGAGGCGCGCTCGAGGCGGCTGAGCAGGAGGTCGGCGTTGGACGCCTCCCGGGTGGCGCAGGTGGCCACGGCGCGCACCGTCTGGACCCCGTGCGCCTTCAGGAGCTGGCGGAAGCGCCGGAAGGCGGCCTCGGCCCTCCGGATGTTCTCTTCCCGGATGATCCCCTTCAGGAAGACGTCGCCCCCCAGGCGGATCGGCTCCCGGATATTCTCGAGGACCCTGTACGAGGAGTCCCCACTCGTCTCCACCACGTAGAAACGGATCGCGTTGGACCCCATGTCGATGGCGGCGATGCGTGCCATTCGCGGTTTCCGCCCCCCCCTACGCCAGCGGCCCCTGGTGCCGGACGTCCTTCCCCTTGACCATGAAGATCACATCCTCGCAGATGTTGGTGGCGTGGTCCCCGATCCTCTCAAGGTGGCGCGAGACGAGGATCAGCTCCATCGCCCGCGGGATGGTGGTCGGGTCGGCCATCATGAACGTCAGGAGCTCGCGGAACACCTGGTCCTTGAGCTGGTCGACCTCGTCGTCCCGGCGGATCGTTTCGAGGGCCAGTTCGTCGTCCCCGTTCACGAACGCGTCCAGGGAGGCCTTGAGCATTTCCTGGGCGATGTCGGCCATCCGGGGGATGTCGATCAGCGGCTTGAGAGGCGGCACGGTGAGGAGCACCTCCGCCCGCTCGACGATGTTGATCGCCTGGTCCCCGATCCGTTCCATGTCCGCGTTGATCTTCATCGCCGCGGTGATGAAGCGGAGATCGACGGCCGCCGGCTGGCGCAGCGCGATCAGCTCGATGCACGCCTCGTCGATATCGATGTGGAGCTGGTTCACCTGGGTCTCCATCCCCTGGACTTCGGCGAGGATGCCGGCGTTGCGTTCGACGAGCGCCTGGGTGACCCGCCGCGTCATCTGTTCCACCAGCCCTCCCATCCGGAGGACCAGTTCGCGAAGCTCCGCCAGCTGTTCCGGATAATGCTTTTTCATCCGTTCACCGCCTTCCGGTAAGTGTCAACCAAACCGCCCGGTGATGTACTGTTCCGTCCGCTTGTCCGACGGGTTGGTGAAGATCTTCCCGCTCTTGTCCATCTCGATCAGTTCCCCCATGAGGAAGAACGCCACCTGGTCGGAGATGCGCGCCGCCTGCTGCATGTTGTGCGTCACGACGGCGATCGTGTATTTTTCGCTCAGATCCTCGATGAGCTCCTCGATTTTCGCCGTGGAGGCCGGGTCCAGGGCCGAGCACGGCTCGTCCATCAGAAGCACTTCCGGCTCCACGGCGAGGGCCCTGGCGATGCAGAGGCGCTGCTGCTGGCCGCCGGAGAGCGAGATCCCGGGCTGGTCGAGGTGATCCTTCACCTCGTTCCAGAGCGCGGCCATGACGAGCGACCGTTCGACCCTTTCCGCGATGTCCGCCCGGGAGTGCGCCTTCCCGTTCAGCTTGAGCCCGACGGCGACGTTCTCGAACACCGACATGCGGGGGAACGGGTTCGGCTGCTGGAAGACCATCCCGACCCGCCGGCGCAGGTACACCGGGTCGATCCGCTCGGAGTGGATGTCGACGCCGTCCAGCAGGATCCGCCCGCTGATCCGGAATCCCGGGGTCATGTCGTGCATCCGGTTGAGGCACCGGATGAAGGTGCTCTTCCCGCACCCGGAGGGACCCATCACCGAGGTGACGGAGTATCGCGCGATGTCCATCCGGATCTTCTTCAGCACCTGGTTCTCCCCGAACCAGCTGCTGAGGTCGTGGATCTCGAAGACGTTTTCCATCGGGCTTCCTTCCTCCTACCGTTTCTCCCGGGTGAGGACCCGTGCGGCGATGTTGATCAGTAGAACCATCGTGATCAGCACGAGAGCTCCCGCCCACGCCTTGTCGTGCCAGTCCTCGTAGGGCGAGATCGCGTATGTGAAGACCTGGAGCGGCACCGCCGCCATCGGCTGGTCGAGGTGGGATTGCCAGAACTGGTTCCCGAGCGCCGTGAACAGAAGGGGGGCCGTCTCTCCTATGATGCGCGACATGGCGAGGAGGATCCCCGTCAGGATCCCCGGCCATGCCGTCCGCACCGTGATGCGCAGCGTGGCCTTCCACCGCGTGATCCCCAGCGCCAGGGCGGCTTCCCGCACCGTCGTCGGCACGGTCCGGAGCATGTCCTCCGTCGTCCGGACGACGACGGGGATGAAGATCATGGAGAGCGCCGCCGCGCCGGCCCAGGCGGAGAACCGCTTCATCGGCAGGACCAGGAGAATGTAAGCGAAGATCCCCATGATGATGGAGGGGACGCCGGTCAGCGTATCAACGGCGAACCGCACGGCGGAGGCGAACGTTCCCCTGCCGTACTCCGCGAGGTAGATGCCGGACATGACCGCCACCGGCACCGACCACGTCATCGTGAGGAGGGTGATGACGACGGTGCCCAGGATCCCGTTCGCGATGCCGCCCCCCGGTTCCCCGACCGGGCGCGGCAGGTCGATCAGGAGGGACCACCGGAGCTCCTTCGCTCCCTTGATCACCAGGTCGAAGAAGATCAGGAACAGCGGCAGGACGACGAGGAAGGCGCAGAGGTAGAAGACCCACTTCATGGCGCCGTCGACGGCCTTGCGGCGGAAGGTGATCGTCCCCGTCACTTAGATCCCCCGCGAGGCGCGCGCGACCATCTTCGAAAGCATTCCCTTGGCCGCGAAGTTCACGACGAGCGTCAACAGCATCAGGAGAAGTCCGATCAGGACGAGCGACGAGAGTTGGAGTCCGCCGGCCTCGGCGAACTCGTTGGCGATCACCGCCGCCATGGAGTACCCCTGCTGGAACAGGGAGGCGAAGATCTCGGGCCGGTTTCCGATGACCATCGTGACCGCCATCGTCTCCCCCAGGGCCCGCCCAAGCCCCAGCACCGTGGCGCCGAAGATTCCTGGGATGCAATGCTGCCCGATCACGATCCGGATCATCTCCCATCGGGTGCCTCCGAGCGAGAGGACCGCCTCCTTCTGCCGCTGCGGGATGGTCGCCAGCACCTCCCGGCTGACCGACAGGATGAACGGGATGATCATGATCGCGAGGAGCACCCCCGCGGCGAGCATGCTCGGGCCGTACACCGGCCCCTTGAAGAGGGGGATCCAGCCGAGATATTTCGTCATCGGCTTCATGAACCAATCCCGGAGGATCGGCACCAGGACGAAGATCCCCCACAGGCCGTAGATGACGCTGGGGATGGCGGCGAGGAGCTCCGCCAGGAGCGAGACGGGGGCTTTCAGCCACGGGGGGGCGAATTCGTTGATGAAGATCGCGGCCCCGACGCTGAGCGGAACGGCGATCAGCAAGGCGAGGAAGGAGGAGACCAGGGTCCCGAAGAGGAAGGGGAGCGCCCCGAACTGCTCGATGACCGGGTCCCAGGTGCCGGTGACGAGGAACGAGGCCCCGAATTTCCGCAGGGCGGGGATCGATTCCCGCAGCAGCACTGCGAACAGAAGCACCGCGAGGAAGAGGACCACGGCGGCGAAGAAGGCGGACGCCTTTTCGAACACGAAGTCCTTCGTTATTTTTCCGGATCGTGCCGCCATGCCCAGGTCGAGGTCCTCGTTTCGGAGAAGAGACGGGGAGGGGGGGCGGATCCCCCCCCTCCCCGAACTTTTATGCGTAACGGCGGTCCGCAGTGGCGGAACGCCGGGTCAGTACAGCGATTTCCCCTTGGAAGTTATCTGGCGGAGCGCCTTGTCGACCTTGTCCGCCACCGCCTTGGGCAGGGCGGCGTAATCGAGCGCCGCCTCCATCTTCTGGCCGTCCTTGACCGCCCACTTCAGAAACTGAACCATCGCCTTCCCCCGCGCCTCGTCCTTCTGTTCCTTGTACACGAGGATCCAGGTGAGGCCGGAGATGGGCCACGACTCCTTTCCCGGGGCATCGACCAACGACACCCGGAAATCGTCCGGCATCGACTTCGCCACCCCCGCGGCGGCGGCAGAGGTCGCCTCCAGGGTCGGGGAAACGAAGTTCCCCTCCTTGTTCCTGAGCGCGGCGACCTTCATTTTGTTCTGCTTCGCGTACGCCAGTTCGACGTACCCCAAGGCACCGGGGGTCTGCTTGACGACACCCGCCACGCCTTCGTTCCCCTTTCCGCCCAGCCCGACCGGCCAGTTCACCGACTTGCCGTGTCCGATCTTGGCCCGCCACTCCGTGTTCACCGCGGCGAGGTAGTTCGTGAAGATGTCCGTCGTGCCGGATCCGTCGGAGCGATGGGCGACCACGATGTCCGCGTTCGGCAGCGTCACGGTCTTGTTCCGCTCCGCGATTTTCGGGTCGTTCCATCGGGTGATCTTCCCGAGGAAGATCCCGGCGAGGAGGTCGGGAGTCAGCTTCAGGCCGGACTCGACCTTGTCGAGATTGTAGACGACGACCACCGCGCCGATCGCCGTGGGGATATGCAGGATCGCGCCCGGGAGTTTTCCCATCTCCTCTTCGGACATGGGCGCGTCTGTCGCCCCGAAATCGACGGTCCCGGTAGTGATCTGCTTGATCCCTCCCCCGGAGCCGATCGATTGGTAGTTGAACTTCACGCCGGGGTTCGCATTGGAATACTCGTAGAACCATTTCGAATAGAGCGGGTAGGGGAACGTCGCCCCCGCCCCGTTCATCATCAGCGGCTCGGCGGACGCTCCCGAAATGACCGCGAGCGACAGCGCGACCGCGGCGATCAAGGCTTTCGACGTTCCGGAAATCCTCTTCATCGTTTCAACCCTCCGATTGGATGTTCGTTCGTATGGCTTCGAGGGCACTGTACGGGTTGTACATCAAGGGGGGGTGAGGGGAGTGTGAAGTTCGTGTTAAGAAACCCCGGACCGCAAAATTTCTGTTGATAATCAATGGGTCCGAATTTATGATCTCCGGAACAACACCCCCAGGAGGTATCCGATGAGGAAAGTGGCATTCTTGACAGCATTGGTCGTCGCGATGGTCTTTGCGGCAGGGCCGGGATTCGCAGCGGCGCCGGACAAGCCCATCGTCATGAAGGCCGCGAAGTCCAAGGGGCCGGTCACCTTCGACCACGCGAAGCACGGCAAGGATTGCGCCGCGTGCCATCACAAGGACAAGGCCGGGGCCGAGCAGAAGTGCGTGAAGTGCCACGGCGACAAGACCGAGGGGAAGAAGCTCTCCGCGAAGGAGGCGTTCCACACCCAGTGCAAGGATTGCCACAAGAAGGCGAACAAGGGCCCCTTCAAGAAGTGCGAAGACTGCCATAAGAAGTAGGAGCGTTCGCCGTCCGGGGGTAACCCCTCCGGTGGTGCCGGATCGAAGGGGCGGGGTTCGCCACCCGCCCCTTCTCTTTTTTCTTTCTCCAACGGATAATTCCTGCAGATCCATCTTTCGGGGAGGCCGTCGCCATGGAAAAGGAAAGGTCGGAGATGCTGAAACGGATCGGCAAGCTCGTCGATCCCTACAGGGTCACCCGGGGGAAGAAGTTCCGGCTGAAGGACTTCGACCCGGGCGATACCGGGGGCCTTGGGTCCGATCATAAGCCGGAGGCCCGGGAGCTGCTGGAGAAGGGGATCCAGTGGCTGGACGAGGAGCAGGACAAGCTCTACGCCCAGGACCGCCACTCCCTGCTGCTGGTGTTCCAGGCGATGGACGCCGCCGGCAAGGACAGCACCATCCGGCACGTCATGTCGGGGGTGAACCCGCAGGGATGCCAGGTGTACTCCTTCAAGCAGCCCTCCGGGGAAGAGCTCCAGCACGACTACCTGTGGCGCTGCCAGATGTGCCTGCCGGAGCGCGGCCGCATCGGCATCTTCAACCGGTCGTACTACGAGGAGGTCCTCGTGGTCCGCGTGCACCCGGAACTGCTCAAGGGGCGGAAATTGCCGCCGGGGTCCGTGAACAGGGGCATCTGGAAGGAGCGCCTCGACGACATCGCCGGGTTCGAGCGGTACCTGGCACGGCAGGGCACCATCGTGCTCAAGTTCTTCCTGCACGTCTCGCGCAAGGAGCAGAAGCGCCGATTCCTGCAGCGCCTCGAGCAGCCGGAGAAGAATTGGAAGTTCTCTCCGGCCGACCTCGAGGAGCGGAGGTATTGGGACGATTACATGGCCGCCTACGAGGACGCCATCCGTCGCACGGCTTCCCGCGAAGCCCCGTGGTACGTGGTGCCGGCGGACAACAAGTGGTATACGCGGCTGGTGGTCGCCGCGGCGATCGTCGAAGCTCTCCGGAAGCTCGACCTGGCGTATCCCGGGATCGACGAGGCCGGAAGGAAGGAAATCGCCGTCGCGAAACGTTCGTTGATGCGGGAAAAGGGATAAATCCGGGGATCCGCGTGGCGGACGAGGTACAGCTTCACGACGGATTCGATCCGGAATCCGGAGCCACCGGGATATGGATGACGAATCGCGTGCCTACCCCGAGGCGGCTCTCCGCATGGAGGGTCCCGTCGTGCGACTCGACGATATGTTTCACGATGGAGAGGCCCAGCCCGGTGCCGCCCAGTTCCCGGGACCTTCCCTTGTCCACCCGGTAGAACCGCTCGAAGATGCGCGGAATGTCCTCCGCCGGGATGCCCGGTCCGTCGTCCTTGACCTCCAGAGTGCACCCCGAGGGTTCGATCTTCCCGGACACGGTGACCCGTCCGCCTTTCTTCCCGTACTTGATGGCGTTGTCCACCAGGTTCGACATGGCGAGGGTCAGCTTCCGGACGTCGGCGCGCAAGGTTCCCTCGCCCGCGACCACCTCCACCGTTTTTCCGGCCCGCTCCGCGGCCAGGCGGTAGAATTCGGCGACACGGGAGAGAAAGATCTGCAGGGGCACCTCCTCCCTTTCCAGCGGGACACGGGCGGACTCGGCCCGGGACAGCTCCAGCAGGTCGTCGATGAGGCGCTCCATCCGCAAGGCGTTCGCGTGAGCCACGGCGAGGAAGGACGGGGAGGGCGGGGTACCTTCCCGTACCGCGTCCTGGATCGCCTCGAGGTACCCCCGGATATTCGTCAGCGGCGTGCGCAGCTCGTGGGAGGCGTTCGACACGAAGTCGCTCTTGACCTGCGCCAACCGCTGTTCCTCGGTGACGTCCCGAAGGGTGAGGAGGACGTCCACATCCGATTCCCCGAGGTACCGAACCTTCGTGCCGGAACATCGGACCGTCCGGCTTCCCTGGCGTGTCATGATGGAGACGTCCCGCGGCTTCGGTTCCTCCCCCTTCGTCCACCCATCGATGAACGCGAGGGCCTGGGGATGGCGGATCACTTCCGGGTACGGGCGTCCCGCGCCCATCGTCTCCGAGGCGTCGAAGATCTTCCCGGCTTCCACGTTCATCATCCGGATCGACCGATCCGCGGCGATGACGATGACCCCGTCGTCGAGGTTGGCGAGCAGCGTCTCCAGGCGGGCTTTCCCCGCGTCCAGCTGACCGATCGTGGTGGCAAGGTGCGACGCCATCCGGTTCATCGCGTTCGCCATGTCTTCGAGCTCGTCGCCCGTCCGGATCTGGATGCGCCGCGCGAGGTTGCCGGAGCCCATCTCCTTTACCGCCGCTTGCATCTCCGCCAGGGGACCGGTGACCTTCCGCGCCATGAAGGCGGCTCCCCCGAGGATGAGGAGGAGCGCGGCGAATCCCGTTCCCCAGATGATCGCGGTGATCTGCCAGAGGCGGCGGGTCAGGGCCGCGACGGGGACCGAGGCGCGGGCCGCCCCGACAATCGCGCCCCCGATCGAGATCGGGAGGGATGCGTACCGCTGTTCCTCCCGGACCGTGATGCTTCGCCGGTGAGATATCCCCGTTGCCCCGGACAGGGCGTCGCGGATCTCGGGGTGGTGCGCGTGGTTCTCCATTCCCGCGACGCCGGCCGCCCCCACGGCGGAATCGGCGACCACGGTTCCGTCGGGGAGGACGACGGTGATGCGCGCGCCGATCTCCTTCCCGAGCCGGTCTCCTTCCCGGGCGATTCGCTCCCTCATCGGGGACGGGTCCGCGAGAAGCGGGCGGAAGGTCTCGGCGACAATGTGGGCCCGGGCAAGCAGGCTCTCGTCCGCGTCCGCCATCACGAGAGATCGCACGAGGATGAAGCCGACGGCGCCGGCGATCAATAGCGCGATCCCGGCGATCACGAGGTGCGTGAGGAAGAATTTCGCGGCGATGGAGAGGCGGCGGGTCAAGCGGCGTCAGCTTTCCCGCAGTTTGTAGCCGACGTCCTTGACCGTCTCGATCGCCTTGGCCAGGAAGGGGATCTTCTGGCGAAGTTTCGCGATGTGGACATCGACCGTGCGGTCGATCACGTGGGTGTCCTCCCCCCAGACCTTCGAAAGGATCGCCTCGCGGGAGAGGACCCGTCCCGACGAGGAGAGGAGCGCCTGGAGGATGCGGAATTCCTTGGAGGTGAGAGCGACCGGCTTCCCCTGGCACCGGACCTCGTGGCGGCCCACGTCCATCCGAATCTCCCGGTAGGTCAACGTCGCCTGCTCGGGTTCCTGGGCCCCGGGACGACTGCGGCGCAGGATCGCCTTGATCCGGGCCACGACCTCCCTGGGACTGAACGGCTTGGGGATGTAGTCGTCCGCGCCCAGCTCCAGCCCGACGATCCGGTCCGTCTCGTCCCCCTTCGCGGTCAGCATCACCACCGGCGTCCTGCTGATCGTATCGTCCGACCGGATTGCCCGCAGCACCTCCAGTCCGTCGGCTTTCGGGAGAAGGATGTCGAGGAGGACCAGGTCCGGCTTCTCTTTCCTCGCCTTGAGGATCGCCGTTTCCCCGTCCGAAGCGAGGAGCGGGAAGAACCCTTCCTTGCGCAGGTAGTGGGCGAGCAGATCCTGGATCTCTTTTTCGTCTTCGACGACGAGGATCGTCCGTGGCACGGCGGTCTCCGAATTTTCCGATTCGTCCCCATTATATGGGCTATTCCGGGAATGGTATATCTGCCTCTTAACATGCGGGGCGTCGCCGCATTAATATGGTTGCCAGGGTCCGGCCGTCGTATCGGCCGGTCCAGGGAGGGACGCGGCGTTGACGAGAAGAACGGGACCCCCGCCCGGGCTGAGGAAGTTCCTGTGGGGAGTGGCGACCTCCGCGTTCCAGATGGAAGGCGCATCGTGCTGCGACTGGACCCACTGGAACGTGAAGGGCGAGGAGGATCGGCGCGCGAGGCTGAACGGCGTGGGGCACCTCTCGCGCACGAACGAGGACCTCGCCCTCCTGCAGGAGCTCGGCGTCAGCGCCTACCGGTTTTCCGTGGAGTGGAGCCGGGTCGCGCCCCGCCGCGGGGAATGGGACCGGGAGGCGATGGACCGGTATGTCCGGATCGCGGCCAGGCTTCGGGAGACCGGGATCGAACCGGTGGTCACCCTTCACCATTTCACCAACCCCTCGTGGCTTGCGGGGGGGGGAGGCTGGGAAGATCCGTCCACGGCGGAAGAGTTCCTCCGGTTCGCGGAGCGCGCGGTGCGGGCCCTCCGCGGGCACGCACGCGTCTTCATCACATTCAACGAGCCGAACGTCTTCATCCTCAGCGGGCACCTCGGCGGGATCATGCCGCCCGGGAGAAAGAGCGTGAAGGGAAGCTTTGCCGCGTTCGCGAACGTCTTCCGCGCCCATGCCGCGCTCTACGACATGATCCACGCTTCGGTCCGGGAGCGGGCGTCCGTTGGCGTCGCGCACAACATGGTCGCATTTCATCCCGCCTCGGAGGGTTCCGCGATGGACGCGTGGGCGGTCAACGCCGCCCATGCGCTCTACAACATGGGACTGATCGAGACGTTTCGCACCGGCACGCTTTCCGTCCGGCTTCCCTCCCTCTTCGAGGAGGAAACGGCCGTGGGTGTCCGCGGCAAGCTGGATTTCCTCGGGGTGAACTACTACTTCCGGATGTTCCTGCGCCTGTCCTCCCTGAGCGTGGAAGGAGCGGAATATTTCTGGGAGGATCGTTCGAAGCGCGGTCTCACGGAAACGGGGTGGGAGGTTTACCCGAAAGGGTTCGAGGACGTGCTGCGGGCCGCCGCGCTCGCCGGGGTCCCCCTTGTCGTCACGGAAAACGGCACCGCGGAAACCGATGACCGCCGCAAGATCGCCTTCATGAAGGACCATCTTCGGGTCGTCCTCCGGCTGATTCGGGAGGGGATCGATCTCCGGGGATATTTCTGGTGGTCCCTGATGGACAACTACGAGTGGCTCGAGGGGTTGCGGCCCCGGTTCGGGCTGTACCGCGTCGACTTCGCCACGCTGGAGCGCACGCCCACCGCCGCTTCCGCGTGGTTCGCCCGGTGGGTGAGGCGGAGAAGGGCGCTGGAGGGGACCGGCGGCTCCCGCTGACCATTATTAACATCCACTTCACATGCGCTTCATCCTCCCGTAGTACCCCCTCGTTATATTTCTCGTCATGTCCATGCTGTTGTGCGACTTCCACATCCATACCACCTGGTCGGACGGATCGGTCGATCTTCCGGAAGTGGTCGACATCTACGGCCAGGCGGGATTCGACGTCATCTCCATTACCGACCATGTCTACAACAGCGACAGCACGATCGGCTCGTGGGCCGAGCGGTTGAACAAGACGATCGCGGAGGAGAACTTTCCGAACTACATGGAGGCCCTCGAGCAGGAGGCCGAACGGGCGATGACGCGGTACGGCATGCTGCTCATCCCCGGCGTCGAGATCACCAAGAACTATCTTTCCGAGGAAGCGTCCGCCCATGTCCTGCTGCTCGATATACGGCGTCACCTTTCCGCCGACCTGGGCTGGGAGGAGATCTTCCGGGAGGCGCGGGGGCAGGACGCGCTCGTGGTGGCATGCCACCCGCACCATACGGACCACGAGATCCATGACACCCTCTACTTCTGGAACCACCGGCAGAAGTACGCCTCGTATTTCGACGCATGGGAAGTCGCGAATCGGACCGACCTGTTCTCCGTGGTCAGCCTGAGCAACTACCCGATCCTCGCCAACGGCGACTTCCACAAGGCGAACCATCTCTATTCCTGGAAAACGCTCCTGCCGTGCCTGAAGAACGTCGAGGCGGTGAAGGAGTGCATCCGGGACAACCGGGGGGTGGCGATCACCATGTTCCGCAACGGGACGGCGAGGTAGGGATGGAGCGAACGATCCTGGACCCGGAAGGGAGGTTGCGATGAACCTGCTGCTTGAATTTCCGGTAGCCGCGTCGCTTGCCGCCTGCATCCTGCAATTCGGTTCCGCGTGGAGGACCCTCGGGAAAGGTCGCCGGGCGATCGCGCCTGCCGACGACGGAGAGTTGCCGGCCGTGTCGATCCTCAAGCCTCTCAAGGGGGTGGACGACCGGCTCCTCGACAACCTGGAGAGCTTCTGCCGGCTGGACTACCCCCGCTACGAGATCGTCTTCTGCGTCCAGGGGGCGAGCGACCCGGCGCTGCGGGTGGCCCGGAGGGTGAAGGAGACGCATCCCGAACGGGAGATCGTCATCGTGGTGGGGGATTGCCAGGAGGGGCTGAACCCGAAGGTGAACAACATGATGCCGGGGTACGCCGCCGCGAGGTACCCGTTCGTTCTCATCAGCGACAGCAACGTGGCGCCCTCCCCGGGGTACCTGCGGGAAGCGATGGCGCACTTCCGCGACCCCTCGGTGGGACTGGTGAGCCACCTGATCCGCGGAACCGGCGCGAAGACGTTGGGGGCGCGGCTGGAAAACCAGCACCTGAACACGTTCATCCTCCCCTCCGTCTCCCTCCTCGACCGGATGTTCGGGATGCCTTGCGTCGTCGGCAAGTCGATGCTGATGCGCCGCACGGACCTGGACGCGATGGGCGGGCTGGCCTCCGTGAAAGACTTCCTCGCCGAGGACTACGTTCTCGGGGAGATGTTCCGGAAGGCCGGGAAGAAAGTGGTGATCTCCGGATCGCCCGTGGACAACGTGAACGTGTACCGCACCCCGCGCCAGTTCCTCTCGCGGCATGCCCGGTGGAACCGGATGCGCTTTTCGATCGCGGGAGCGGGATATTTCGCCGAGCTGTTCACCAATCCCGTGGGACTCTCGCTGCTGATGGTCGCCGCGGCCCCGGGGGATTCCGGGACGTGGACGGTCGCCGGCGGGGTCGCGGTCGCCAAGATGGCGATGGATTACGGCATGCATCGGATGCTGGGGGACCGTTCATCCCCGGGGTGGATCCTTCTCGGCCCCTTTCGCGACATGCTGGCCGGGGGTCTCTGGTTCTCCGCCTTCTTCTCGCAGAATGTAGAGTGGCGGGGGCGGACGCTGCGGATCACCCGTGGTTCCCGCCTGGTGCCGGCGGGCGAAGCGCCGGGGATGGAACCGACCACGGAGGGTGCGCGATGACACGAACGCGAGGAAGCACG
>Ga0208716_1000587_pt1 | contig 14848 bp, 10 predicted proteins | sample NGESurdeep092012_8_FD_184482 | JGI IMG/M metagenome (GOLD analysis project Ga0208716, IMG submission 184482) | Arctic peat soil microbial communities from Barrow, Alaska - NGEE Surface sample 415-3 deep-092012 (SPAdes) | ecosystem: Environmental > Terrestrial > Soil > Wetlands > Peat ...
CGCGCCGTCTACGACGAAATCGGTTTCATCCACATCCTGTCGAAAGAACTGTGGGACGGCCATCCCTGCTGCGCCTTCGGCGTATCCGACCAGTTCATCAAGGAAAATCCCAACACGTTCGCCGCGCTCTACCGCGCCGTGCTCACCGCCGCGCGCATGGCGCGCGACCCCAAGAACCGTTCCCTCATCGCCAAGGTAATCTCACCCGCCAATTATCTGAACCAACCCGAGACCGTCGTCGAGCAGGTGCTGACGGGCAAATTCGCCGACGGCCTGGGCAACGTCAAAAACGTGCCCGATCGCGTCGACTTCGACCCGTTCCCCTGGCACTCCATGGCCGTGTGGATCCTGACGCAGATGAAACGCTGGGGCTACCTCAAGGGCGATGTCAATTACAAGCAAATTGCCGAGCAGGTATTCCTGGTGACCGAAGCGAAAAAACGCATGGCCGAGCTCGATATGAAATCGCCCGCAGCCAGCTATGCGAAATTCAAGGTCATGGGCAAGGAATTCGACCCGGCCCTGCCGGAGAAGTACCTCGCCAGCTTCGCCATCAAGAAGGCAGCGGCATGAGCATGCGCGCAGGAACTCCGCTCCCGCGGCGGATACCGCCGAGCCCGGACCCTACCGTCGGCCGAACGAGCCCGCCCGTCCGAAAGGGGCCTGAGATGATCAAATCGGAAGCCCTGCGCGCGGGGATTCTGTCGCTCATGTTCCTGCTGGTGCTGCTCGGCATCTGGCACGTGGCCACCCTGCCGAAGGCGCAGGCCGCGAGCGCCAACGACGAGTATGCCAAGCTGATGGGCAAGGGTGCCGTCAAGACCACCGGCTTTCCCACCCCGGCGCAGATGGGCGAGACCGCGTTGAAACAACTATCCGACCCGTTTTACGACAAAGGGCCGAACGACAAAGGCATCGGCATCCAGCTCGGGTTCTCGCTGGCGCGAGTGGGGCTGGGTTTCGCGCTTGCGGCTCTCGTTGCGATCCCGCTCGGCTTCGTCATCGGCATGTCACCGCTCATCCACCGCTCGCTCGACCCGTTCATCCAGGTGCTGAAGCCGATTTCGCCGCTCGCCTGGATGCCGCTTGCGCTCTACACCATCAAGGACTCGTCGATCTCGGGCGTATTCGTGATTTTCATCTGCTCGGTGTGGCCGATGCTGATCAACACTGCCTTCGGCGTCGCCGCCGTGCGTCGTGAATGGCTGAACGTGGCCAAGACGCTGGAAGTGAATGCCGTGCGCAAAGCCTTCCAGGTGATCCTGCCGGCCGCGGCCCCGACCATCCTGACCGGCATGCGCATCTCCATGGGCATCGCCTGGCTGGTAATCGTCGCCGCGGAAATGCTGGTAGGGGGCACGGGCATCGGCTACTTCGTCTGGAACGAGTGGAACAACCTGTCGCTGACCAACGTGATCTTCGCCATCCTGATGATCGGCGTGGTCGGCATGCTGCTTGACCTCGTGTTCGGCCGGCTGCAGAAACTCGTGACCTACGTCGAATAGGCGGCGCCATGGCATTTCTCGATATCCAGGGATTGTCCAAGAGCTACGCCGGCAGCGACGGCAAGCCCTTTGCCGTGTTCGAGGACGTGAGCTTCAGCATCGACAAGGGGGAGTTCGTCTGCATCGTCGGCCACTCCGGCTGCGGCAAGACTTCCATTCTCAACGTGCTCGCCGGCCTGGATCAGGCCAGCGCCGGCATTGTGGTCATGGACAAGCGCGAAGTCGCCGGGCCGAGTCTGGACCGCGGCGTGGTGTTCCAGGGCCACGCGCTCATGCCCTGGCTCTCGGTGATGAAAAACATCGCCTTCGCGGTGAAATCCCGCTGGCCCGACTGGAACCGGGCCCAGGTGGCCCTGCACTGCCAGATATACATCGATCTCGTCGGCCTCACCGGTTCAGAGAGCAAGAAGCCGAGCGAACTCTCCGGCGGCATGAAGCAGCGCGTCGGCATCGCGCGCGCCTTCGCCATCCAGCCCAAGATGCTGCTGCTCGACGAGCCCTTCGGCGCGCTCGACGCGCTTACCCGCGGCGTGATCCAGGACGAGTTACTCAAGATCTGCGCCGCAATGCACCAGACGGTGTTCATGATCACCCACGACGTGGACGAAGCCATTCTGCTCGCCGACAAGATCATGCTCATGTCCAACGGCCCCGGCGCCGTGATCGCCGAAATCGTCCAGAACACCATGCCGCGCAGCCGCACGCGCAACGACATCCATCACGATCCGCAGTACTACCGGATCCGCAATCACCTGGTCGATTTTCTGGTCAATCGCTCGAAACGGTTCCAGCGCGGGGAGGGCGGCGAGCGCCCGCAACAGCCGCCGGTGGTGCGGCCGGGACTGGAAATCGAGGCCGCGCCCGCGCAGTCCCAGATGCCCGGCGCCGACGCCAAGGTGATGCCGCTGGTGGCCAATCGCAAACACTGACTTATTCAAATCTCAAACCGCTCGAGGGAGGTCAAACTCATGAAACCGATGACGCGCGAGGATGTGACTGCGCTGATCTATTCCGCCAAAGTCAAAAAGGGCATCAAGTGGGCCGACGTGGCGCAAAAGGTCGGGCAAAGCAAGGAATGGACGACCGCCGCCTGCCTCGGGCAAATGCAACTGGCGAAGAAGCAGGCCGAAGTCGTGGGCAAGATCTTCGGCCTGTCGGACGAGGCGGTGGCGCACCTGCAGGTGGTGCCGTACAAGGGTTCGCTGCCCACGGCCGTTCCGACCGACCCGCTGATCTACCGCTGGCACGAGATCGTCAACGTCTACGGCAGCACGATCAAGGAATTGATCCACGAGGAATTCGGCGACGGCATCATGAGCGCGATCGATTTCAGCATGGACATCGCGCGCGAACCCGATCCCAAAGGCGATCGCGTGCACGTCGTTCTTTCCGGCAAGTTCCTGCCCTACAAGACCTATTAGCGGCCGAAGCCGCACGGGGGAATGCCGGCCACAAGCACAATGCGAAAAGCGTCAGCTTCCCGTACCGATTCCCGCAGGTGCTCATCGACGTGCGCGGCCCTCGCTAGCTTGGGGAGCAGAGCCGTTCAAGGACTTCACCTTGCGTGTCGAGGGTGCGCCTTTCCAGGCGAGTGCGGGATTGAGGGCGCTTTGCGCCCCCAACGTGTTCGGTACCGCTGCCATTCCGTGGCGGAAGCGAATGGTTTGGATCATTGGACAGGCCCGCAGTTTCGGGACGCCTCTCTACCCTTTCGCAGTCAGAAGTTTTCCGCGCATCGGCTTCAGCACCGCGATGGCCAGGAAGGCGGTGAGAAAATCGAGGGTAATGACCACAGCGAAAACGGTCGACCAGCTACCGGTACTCTCGTGCATCCATGCCGCGAGCGGGCCGCCCAGGATAGAGCCGATTCCCTGCGCCATGTAGAGGAAACCGTAGTTAGTGGTCGCGTGCTTTTTGCCGAAGGTATCGGTCAAGGTCGAGGGAAAGAGCGAGAAGATCTCCCCCCAGCCAAAGAACACGACGCCGGACAGAAGCACGAACAGTATGGCGTTGTCGCGGGTGAGCAGCCACAGCGTCATGGCCAGGCCCTCGAGGCCGAACGCCAGCAACATGGTCTGCTCGCGGCCGATTCGATCGGAAATATAGCCGAAGAACGGCCTGGTCAGGCCGTTGGTGAACCGGTCTATAGTCAGGGCGAGCGGCAGGGCCGCCATGCCGAACACCTCAACCGCGGTGATGCCGAAGTCCTTGGCGAAGGCACCCATTTGCGAAATCACCATCAGTCCCGAGGTGGACATCAGCGTGAACATCAGGAACATCAGCCAGAAGACCGGGGAGCGCAGCATTACCGACGGGCCTACGCCTTCCACACTCTTCGACTGGTCGATGACATGCCTCATCCAGTTCGCGGGTGGACGGCGCATGCCCTGGGCGGCCAGCAATGCCACCGCGCCGAAAAGGAAACCGAAACGCAGCAGGGTTTGCTGATACCCGAGCGCGGCGATGCTGTCGGATACAGGGAATGTCGTCAGCACCGCGCCCATGCCGTAACCCGCCGCCACCATGCCTGTGGCAAAGCCCCTCTTGTCAGGGAACCACTGCACCATCTGGCCGACGATGCCGACGTAGATGACGCCGGTGCCGATGCCGCCGAGCAGACCGTAAGTCAGGTACAGATGGGTGACGTCGCTGACCTGCGAGGCCAGGATCCAGCTCAATCCGGTCAGCGCGCCGCCGATCGACAGCAGCATGCGCGGGCCGAAGCGGTCTATCAGGTAGCCCTGGAAGGGCGAGAGAAAGGTCTGGAATACGATCAGGATGGAAAAGGTGACCTGCAACTGGGAAAGCTTGACGCCGAACGCCGCCATCATCGGCTTGGTGAGCAGCGCCCACACGTATTGCGGGCTGGATATCGCCATCATGCAGAGGAGACCGAGTGCCAACTGCACCCAGCGGTTATCCAGAACAGAGACGGGAGCCCGAAGGCCGACTACTTGCGCCGCCGAGGGCGATGAGGACATGAGATTCTCCTGGTTGAGCGGTTGACAGGAGATCTAATGCAAGCGGCATGCCAGCATCGCGTACACAGGGAAAACGAGCCAGAAGCCGCGCCCATGCAGTCTGGCCGCGCCACTGTTTAGTGCATCTTCGCATCGTTTTGGTGCGCATTCGGCCGCACCGACGACGGTTCCGGAACGCAGCGAAAGTTCATGTCCGAGGTAGCCCGAGGTGCGCAATCACAATTTCCCAGGCACGGCATACACGGATGGAATTCTTGCGGCGTCTTACCTTTAGGCAGGTCATGGCCAACCGTGTTTAGGCGATTGGGGTGCAGAATCTGGCCGCTGTTGCTTGCGCCCGGATTATTCACTAAAGTGCGGAGCATGCTGCGCAACCAGCGCTCGCAGGCAAAAACCTGGAATTCATAAAGGCGTGCAGAAACGATGTTGAACTCAGTTCGCGGCACGCGCGGCATGGCGGTGGCGCCGCACGCCCTTGCGGCGCAGTCGGCGCTGGCAGTGTTGCGCGAAGGCGGCAACGCGGTGGAGGCGATGATCGCCGCCGCCGCGAGCATCGCCGTGGTCTATCCGCACATGAATTCCATCGGCGGCGACGCCTTCTGGCTGATCCACGTGCCCGGCCAGGCGCCGCGCGCGATCGACGCCTGCGGCGCCGCCGCAGCGGCGGCCTCCATTGCCTGGTATGCCGAACGCGGCATCAGCAAAAGCATCCCGTTTCGTGGCGGCGTGGCGGCGAACACCGTCGCCGGCACCGTCGCCGGCTGGAACGCCGCGCAAGAATTCAGCCGGAAAGAATTAGGAGGCAAGCTGCCGCTCGCGCGCCTGTTCGACGACGCCATTCACTATGCCGAGAACGGCATCGCCGTCACCCGCAGCCAGAATGCCACCACGGCGGCCAAGCTGGCCGACCTCAAAGGCGTGTATGGTTTCGACGAAACCTATCTGGTGAACGGTGCGCCGCCGGAGACCGGCAGCGTGTTTTATCAGAAGCGCCTCGGTGCGACTTTGCGGCGCCTGGCGCACGCCGGGCTGGACGATTTTTACCGCGGCGAGCTGGCGGCATCGTTCGCGCGCGACCTCGCAGCGGCAGGCAGTCCGCTCGCACTCGCCGATCTGCGCCAGCATCAGGCGCAATGGCGCACGCCGCTGGCGCTGCAACATTCGCTCGGCACGCTGTACAACATGACGCCGCCGACCCAGGGACTGGTGTCGCTGCTGGTCCTCGGCATACTCGATGCACTGGATGTTGGCAAAGTCGATCCCGCGGGCGCCGATTACGTGCACCTGTGCGTGGAAGCCACCAAGCAGGCCTTTGCCATCCGCGATCGCACCATCACCGATCCGGCCTACATGACGACGGATGCGCAGAGTTTCCTCGAGCCGGCAGCGGTGCGCGCGCTCGCGGCCAACATCGACCGCAAGCGCGCCGCCCCCTGGGGTGCGGGCAAAGGCCCGGCCGATACCGTCTGGATGGGCGTGATCGACGGCGAAGGGCGCGCGGTCACTTTCATCCAGAGCACTTATCATGAGTACGGCAGCGGCGTGGTGCTGAAGGACAGCGGCATCGTCTGGCAGAACCGCGGCTGCAGTTTCTCGCTCGAGGAGCATGCCCTGAACGCGCTGCGGCCGATGCGCAAGCCGTTTCACACGCTTAATCCAGCAATGGCGCTATTCAACGACGGCCGCAGCATGGTGTACGGCAATATGGGCGGCGACGGCCAGCCGCAGAGCCAGAGCGCCGTGTTCACCCGCTACGCATTGTTCGGCATGAACCCGCAGGAAGCGGTGAGCGCGCCGCGCTGGCTGCTGGGCCGGACCTGGGGACAGACTAGCGACAGCTTGAAGCTGGAGGCGCGCTTTCCGTCCGAAGTTGTGGAACAGCTCCGGCGCTACGGTCACGAGGTCGAAGTGCTGCAAGCCTGGGACGAGACCATGGGGCATGCCGGCGCCATCGTGCGCCATGCCAACGGCGTGCTCGAGGGCGGCGCCGATCCGCGTTCCGACGGCGCAGTGGCAGCTTACTGATCGCCGCGCGCTACCCGCAATTTTTCCGGGCGTGGGCGCCCCCCGGGGCGGGGCAGGTCTTAGCCTGCCGTCCAGTTCACCAGGCCGCTGTAGGCCGTGCCCAACACCACCAGGCCGAACGCGATGCGGTACCAGGCGAAAGGGGTGAAATCGTGGCTGGCAATGTAGCGCAGCAGCCAGCGTACGCACAGGAAAGCCGAGACGAAAGCCGAGACGAAACCGACGGTCCACATGCCCAAGTCATCGAACGCGAGCAAGCCGCGCTCTTTATACAACTGGTAGGCGGAGGCGGCGAACAGCGTCGGTATGGCGAGAAAAAACGAGAACTCAGTCGCAGCCTTGCGCGACAGGCCGAAGAGCAAGCCGCCGATAATCGTGGCGCCGGAGCGCGAGGTTCCGGGTATCAGCGCAAATGCCTGGGCGAATCCCAGTTTGAGGGCATCGCTCCAGCTCAGATCCTCCACCTCGCGCACGCGCACCGTGTGCTCGCGCTTTTCCGCCCACAGGATAATGAGACCACCGACGATGAAAGCCAGCGCCACCGGCACTGGCTGGAACAGCTGCGCCTTGATCGCTTTTCCGAACGCCAGGCCCAGCACTGCGAGCGGCGCAAAGGCGATGGCAAGATTGAGCGCGAAGCGCTGCGCCTCGCGCTTCGAGCCCAAACCCGAGATCACGGCGCCGAGCTTGACCCGATACTCCCAGCACACCGCCAGGATTGCGCCGCACTGGATCACGATCTCGAACAGCTTGCCCCGGTCGTCGTTGAAATCGAGCAGGTCGCCGACCAGAATGAGGTGGCCGGTGCTCGACACCGGCAGGAATTCGGTGAGGCCTTCGACCACCCCGAGTATCAGCGCTTTAATGAGAATGACAGGATCCATGGGCCCGATTGTAAACGCTGGCGGCGATCCACAGCCGTAACGGCAGCAAAAAATTGCACCTGCTGGCCGCCCCCGCATTACCCCTTGCGAGCGCTGCAGAAAAAACGGCGCGTGAACGCGCCGTCTTTACCCGAGAAGAACCCGCTCACGCTTTCGAATAAAGCTGCGCGCCCTTTTTCACGAATTCCACCGCTTTCTGTTCCATGCCCTTCTCCAGCGCTGCCTGCTCGTCCACGCCCTGCGCCGCAGCGTAGTCGCGCACGTCCTGGGTGATTTTCATGGAGCAGAAGTGGGGGCCACACATGGAGCAGAAATGCGCGACCTTGGCGCTATCCCGGGGCAAAGTCTCATCATGGAACTCGCGCGCCTTGTCCGGATCGAGGCCGAGGTTGAACTGATCGTCCCAGCGGAACTCGAAGCGCGCCTTGGACAGCGCGTTGTCGCGGATCTGCGCGCCCGGATGGCCTTTGGCGAGGTCGGCCGCGTGCGCCGCGATCTTGTAGGTGATGATGCCGTCCTTGACGTCGGCCTTGTTCGGCAGACCCAGGTGCTCCTTGGGCGTGACATAACAGAGCATGGCCGTGCCGTACCAGCCGATCATGGCCGCGCCGATCCCTGAGGTGATGTGGTCGTAGCCGGGCGCGATGTCGGTGGTGAGCGGCCCCAGGGTATAGAACGGCGCCTCCTTGCAGTCGCGCAACTGCAGGTCCATGTTCTCCTTGATCATGTGCATGGGGACGTGCCCCGGGCCCTCGATCATCACCTGCACGTCATGCCTCCAGGCAACGTCGGTAAGCTCGCCCAGCGTCTTCAGTTCGCCTAACTGCGCTTCGTCATTCGCATCGTAGATCGAGCCTGGACGCAGGCCGTCACCGAGAGAAAAGGCGACGTCGTAGGCCTTCATGATGTCGCAGATGTCCTCGAAATGCGTATAGAGGAAACTCTCCTTGTGGTGCGCGAGGCACCACTTGGCCATGATCGAGCCGCCGCGGCTGACGATGCCGGTCATGCGCTTGGCCGTGAGCGGCACGTAGCGCAGCAGCACCCCGGCATGGATGGTGAAGTAGTCCACACCCTGCTCGGCCTGTTCGATCAGGGTGTCGCGGAAAATGTCCCAGGTGAGCTCCTCGGCCTTGCCCTCGACCTTTTCCAGTGCCTGGTAGATGGGCACGGTGCCTATGGGCACGGGCGCGTTGCGGATGATCCATTCCCGCGTTTCATGAATATGCTTGCCGGTGGAGAGATCCATCACGGTATCGCCGCCCCAGCGGATGGACCAGGTCATTTTCTCGACTTCCTCGCCGATGGATGAACCCAGCGCCGAATTGCCGATATTGGCGTTTATTTTCACCAGGAAGTTGCGGCCGATGATCATCGGCTCGGACTCTGGATGGTTGATGTTGGCCGGGATGATGGCGCGGCCGCGCGCCACTTCGTCGCGCACGAATTCCGGCGTGATCTCCTCGGGAATGGCGGCGCCGAAGGACTCACCCGGGTGCTGGCGCGCCATCAGCTCCGCCAGCTTGGATCCCATCGGCCCCGAGGCGCGCAGGCTTTCCACGTATTCCCGACGTTGCAGATTTTCGCGGATGGCGATGTATTCCATTTCCGGCGTGACCATGCCACGGCGCGCGTAATGCATCTGCGACACGTTCATCCCGGGCTTGGCGCGCCGCGGCTTGCGCTGCAGGTTGAAACGCAGTTCGGCGAGCTGCGCATCGCGCAGGCGCTCGACGCCGAACTTCGAACTCGGCCCTGAAAGCGCCTCGGTATCGCCGCGCTCTTCTATCCATTTGGCGCGCAGCGGCGCGAGACCATTGCGGATGTCTATTTTTGCGCTCGGATCGGTGTAGGGGCCGGAGGTGTCGTAGACATAGACGGGCGGGTTTTTCTCGGCGCCGAAGGAAGCCGGCGTGTCGCTCTGGCTTATCGCGCGCATCGGCACTTGGATGTCGGGCCGACTGCCTTGCACATACACCTTGCGCGAGTTCGGCAGGGGCTGGACCGCGGCGTCATCCACGTGCGCGGTCGCGGCGATGAATTTCGGGTTGGCGTTCATGGGGCGCTCCTAGTGACCGCAGGGGCGAAGGCAGGAGGGAGGTCTGCTCACGCTTCCCTGCGGCGGCATTATCCGCATCAGGTTCAAAGGGACTCTCTCACCCGCGCCGCATGCTTCAACTCTGCGCGCAGGACCCCTAACGTTAGGCCGCCTAAGGTACCGCAATCGCTGCAGCTTTGCAATCCGTGCCGCGCGCCGGTCCCAGGGACCGGCGCGTGACCGGGACTGGCGGCTGGAGCCGCGGAAAGCGATTGACTCCGGAGCCGGAAACATATATATTACTGACCGGTCAGTTATCAATAAAACCATGAACGCCCCTGAGAAAAAGCCGCAGCCCCGCTGGGCGCGCCGCAAGGATGCGCGCCCCGAGGAAATCATCGCCGCCGCGCTCGACCTGTTCGTCGAGCGTGGTTTCGCCACGACGCGCCTGGACGACGTCGCCGCGCGCGCCGGCGTCAGCAAGGGCACGCTGTATCTGTATTTCGAAAACAAGGAAGACCTGTTCAAAGCGGTGGTGCGCGGCAACGTGCTGCCGGTTCTGCAGCACGGCGAGACGCTGGTGGAAAACTTTCCCGGCAGTTCCGCCGACCTGGTGCGTCAACTGGTGCGCGGCTGGTGGGAGTTGACCGGATCGACCAAAATCGCCGGGATCCCGAAGCTCATCATCGCGGAGGCCGGCAATTTTCCCGATCTCGCCAAGTTCTATTACGACGAAGTGATCCTGCGCGCCCTCTCCATGTTTCGCCGGGTGCTGCAACGCGGCACCGACGCGGGCGAGTTCCGCGAAGTCGACGTCGACCACTTGGTGCACGTGGCGCTCGCGCCCCTGGTAATGCTCGCGGTGTGGCGCCACTCATTCGCCTGCTGCGAGCACGAACAGCTGCAGCCGCAGCGCTACCTGGACAGCTACCTGGATATGTTGTTGCACAGCCTGGGCAAACCGCAGGCACCGGAGAAGAGTCATGCCCGCAAGAAAAACTAAACATTGGTGGCTGGCCGCTGGCGGCCTTGCCGCCGCGGTTATCGCCACCGTTCTTGTCACCCACGACAACAGCATCGCTTCGGCACAGCCCGCGCGCGCGCCGGTGATCGAGTTCGCCGCGAGCGACCTGGTGCAGCCGCAGACGCGCGAGCTGCGTTTGTCGATTTCCATCACGGGAACGCTGCAGCCGCGCAACTGGACCACGGTCAAAGCCAAAGTCGCAGGCGATCTGAAGACGATCCTGGTGCGCGAAGGCGAAAGCGTCAAGCCGGGCCAGGTGCTGGCGCGCATCGACACTCAGGACGCGCAGGCGCGCCTGGATGAGAAGGTTGCCGACCTGGAGGGGGGCCGCGCACAGCTCGCTCTCGCGCAAAAGAACCGCGCCAACAACCTGGCGCTGCTGCAGCAGAAATTCATATCCCAAAACGCTTTTGACAGTGTGCAGAGCAACTATCAGGTGTCGGAAGCAAAGCTGAAGGGGCTGGAGGCACAGGTTGCGCTGGCGAAAAAGGCGCTGGCCGACACCGTGATCACCGCGCCGCAGGCCGGCATCGTGTCGCAGCGCCATGCCCAGCCGGGGGAAAAGCTGCCGGTCGACGGCAAGATCCTGACCTTGGTGGACCTCGCCGAAATGGAAGTCGAGGCGGCGGTGCCCGCGGGCGACATTCCCAGCATGCGCGTCGGACAGGAAGTGAGCTTCCGCGTCGAAGGCTTCGGCGAGCGCGAATTCCGCGGTCGCATCGACCGCATCAACCCGGCGACGCAAAGCGGCTCGCGTTCCATTCTCGTGTACGCCGTGCTGCCGAATCAGGACAGCGCCCTCAAGGGCGGCATGTTCACCAAGGGCAGCGTGACACTGAGCCGGATCGAATCCGCCCAGGTGCTGCCGCTTTCCGCGGTGCGCGAGGAAAACGGCAAGGCGTACGTGATGCGCATCGCCAACGACCGGCTGGAACCGCGCACGGTGAAGCTCGGCCTCAGGAACGAGGACGAGGGAGTCGTGCAAATCCTGGACGGCCTGGACGCGCAAAGCCGGGTAGTCCGGGCCAACTCGGACACATTCAAGCCAGGCGCGATCGTCAAAATAGCCCCAAGCCGCAACTAAAGGCGCCGCGCGCCCCGAACAGGAATTTCGCGCATGTGGTTCACCCGCATCTCGATCAACAACCCGGTATTCGCCACCATGATGATGGCGGCGTTCCTGGTGCTGGGCCTGTTCTCCTACCAGCGGCTCGCGGTCGAGCAGTTTCCCGACGTCAGCTTCCCCGTGGTGGTGGTGCAGACCGAGTATCCCGGGGCCTCGCCCGAAAGCGTAGAGAGCGACATCAGCCGCAAGATCGAGGAGGCGATCAACACCATCAGCGGCATCAAGACGCTGTCTTCGCGCTCCTACGAAGGCCTGTCGGTGGTGATCGCCGAATTCGACTTGAGCGTCGACCCGACCGTCGCCGCACAGGACGTACGCGAGAAGGTGGCAGTGGTCAAGGTCGGCTTCAGGAAGGAAGTGAAGGAGCCGCGCGTCACGCGCTTCAACCCGGACGACCTGCCCATCGTATCGCTCGCCGTACGCTCGGACAGCCGGCCGCTGCGCGAACTCACCACGCTCACCGATCAGGTGATCATCAAGCGCGTCGAGACTGCGCGCGGCGTCGGCCAGGCAACGCTGGTGGGCGGGGTGAAGCGCGAAATCCAGATTTTCCTCAAACCCGCCGAGATGGAATCGCTGAGCGTGGGCATCGACCAGGTGATCAGCGCGGTGCGCGGCGAAAACCAGGAGTTGCCAGCCGGCGCGGTCACTTCCCGCGAGTCGGAGACGCTGGTTCAGGTGCAGGGGCGCATCGCCCGGCCCGAGCAATTCAACCGCATCATCGTCGCGCGCCGCGGCGGCCAGCCGGTGTACCTGTCGCAGGTCGCGACCGTGGTCGACGGCCAGGAGGAGGAAGAAAGCGCGGCGCTGGTGAACGGCAAGCGCGTCATTTCGCTCGACATCATCAAATCGCAGAGCGCCAATACCATCGACACGGTGGACAACGTCATGGTGGTGGTGGCCGCGCTGAAAAAGCAGTTGCCGGAAGACGTCACGCTGGAGGTGGTGCGCGACACCTCGCGCGGCATCCGCAATTCGGTCAACAACGTCAAGCACACCCTGCTCGAAGGCGCGGCGCTCACCATCCTCATCGTGTTCCTGTTCCTCAACTCCTGGCGCAGCACGGTGATTACGGGACTCACCCTGCCGATTTCCCTGATGGGCACGTTCCTGGTGATGTATGCAGCGGGCTTCACCGTCAATATGCTGACGCTGATGGCGATGAGCCTGTGCGTCGGCCTGCTGATCGACGACGCCATCGTGGTGCGCGAAAACATCGTGCGCCACCTCGCCATGGGCAAGAGCCACCATGACGCCGCGCTCGAGGGCACCCAGGAAATCGGCCTGGCGGTGATGGCCACGACATTTTCCATCGTCGCGGTGTTCCTGCCGGTGGGCTTCATGGGCGGCATCATCGGCCGCTTCTTCCACCAGTTCGGCATCACGGTCGCGGCGGCGGTGCTGCTGTCGATGTTCGTCAGCTTCACGCTGGATCCGATGCTGTCCTCGGTGTGGTTCGACCCGGCCGCGCACGGGGTGCACGGCAAAGGATGGTTCGCGCGCATGCTGTCCTGGAACGAGCAGATGATCCAGCGCGTCAGCGCGCGTTACTCAGGCCTGCTTTCCTGGTCGCTCGCGCACAGAAAAAGCGTGCTCGCCATCGCCCTCGCAAGCTTTCTCGCCGCCTTCGCCCTGGTGCCGAAAATAGGTTCGGAATTCGTGCCCGAGGCCGACCTGGCCGAAATCATGGTGCAGTTGAATACACCGGTGGGATCGTCGCTGGAATTCACCCAGGCCAAGGTGCAGCAGGTCGAGGCGGCGCTGCGCGAATTCCCCGAGGTGATCTACACCTACGCCACGGTCAACACCGGCACCACACCGGGCAAGAATTACGCCACCATTTTCGTCCGGCTGCTGGACCGCGGCCAGCGCGCCGCCACGCAGAAGCAACTGCAAAGACCGATGCGCGAACGCCTGCAGCAGATTGCCGGCATCGAAGTCACCAACCTCGGCGTCTACGCCGCGATCGGCAGCGGCAAACCGCTGCAGGTCTCGGTGCAAGGCGCGGACATGGCGGAAATCGAGCGGCTCTCGGGAGAAGTGAAGAAAATCATGGGGGAGATCCGCGGCCTGGTGGACATCGACTCCAGCCTCAAGGCCGCCAAGCCCACTGTGGCGGTGCGCGTCAACCGCGAACTGGCGAGCGACTTGGGCGTGGGCGTTGGAAAAATCGGCGAGGCGCTGCGGCCGCTGCTGGCGGGCGAGGCGGTCTCCAGCTGGAAAGCGCCCGACGACGAGAACTATGACGTCAAGGTGCGGCTGCCGAAAAGCGGACGCGAAAACCGGGGCGATCTGGAGCGCATCTACATCGCCAGCAACCAAGTGGGCGCCGACGGCAGCCCGAAAATGGTGGCGCTGCGGCAAGTCGCCGAGTTCGTGCCCACCGTCGGCGCCACCCAGATCAACCGCAAGGACCTCACCCGCGAAGTGCTGGTCACCGCGAACGCACTGGACCGGCCGGCGGGCGACCTGGGCAAGGAAATCATCGCGCAGCTCGCCAAGGTGCCGACCCAGCCGGGCTATCGCTTCGTCATGGGCGGCTCGACCAAAGACATCCAGGAAACCATGGGCTACGCGCTGTCGGCGCTGCTGCTGGCGGTGATCTTCATCTACCTCATCCTCGCCAGTCAGTTTGGCTCTTTTTTGCAGCCGGTGGCGATCATGATGTCGCTGCCCTTGTCCCTGATCGGAGTGCTGCTCGCGCTCCTGATTGCGCGCTCGACGCTAAACATTTTCTCCATTATCGGCTTCGTCATGCTGATGGGCCTGGTGACCAAGAACGCGATCCTGCTGGTGGACTTCACCAACCAGCTGCGTGCCGCGGGCCAGGACCGCGCGCACGCCATCCTCGAGGCCGGGCGCATCCGCCTGCGGCCCATCCTGATGACCACCTTCGCCATGGTGTTCGGCATGATTCCGCTGGCACTCGGCATCGGCGAGGGCTCGGAGCAGCGCGCGCCCATGGCGCACGCGGTGATCGGCGGCATTATCACCTCCACCCTGCTCACCCTGGTGGTGGTTCCGGTTATTTATACCTATCTCGACGATCTTGCGCGCTGGGCGCAGAATAGGTTTGGGGCACGGCAGACCGCGGGTAGCGCGGTTCCCGGGCGTGTTGGTCCGCGCGCCGACTAGGCTCGCGCCCGCCAGGCGCTGCCGCTGTTGCCGGCCTGCTGCTGCGAATTGCGCTATGTGACAAGGGTCACAAGGCAAGCGCGCAAACAATGGTAAAATTTCTTTTGTCCCAAATTACCCCGCGAGCCAA
>Ga0208716_1000588_pt1 | contig 14844 bp, 15 predicted proteins | sample NGESurdeep092012_8_FD_184482 | JGI IMG/M metagenome (GOLD analysis project Ga0208716, IMG submission 184482) | Arctic peat soil microbial communities from Barrow, Alaska - NGEE Surface sample 415-3 deep-092012 (SPAdes) | ecosystem: Environmental > Terrestrial > Soil > Wetlands > Peat ...
GCTTCACGAACTCGGAGAGCTCGATGAGGGTCATTGCCTTGAAAGACTCGATGAGCTCGTCAGTGCTGAGCTTTGCCATGGTGGCAGTTCCTTTCTGGTGATTCGTTCTTGTGCCGTGAGTGGCGTTGGTGGTGGATCAAGCAGCCGCGAACGGGTCGCGTCAGCTCTCGTCGCCACCCGTGGCGACGTCTTCGGTGCTCTCGACGACGGCCTCTGCAGGCGCCTCGACAGTGTCCTTTGCAACAACAGTGTCCTGTGCAACCGGCGCTGGGCTCTCGGCCTCGACCTTGGCCCGCAGGGCGTCGATCACTCGGGCCGTCTGCGACAAAGGAGCCGCAAACAGAGAGACAGCGTTGGTCAGCGACGCCTGCATGGCGCCGGCCAGCTTGGCCAGGAGAACCTCGCGGGACTCGAGGTCCGCGAGCTTTGAGATCTCCGCGGGAGACAGGGCCTTGCCGTCCAGGACGCCGGCCTTGATCACGAGGAGAGGGTTTGCCTTGGCGAAGTCACGCAGGCCCTTGGCCGCCCCCACCGGATCACCGGTGATGAAGGCGATCGCGGACGGGCCCGAGAACTGACCGTCAAAAGCCGTGACGCCGGCTTCCTTGGCTGCAATCTCGGTGAGCGTGTTCTTCACGACGGCGTAGGTAGCGTGCTCGCGAATACTGCTACGCAGCGTGGTCAGCTGCGCCACGGTCAGGCCGCGGTACTCCGTGAGCACGGCCGCACCCGAGTTGCGGAACTTGTCCGTCAACTCGGCGATGGCTGCTGCCTTTTCGGGTTTTGCCACTGGGCCTCCTTCCGAAATGAAACGCCGGGGAAGGCTGCCACAAACAAAGGAGCCCCGGCGCAGGCGCGGGGCTCACGACATACAGACAACCTGGTATGCCGGTCACGTACGATCCTGCGCTGGTTGCCCGCATGCTGCGGAACCTTCGATCAGCCTGCAAGGGGCAGGTTGACAACCGGCGGTCTTTGGTCAGGACTTAGCGTACGTGGAGCAAGACCACAGTCAAAATCGGCATCATCTGCCCGGATCAGACTGGGAGCCAGACGAGGCACCGTGCGGGGCGCCCCTGGCAGACACCAGCCAGAAACAGCCAAGCCGCACCGATGATTCGGTGCGGCTTGGCCATACGTCACAGGATGGGTCAGACCATCGGGCGACTACTAAGCCGACTCGTCCTCGGCCAGCAGGTTGCGCGTCCGGGTCTGGTCCAGCGGGATGCCGGGGCCCATGGTCGTGGACATCACAGCTCTCTCGATGTACCGACCCTTGGAAGCGGAGGGCTTGAGACGCAGGATCTCGTCCAGGGCCGCGCCATAGTTCTCCACCAGCTGGGTCTCGTCGAAGGAGGACTTGCCGATGATGAAGTGGAGGTTGGCGTGCTTGTCGGAGCGGAACTCGATCTTGCCGCCCTTGATCTCGGTGACAGCCTTGGCCACGTCCATCGTCACCGTGCCGGTCTTCGGGTTGGGCATGAGGCCACGCGGACCCAGCACCTTGCCGAGGCGGCCGACCTTGCCCATGAGGTCCGGGGTCGCCACCACGGAGTCGAAATCGAGCCATCCACCAGCCACCTTCGCGAGCAGATCGTCCGAACCGACATAATCGGCCCCAGCGGCCTTTGCCTGCTCTGCCCGCTCGCCGGTGGCGAAGACCAGGACCCTAGCGGTCTTGCCCGTGCCGTGCGGGAGGTTGACGGTGCCGCGGACCATCTGGTCGGCCTTGCGTGGGTCAATGCCCAGTCGCATGGCAACCTCAACGGTCGAGTCGTACTTGGTGGTGGTGGTGACCTTGGCCAGACGGACTGCCTCAAGGGGTGCGTAGGACTTGTCGGTGCCGATCTTCTCGGCGGCGGTGCGGTATGCCTTGCTGCGCTTCATTTCTGCTCCTGGTGCTTCGTTGCGGTCATGCAGACTTCCTGGACTGCGGAGTTCGTGGTCGAACGGACCAGCGCTGGCCCTGCCACTGATCGGTATGCCGCCCGGTCCCACCCACGCGGGGAGGTACCAGCCGTCATACCGGATTGGCTGAGATCAGCCGGTGGTGACGCCCATCGATCGAGCCGTGCCGGCGATGATCTTCGCGGCCTGCTCGATGTCGTTGGCGTTGAGGTCTTCCATCTTCACTGCGGCGATCTCACGGACCTGTTCCGCAGTGAGGTGGGCCACCTTCGTCTTGTGCGGCTCGCCGGACCCCTTGGGCACGCCGGCAGCCTTCTTGATCAGCTCGGCAGCCGGAGGCGTCTTGGTGATGAAGGTGAAGGAGCGGTCCTCATAGACCGTGATCTCCACCGGGATGACGTTGCCACGCTGGGACTCCGTCGCGGCGTTGTACGCCTTGACGAACTCCATGATGTTGACACCGTGCTGGCCGAGGGCGGGGCCCACGGGCGGAGCCGGTGTCGCTGCACCGGCTTGGATCTGCAGCTTGATGAAGCCGGAGATCTTCTTCTTCTTGGGAGGCATTATCTGGGTCCTTGTTTGCTGGGGATGGTGCGTGATTCTAGTGACGCTGATGGTGCCGCCTCAGACGACAGCCATACGCCGTTCGCTCAGATCTTGGCGACCTGGCCGAACGAGAGCTCGACCGGTGTTTCGCGGCCGAAGATCGAAACCAGCACCTTGAGCTTCTGGCTCTCGGGGTTGATCTCGGAGATGGTGGCGGGAAGGGTCTCGAAGGGCCCCTCCATGACGGTGACGGACTCGCCGACCTCGAAGTCGACGATGCTGGTCTCGCCGGCCCTCGCTCCCCCGGCCTCACCCGCGGCTTCGCCAGGGGTCTCGAAGGTCGGGTTGAGCATCGTGTAGATCTCGTCGTGCGAGAGCGGGACGGGCTGATGGGTGTGACCCACGAAGCCCGTGACACCGGGGGTATGGCGTACAGCCCCCCAGCTCTCGTCAGTCAGATCCATCCGGACCAGGACGTAGCCGGGCATCCGAACGCGGGCGACCTGCTTGCGCTGGCCGTTCTTGATCTCGGTGACGGTCTCCATCGGGACCTGCACGTCGAAGATGTACGGCTCCATGTTCAGGGAGGTCACCCGGGTCTGCAGGTTGGCCTTAACCCGGTTCTCATAGCCGGCATAGGAGTGGATGACGAACCAGTCGCCCTCCTGGATGCGCAGCTTGGCCCGGAACGCAGCCTCATCCTCGACGGCGTCGTCAACAGCAACGTCCTCAGCAACCGGGTCGTCAGCTGCGGCAACCTCGCCTACTACGGCAACGTCGGCATCGGTGTCGGCGACCCCGACGCCAGCGTCGTCAATCTCGACGGCGACGTCAGCCTGTTCGACCACTTCGACGCCCTGCCCGCGCTCGGCGGGTTGGTCGGCGGAGACCTCGGGGGTCCACTGCTCGGACACGCTGATAACCCACTTCCTGATTCTTGAACGTGTTGCCTGTTTGGTCTGTTACTGGTGTTACTTGCCGAACGAGAGAGCGATCAGCCGGTTGACCAGCTGGTCGAGTCCCCATACGTACATCATGACAGTCGTGACGAAGAAGATGACGACGCTGGTATAAGTCACCAGCTCATGCCGCGTCGGACGAACGACCTTGCGGAGCTCGTCCAGGATCTGGCGGATGAACAGGGCGATCGCCTCGAAGAACCGGGTGATCGGCCCGAAGAACCGGACGATCGGGTTCCCCCGATGGGGGGGATCGCGGCGTGTGCGACCGGAGCCAGCGGCGCCTGTCGTACTCGTCTGTGTCACAGTTCCTCGTCTCTACGTTGTCGGGGGCGCTCACGCGCCAAGCACGTGAGCAACCACACCGACGTCTTTGTCGGATCAAACGCTCTGTCAGATCGCTCTGTCAGATCAAGAAGTTACGCAGGGCAGGAGGGACTCGAACCCCCAACCGCCGGTTTTGGAGACCGATGCTCTACCAATTGAGCCACTGCCCTTTGAGCAATAGTGCGTTGATGCGTTGATGCAGTGATGCTTTTGGTGCGGGAAACGCCGGGGGCCCTCCGGGGCATGCCTGAGCATGGTCGTCGTCAACCACCCAGTGGGTGAGCATACGCGAGGTCAGCAGCCCAATGCGAACTTGGCCTTGCACACCCCCACACCCGGGTGACCACCAGTGGACAGGACCCCACGACGTACATGACGTCTGCCAACATGGTCCCATGAATCAGCCAGCAGCTCGCAACCGTGTCTCCCGCCGTATCGGCTCCATCGCCGAGTCAGCGACGCTCGCCGTCGACGCCAAGGCCAAGGCGCTCAAGGCCGAGGGCCATCCGGTCATCGGCTTCGGTGCCGGCGAGCCTGACTTTGCCACTCCGGACTACATCGTCGCCGCTGCTGTTGCGGCCGCCCAAGATCCGGCAAACCACCGCTACACGCCTGCGGCAGGGCTGCCCGACCTGAAGAAGGCGATCGTCAGCAAGACCCTGCGCGACAGCCACTATCAGGTGAAGCCCGAGCAGGTGCTGGTCACCAATGGTGGCAAACATGCCGTTTACAACACGTTCGCCGCACTGCTCGACCCGGGCGACGAGGTGCTGCTCCCGGCTCCCTACTGGACGACATACCCCGAGGCGATCAAGCTCGCGGGCGGCACTGTGGTCGAGGTGTTCGCCGGCGAGGACCAGGACTACCTGGTGACCGTCGCACAGCTCGAGGCCGCGCGTACGCCGCAGACCAAGGCACTGCTCTTCTGCTCGCCGTCCAACCCCACCGGCGCGGTCTACTCACCCGGGCAGATCCGGGAGATCGGTCAATGGGCCGTGGCCAAGGGAATCTGGGTCATCACCGACGAGATCTACGAGCACCTGACGTATGACGGCGTGCGCTCGGTCTCCATGCCGGTCGAGGTGCCAGAGCTTGCTGACACGTGCGTCGTGCTCAACGGGGTCGCCAAGACCTACGCCATGACGGGCTGGCGCGTGGGCTGGATGATCGGCCCGCGTGACGTCATCAAGGCGGCCACCAACCTGCAGTCGCACTCGACCTCGAACGTCGCCAACGTCTCCCAACGGGCCGCGATCGCGGCTCTGAACGGGTCACTGGACGCGGTGGACGAGATGAAGGTGGCTTTCGACCGTCGCCGCCGCACGATCGTCCGGATGCTCAACGAGATCGAGGGCGTCGAGTGCCCGGTCCCGGCCGGGGCGTTCTACGTCTATCCGTCGGTCAAGGGCCTGCTCGGCAAGACCATCCGCGGCAGGGTGTGCACCACGTCGGTTGAGCTCGCGGCACTGATCCTGGACGAGGTAGAGGTAGCCGTCGTGCCAGGTGAGGCGTTCGGACCCAGCGGCTATCTGCGTATGTCCTACGCCCTGAGCGACGCCGACCTGGCCGAGGGCGTCAGCCGGATCCAGAAGCTGCTCGGCGAGGCACGCTGACCTCCATGCTCCGACCCGTGGGTCTGCTGCCCAAGGCCCACCTGCATCTCCACTTCACCGGTTCCATGCGGCCGGCCACGCTCGTCGCACTTGCGGAAAAGCACGACCTTCGGCTGCCAGAGTCTCTGACACGGTCCTGGCCGCCGACGCTGAGTGCCACGGATGAACGGGGCTGGTTCCGATTCCAGCGTCTCTACGACACTGCCCGCGCCTGCGTTCGCGACGAGGCGGACATGCGCCGCATCGTCCGCGAGGCAGCCCTTGACGACGCCGCCGAGGGTTCACGCTGGCTGGAGATCCAGGTTGACCCCACGTCGTATGCACCGTTCGTCGGGGGCATCACGCCGGCTCTGGAGATCGTCCTGGACGAGGCGCGGTCAGTCTCCGACGAGACCGGCATTGGTGTGGCCGTCGTCGTTGCGGCGAACCGGATCCGACACCCGCTGGATGCGCGGATGCTGGCCCGGCTTGCCGCGCTCCACGCCGGCGACGGCCCGGGGCAAGTGGTCGGATTCGGGCTGAGCAACGACGAACGACGCGGAACCACAGCGGAGTTCGGCCCAGCCTTCGATATTGCCCGGCGCGCCGGGCTGGCCTGCGTGCCACACGGCGGTGAGCTGCTCGGGGCCGACGCGGTGCGGGAGACGCTGGCCGCCCTGGGTCCCGACCGGCTGGGCCATGGCATCCGCAGTGCCGAGGACCCGCACGTGCTGGACGAGGTGGTGCGCCGCGGCGTGACCCTGGAGGTGTGTCCCGGCAGCAACGTCGCGCTGGGCGTCTACGGAGGATCTGAGGACGTGCCGCTGCGCCAGCTGATGGACGCCGGCGCGCAGGTCGCGCTGGGGGCGGACGACCCCTTGTTGTTCGGTTCGCGACTGAACGCCCAGTACGACACCGCACGCTCTGTGCACGGTCTCTCGGACGCTGAGCTGGCCGAGCTGGCAAGGGGTTCCGTACGAGGTTCGCGAGCGCCGGCGCCTGCACGGAACCAGATGCTCGCGGACATCGACAGGTGGCTGGCAAACTGACCTCAGGTCCACGGCGGCGCCGGTCAGAGCAAGGTGCCGGCGCCGGTCAGAGCGAGATGCCGACCAGGACCGGCTCGTTGACCAGGCTCACCCCGAAGGCATCCTGCACCCCGTCGCGGATCTCACGGGCCAGTGCGACGACATCGACGGCGGTCGCCGAACCCCGGTTGGTCACCGCCAGGACGTGCTTGGTCGACAGCGCCGCAGGCCCCGGCATCCGGTAGCCCTTGCCAAAACCGGCCTTCTCGATCAGCCAGGCCGCGCTGGTCTTGACCTGACCGTCCGGCGCCTCGAACCGGGGCACGTCGACGACTCCGTCGGGTCCGCCTCTGTCACCCAGCAGGGACCGCGCACGGTTCTGCAGTGCGGCGTAGGAGCCGGCGGACACGATGGGGTTGGTGAAGAACGACCCGCAGCTCCAGGTGTCGTGGTCCGCGGCATCCAGGATCATCCCTCGCTGCCGACGCTGGGCCAGCACGGCGTCACGAGCGTCCGCCAGCGGCACCCGCTCCCCCACCTGCACACCCAGAGCGTGTGCGAGACCCGCATAGTCGACTGGCCCGGACAGTGTGCTCACGCGAAGCTGGAAGACCACGTCCAGGACGACGTAGCGCGGCTCAGCCTTGAACAGCGAATGGCGGTAGGTGAAGCGGCAGTCGGCATTGGCAAAGTCGTGGACCTGCTGCTCGCGACGGTCCCAGACGCGAACCGAGACGATGGTCTGGGCGACCTCCTGACCGTAGGCCCCGACATTCTGGATGGGAGTCGCGCCGGCGCAGCCCGGGATGCCAGAGAGCGCCTCGATGCCAGACCAGCCCTGCGCGACCGCCTGGACGACCACGTCGTCCCAGACCTCACCGGCGGCCACGCGCACCGCCACCACGCCTGAGCCGGAGCCGGAGTCTGCCGACTCGACCGAGATGCCACTGGTCGCGATGCGGACCACCGAACCCGCGAATCCCTCATCGGAGACGACCAGGTTCGAGCCTCCCGCGACCACCAGCAACGGCTCGTCGGCGTCGTCGACCTCGCGGACGGCGTCGACCAGCTCGTCGGTGGTCTCGACCGTGACCAGGCGCTGAGCACGGCCGCCGACCCGCATGGTGGTCAGCCCTGACAACGGGATGCCATGTTCCTCACGCATCGGGTGGGTCAGTCCAGGACGACGACGGCCGTGGCGCGTCCGAGCACCTTGTCGGTGCCGCAGGTGACCCTGAGCTCGACGGTGGCTCGTCTGGCCCGAGAATCAACCGCCGTGACCACCCCCGTCGCCTCGACGTCGGCACCACCCTCGTACGGCACGACCACAGGCTTGGTGAACCGGGCGCCATACTCCACGACACGACCGGCGTCGCCGACCCAGTCGCTGACCACGTTGACCGCCGTGCCCATGGTGAACATTCCATGGGCGATGACGTCGGGAAGCCCCACGGACCTGGCGAAACGCTCGTCCCAGTGGAGGCGGTTACGGTCCAGGCTGGCCCCGGTGTAGGCCACCAGACTCGAGCGGTCGATGTGGATGATGCGGGAAGGCAGCTGCTGGCCGACCTCAACCTCGTTGATGGAAAGTACGGCGTGGCTCATCTACTCACTCACCTCCGCGGATCACGACGGTGGAGGTGGCCGTGCATACCGGCTCGCCCTCGATGGTGGACAGCTCGGTGCGGGTCGTGACCATCGCGTTGCCGCCGACCAGCTTGACCGAGTCAACAGTCAGAACGCCGACGATCTCGTCACCGGCGGTGATCGGGCGGTGGTGAACGAACCGCTGCTCGCCGTGGACGAGCCGGCTGAAGTCGATCCCGGCTTCCGGGTCAACGATGAACTGCCGGTCACACTGCTGGGCGATCAGGACGGCAAACGTGGGAGGAGCGATGACGTCGCGGTAGCCGCGGGCGCGAGCCTGCGCCGAGTCGATGTGAACGACGTCAACGGCGCCCACTGCCTCGGCAAACTCGCGGATCTTCTCCCTGCCCACGACATAGGGCGCGGTGGGCGGGTAGGTGCGCCCGGTGAAACCTGTATTGACGGCCATGGCGACAACCCTAATGGGCCTCAGTGCTGCGCCGGGACTACAGCCGACGGACGCAGCAACGACCGCCCCCACCAACGGCGGAGACGGTCGTAGAAGCTGGGATCAGCGGGTCTCGCGGTGCGTGGTCTGCTTGGTGCAGCGCGGGCAGAACTTGGCGAGCTCCAACCGGTCAGGGTTGTTGCGGCGGTTCTTCTTGGTGATGTAGTTGCGGTCCTTGCAGTCAACGCACGCCATCGTGATCTTGGGACGGACGTCGGAGCTCTTGCTAGCCACGGGCGAAACCTGCTCTCGGAACTCAAGGAAGAACTAACTGGACTGAAATGTCTGGGTGGACGCCCGCTCCCGCGCGGCGACGCTCCAGAATACGCGACGCCAGGGGCAAACCCGAAATCGTGTCAGTAGCGGGAGCGGGACTTGAACCCGCGACACCACGATTATGAGTCGTGTGCTCTAACCACCTGAGCTACCCCGCCAGGGGATCCGAAGGTTTGCCCTCGCCGCCAGCTGACGCCCACGTCGACCGACATGCTCCGAACGGAGCCCCCAAACGGAATCGAACCGTTGACCTTCTCCTTACCATGGAGACGCTCTACCGTCTGAGCTATAGGGGCATCCGGGCGACATGTTTCCCGCCCGGTGATGCGTCCAGAAAGATACACGGTCCCGGACCCGGATCTGAAATCAGGGTCGGTTTAGCAGCAACCGCGACCACTTCTCGGGTGCTGCCCGACCTGAGCCGATGTCTTGCTAGCCAATGATCTGCACCGGATCGACGCCCGAGACGAGCTTCCAGTCCATGCTGGCGAAGGTCGGAGGGTCGATATCCTTGTGGCTGGTGACCCAGTCGATGATCAGCTAGCGGATCTCCGCCTGGGCGTTGTACACCACCGGAGCCGTCGTGACGGCGTTGGTCAGCTGGACCGGGGTGAACGGGCCGGCACCCGTGACCTGCTGGAAGTACTCGGCCGACTTCTCAAGGTACGCCTTGACCTGCGCTCCCGGCCGCATACCCCAGCGCAGCGGCTCTGTCAGCACGACCTCGCGGCCGGTCTTCTCGTTGACGACCCGCCGCTCGCGGATCTCGAGGTGCGCATGACCGACCAGGATGGCGTCGATTCCCGGAACCTGTTGAGCCACCAGGGTCGAGGCGTTCTCGGGGAAAGGCAACGCGTCGCCGTATGACGACGATGTGGTGGCACCCGAGTGCGCGGCAACCACCACGACATCAACGCCCGTGGCGCGCATCCGGGGCACCCAGATCTTGGCCTGCTCGACCAGGCCCGGCGTTCTTGAAGTAGTCCCAGCTGAACGCGCAGCCGTGCAGATCGGTCGTGCCCATGATCGTCAGCTTGACGGGGCCGCCCGGACGATGCGGGGGACCGGTCAGGTTGGGCGCGCCCGTCGGGACACCCGGCCCGAAACGGCCGGGGACAGCGGTGCGGGTTCACTCGGGACCTGAGCGAACCCGCACCTTCGACAGGACCCCCTGCTAGCTGGTCACCACCCCCCGACCACGGTGCTCCATGCGGGTCATCTGCACATCCGCGGCGCCTGCCACCAACGCCACGATTCCGACGATCCACGCCGTCCACGCCAGGGACGTGAACGCTGTGAATCCCATGACCCAGGGCGAAAGGACGAACAACAAGCCCATTAACGCGATGAGTCCTTCGAATACCACCCTGTCCGGCATAGCCAGGTCGAACAACGCCAAGACCGCGGTAATGGCCCCAAGAGTGATCATCGTGTACGTGGCCTTGTGCTCTATCGGTGTCGTCGTCCAGATCGGGCACAGAGCCGCATAGATCCCCGCAATGAGCGCGGCCAGACCCTGTGGGTGCGTCCACTTGCTCATCTGAACCAACCACCTTTCAGTGATGATGGCCCGTCGCTCCCAAGGCGGACCGACCAGTTAAATTCTTGTCCTAACCAAATCGCCGGTCAAGATATTGACGAGGCTTACGGAGGGCGATCCCGCACCGGCCAGAGTCAGCGAGCCACCACGGGCGGGCCTTACCTGCTCCGTCGGGACCGCGGTATCTGGCCCTGGAATCCCACGTAGGCTCGGGTAGAGCGCTGAGCCTCATGACGGGAGCCTTCAGCGCTCCTGATCAGGAAGTTGGAGTCGAATGACCGAGGTTGGCGTGACCGATGACGGCGTGATCGACGACGTGACCCAGCCCAAACCTCACGAGCCGAGCGAGATCACTTTCGCGGAACAGTTCTATCCCGCGCGACCTCGGCACCTTCGGCCCAAGGCTCGTCTCCGTAGCGCGCAGGCCCCCACGGCCGAGATGCTCGGCGAACCGATCGGCTCTAATCCGTCATACGTCGCGTGGCTTCGGCAGGAGTCAATGCTCAATGACGCCAACGTCATCGCAAGACAGTTCGTCGGCCGCGGGAGCATGTTCCAGAACCCCTTCGCCAGACCCGACCCCCGCGCGGCAATCGAGACGGCGTCCGTCTGGTTCACCGCATACCCCATCTCGGTCCTCGGCAAGCCCGGCCGATCGTTCCTGGCAACCCTCGGCGACCCGGAGCTGTGGAAAGCCTTCCAGAGCATCGGAATCCAGGGGTTGCACACCGGTCCCGTCAAGCGAGCGGGCGGTATCCGCGGCTGGTCACCGACCCCGAGTGTCGATGGGCATTTCGACCGCATCAGCACCCAGATCGACCCGGCTTTCGGCACCGAGGCTGAGTTCCGGACGATGTGCGAGATCGCCGGCGAACACGGCGGAACCATCATCGACGACATCGTTCCGGGACACACGGGCAAGGGCGCCGACTTCCGGCTGGCCGAGATGAAGGTGACGAACTACCCCGGCATCTATCACATGGTCGAGATCGACCCGGCCGACTGGCATCTCCTTCCAGAGGTCCCGGAGGGCCGGGACTCGACCAACATCGACGTTGAGACCGAGGACCAGCTCGGCAAGTACGGCTACATCATCGGCAAACTGCAACGGGTGATCTTCCACCAGCCCGGAGTGAAGGACACGAACTGGAGCGCCACCGCCCCGGTCATCGGGCCCGACGGCATTGAGCGCAGGTGGGTTTATCTGCATTACTTCAAGCAGGGTCAGCCCTCGATCAACTGGCTCGATCCCACCTTTGCCGGCGTGCGCATGGTCATCGGCGACGCGCTGCACTCGCTCACCGATCTGGGGTCAGGCGCCCTACGCCTCGACGCCAACGGCTTCCTGGGTGTCGAGAAGAGCGCCGTGGGAATGCCCGCCTGGTCAGAGGGCCACCCCCTCTCAGAAGCCGCCAACCAGCTGATCAGCAGCATGGTCCGCAAGGTCGGCGGCTTCACCTTCCAGGAGCTGAACCTGACGATTGACGACATCAAGATCACCTCCGATGCCGGCGCCGATCTGTCATACGACTTCATCAACCGTCCTGCCTATCAGCACGCGCTGGCGATGGCCGACACCGAGTTCCTCCGGCTGACGCTGAACACGTCGCTGACCCTCGGGGTCAACCCGGTCCAGCTGGTCCACGCCTTGCAGAACCATGACGAGCTGACCTACGAGCTCGTCCACTTCACCACGCTGCACAAGGACGACGTCTACAGCTACCACGGTGAAGACATCACCGGCGGGGATCTCGCCGTGACCATCCGCGGCGACCTGTGTGACCGGCTGACTGGTGAGGCAGCGCCGTACAACCAGATCTTCTCGACGAACGGGATCGCCTCGACCACCGGAACCGTGATCGCCGCTTCTCTTGGATACACGAGCATCGAGAACCTCACCGACGAGCAGATCCGCAAGATCAGGCAGGCCCACCTGCTGCTGGCCATGTTCAACGCGCTGCAACCGGGCGTGTTCTCGCTGTCCGGCTGGGACCTGCTCGGCATGCTGACCCTCGACCCTGAGAAGATCGCGCCACTGCTGGCGACCGGTGACACCCGCTGGATCCACCGATCCGCCTACGACCTCATGGGATTCCAGCCCGAGTCCGAACAGCCGCGGGCGGGGATGCCGAAAGCCGTGAGCATGTATGGACCGCTACCAGACCAGCTGAAGGACCAGTGGTCGTTCGTCTCCCAGCTCAAACGGATCCTCGCGCTGCGCGACCGGTACGGCATTGCCACCAGCACGCAGGTCGATGTGCCGGACGTGGCGAACAAGGCGATGCTCGTCATGGTGCACCGGCTCAGCAATCCCGTCGAGCACCAGGTCAGCGTCCTGAACTTCGGCTCGGACCCGATCGTCGGGACTATCAACTCGACACATCTGGACCCCGGATCCGTGGTGGTCGACATGTTCACCGACGAGGTCGTGGGTGAGGTGGACGACCTCCACAGCTTCAGCATCGCCCTTGACGGCCACCAAGGCAGATCCCTGTTCGTATCGCCGACTGACGCCACCGAACCCATGACATGACCGCCCGGGACACAACAAGGTCCACTCGGGCCACTCGGGCCGATGATGGCTCGGCCTTTGGTTGACCCGAGATCTTTACGGGTTCTGAACTAGTTTCACAGGATCCTGTGAAGATCGTCGGGCAGTCTCCAGACATGAGCCATCAACCCGATCCGCCCAGCCGACGCAGCGCGACGCGTGGAGCGATGTCCCGTGACGCAGGACTGCTGCGGATCCGGGCACTGACCAGGGGTGTCGCAGTGACGGCGGCGGTGGGTTCGGTCGCGCTCGGTGTTGCGCTTGCACAACCCTCACAGTCACAGGCCGCATCCGCCGCGGCAGCACCAGGGGCGAGCACGGGCAATACCAACAAAGCCCCAGCCCCGCCCCCGGACCAGAGCAGCCAGCAAGCCCAGAACAACCAGCAAGCGCCGTTAGCCGCTCCGGTCCAGCCGCCGGCGGACACGGCACCCCAGGCACCGCCGGCGGCGGTTTCGGGTGGGTCCTGATCGGGCTGTGCAGCGGCATGGAGCAGTGCCTGGGCAAGATGCCTCGGTAGGGAACGACTCTTGGCGCACCCACCTCGCGTTGCCCGCGCGTTTGATGCGCCACGAAGATAAGGTCGTCACCGTGAGTGGCTGGGCGTGGGGGGCTCTCGATGAATAGCCAGGTGTGGTGGTTCGCCACGCGCTCCACCGGCATCGCCGCGCTCGTCCTGCTGACCGCGTCGATGGTGCTGGGAATCCTCACCTCCAGCAGATACGCACGGCCGAATCTGCCACGCTTCGTCACGATGGGCCTGCACCGCAACGTGTCGCTGCTGGTCCTGGCATTCCTCGCCTTGCACATCGCCACGACCGTGACCGACGCGTTCGCACCGGTGAGCTGGACGGATGCAGTACTGCCGTTCGCCGGAGCCTACCGACCTTTCTGGCTCGGGCTGGGTGCATTGTCGTTCGATCTGCTGATCGCGCTGACCGTGACAAGCTTGCTGCGTGGAAGGCTGGGTTACCGGACCTGGCGTTGGGTTCACTGGGCATCGTACGCATGCTGGCCCATCGCGGTGATGCACGGTCTGGGCACCGGCACCGACACGAAGCTGTCACTTTTTCTCGCCGTGACCGCCGTCTGCGTCGGTTCGGTCGTGATCGCCCTGTGGTATCGACTCGCAGCCGGCTGGCCCGAGCATCGCGGTGTCCGGGTCAGCTCGGCTGTACTCTCGGTAGTACTGCCGGTTCTCGCGTTGGGGTGGTGGATGAGCGGTCCGCTCCAGCCGGGCTGGGCGCTGAAGGCCGGTACGCCCGTCTCCCTGGTCGTCCATAAGAAGCCGGCCGTTCCTGCCAGGACGTCGCCCCCTGCAGGCCAGGTGTCTTCCGCGCGGCGGCTACCCAACCCTCCGTTCACGGCGCCACTGGTGGGGTCGATCTCTCAGAGCGCACCGAACCCGAACGGAGAGATCGCGATTCGTATCCTCGCGACCACCGGCGGGGGCACCAATGGCCTGCTGGACATCGTTCTGGATGGCACCCCGTCGGAAGGGGGCGGCGTGAGCCTGACAGGCAGCAAGGTCACCTACGGGACGCCCTCCCAGCCGAGCCAGTACACCGGCCAGCTCTCCGCCCTGAACGGCGGGGTGCTGCAGATCGCGACCAAGGACCAAAGCGGCCGGCCTGTCGCGCTCACCGTCAACCTGAACATCAACGGCACCAAGGCCACCGGCCAGGTGTCCGCCAAGGCTGGTCGCACGGCGAGCGCGGGTGGCGAAGAGTGACGCCCACCGTGCCGGCCGCCCCAGCGCCGGCCCAGCTCGCGCCGGTGGGACTGCCCCGGCTTCTGCTCGGCGGTCCCGATCTGGCGCGACCGATGCGCCTGGCCGAGCACCTCGAGCGACACGGCGGCTTTCTCCTGCGCGGCTTCGGGGGTGATCGCGCCCCCACGATGTTGATCGACGCTGTCGAGCGGGCCGGCCTGACCGGACACGGCGGGGCAGGGTTCCCCACCGCTCGCAAGATGCGCGCCGTCGCCGGACGCCGGAGGCCTGTGGTCGTGGTCAACGCCGCC
>Ga0208716_1000589_pt1 | contig 14840 bp, 14 predicted proteins | sample NGESurdeep092012_8_FD_184482 | JGI IMG/M metagenome (GOLD analysis project Ga0208716, IMG submission 184482) | Arctic peat soil microbial communities from Barrow, Alaska - NGEE Surface sample 415-3 deep-092012 (SPAdes) | ecosystem: Environmental > Terrestrial > Soil > Wetlands > Peat ...
CCAGCAACAGTGCAGCCCGCTGAGGACCGGCGATGGCGAGGTTCTTGGGGACCATCTCGCCGACCACGACGTGCAGGTAGGCCACGATCAGCAAGGCTAGCGCCAACGCGACCACCCGGCTGAGCGGCTCCGAGATTCCGAGCCCGAGCAGTGTCGGCGAGATCATCTCGTGCAGCGCCTGCTCGGCGACGGCGCCCAGACCCACCGAACAGAGCGTGATCCCCAGCTGAGCGGTGGCCAGCAAGGACGCCACCTGCTCGAGCGCCTCGAGACTCACCTTCGCGCGCTTGCTTCCGGCAGCCGCCAGCGGCTCGAGCCGCGAGCGCCGGGCGGTCATCACGGCGAACTCGGCGCCGACGAAGAACGCGTTGCCCAAAAGCAGGAACAGCGAGAGCCAGAGTGCGGCTGCGTGACTCATCCGGGCTCACCTCCGCGGGACCGTTCGGCCGGCCCGGTCATCCCAGTCGACGCGTCGTCGCCGGACTCGTCCGGCAGCGGGGTGAACTGAAGCCGATCGACGCGCCGACCGTCCATGACATGGACCCGCAGGCTCCAGCCCGCCACGAACACCTCGTCGCCAACGACCGGCACCCGCCCAAGGCATGCCATGACATAGCCGCCGATCGTCTCGTATGCCGGTCCGTCCGGAACCGGCGCACCCAGCCGGTCCCGCACCTCGTCGGGCCTCCAGAGACCGGGCACCGTCCAGGACCCGTCGGTGCTGATCCGCCCGGTCGTACGGGTTCGATCATGCTCGTCGCTGACCTCGCCGACTATCTCCTCGATGACGTCCTCGAGGGTCACGATTCCTGATGTCCCGCCGTACTCGTCGACGACCACGGCCATCTGGTGCTTGGCGCCACGCAACATCAGCAGCAACGGGTTGAGCCGGATCGTCTCGGGCACCATCAGCGCGTCGACCATGAGAGCCGACACCGGCACGTCCTCGCGGCGTTCGTGAGGAACGGCGATGGCACGCTTGACGTGGACCAGACCGTCAACGTCGTCCCAGTCATCGCCGGTGACGGGGAACCGCGAGTGACCCGTGCTTCGGGCAAGCCTCACGACGTCCTCCGACGCGGCAGTCCGTTCGATCGAGGTGCAGCGAACCCGAGGTGTCATGACGTCGGCGGCAGTGCGATCACCGAAGCCCAGCGAACGGGTCACCAGCAGCGCGGTGTCCTGGTCCATCGTGCCCGCCTCGGCCGAACGACGGAGCAACGACGCGAGCTCCTGAGGGGTTCGGGCAGCGGAGAGGCCCTCGCGCGGGGTGATACCGAAAGCCTTGAGCACCAGGTTTGCCGAGCCGTTGAGCACGATGATGAGGGGCTTGGTGATCACCGAGAAGACGCGCACCGGCAGCGCGACGAGCTTGGCTGTTCGAAGGGGCGCCGAGATGCCGAGGAACTGCGGCAGCAGCTCGCCGAAAAGCATGGAGAAGAGGGTCGCAATGACCAGGGCTATGGCCGTCGCCGTGGGCTGGACCGCGGATGCCGGGACGCCGATGGCCGTCAGGGGGGGGCGCAGCAGCTTGCCGATCGAGGGCTGGGCGATGTAGCCGAGAACCAGCGTGGTGAAGGTGATGCCGACCTGGGAGGCGGACAGCTGCGTTGAGAGCTGACGCAGGGAAGCCAGGACGGGCTTGGCTGATGTGTCGCCGGCCTCGATGGCCCTCTGGACCGTTGTCTTGTCCAGGGCCACGAACGAGAACTCCGCGACGACGAAAACGGCGGTCCCGATGGTCAACCCGACGCCGGCAAGGACCAGCAACCACTCCGTCATAATGCTTCCATCCTAGGGCGGGGAATTCGCCCAGCGCCTCCGAACGGCTAGCGTGTGCCACTGAGCTCCACCCGTGCCCGGTATCCAGTTGGGCCTGAAATCTCCTCTCCCAAGGCTGGCTACATGAGATCCCACACGATTCCGGCGCAGGGCAACCTGGCGCAGAGCATCCCGGCAACAAGCCCGGCACAGGGCATCCCGGCACCAAGCCCGGCATCCCGACCTGCCTGGCGGTCGATGGTGATGGCCCTGATGTTCTTCACCAGTGTGTTCTCCGTCGCAGGGCTCGCCCTGCCCACTACCGCGCAAGCCGCGACCATGGTGGTCGACCAGTGCAACGTCCACGTCCCGGGAGCCGGGGGCGCGACGACCGCGTTGAAGTGCACGGTCACCGTGGTCAACACGATCAGCGGCACGTCCACACACTCGAGGACGACCGTGACCCGACTGTGCACCATCGGCCCCTGCTCATCAGCGAACGGCACGTTCGTCACCGACTCCGTCAGCCTGGTGACCGTCATCCGGCAATGCAACGGCTCGGACAACGACGCGGGCCACGCGATCAACTGCTATGTCAACGTCATCAACAACATCGGGCGCGACACGCCAGACGCGCAGCCCCTGACGGCCCCGACGGTCAACCAGTGCGTTGGCTCGGGCACCGGCGGCGGCGGAGTGCTGGACTGCACACCCTCCACAGCCACCGGAACCACGATCACCCAGTGCAACGGCTCCGGCAACGGCGGCGGCGGCGCGGTGCACTGCACGGCCGACCCCCAGTCCAGTGTCAGCCGGGCGATCCCGATCACGGTCACACAGTGCAACGGCACCGGGAACCCGGGCGGAGCCGTGCTGACCTGCAACGCCAGCGTCATCACCAGGATCACCGACCCCGCGGTCGCGGCCGCGGCCGTGGCCGCGGCACCGACCCCCACCGCGACGCCGACGGCGACCCCGACGGCGACCCCGTCCGCGACCCCGTCACAGAGCGCACCGGCTACCCCCGCAGTTTCGACCACGTCCGGGTCGACCGGTAGCACGGATCACTCAGGCCTGCTGATGCTCATTGCCGGCCTCGTGCTGGTCGCCGCGATCGGCGCCCTGCTCTACCGGCGGTATGCCCCGAAGGATCTCTTCGCGCGTCTTACCACTATGGATCTCTTCCGGCGGCCTGCCAGAAAGCACTGATCTCCGGCACTCGTCCAGCCATCCGCCCGCGCTCATCTGACCTGAGCGTGGTTGGCTGTTCACATGAAAGCGCACGGTGCGGATCTATGACGGATGACTCAAAACAGCAGACGCGGGTCGAGGTGCGGGACCTCACCAAGAAGTTCGGCAGCCTGAAGGCGGTCGACAACCTCAGCTTTTCCGTCGAACCTGGCCGGATCACCGGCTTCCTGGGTCCGAACGGGGCCGGAAAGACCACCACGTTGCGGATGTTGCTGGGCCTGGTCCGACCGACCAGCGGCAGCGCGACGATCGGCGGCCAGTCGTACGGCCACCTCAGGAAGCCGCAGCATGTCGTCGGCGCGGCGCTGGAGGCCACCAACTTCCATCCGGGCCGCTCCGGGCGCGACCACCTGCAGGTCATGGCCGACACCGCCGGGGTCGACAAGAAGCGCGTCGACGAGATGCTCGAGCTGGTCGGCATCCCTGCTGCCGCCCGCCAGCGGGCCGGCGGCTACTCCATGGGCATGCGCCAGCGCCTGGCTCTGGCAGGCGCACTGCTCGGCGACCCCCAAGTGCTCCTGCTCGACGAACCGGCCAACGGCCTTGACCCCGAAGGCATCCGGTGGCTTCGGATGCTGCTACGCCATCTGAGCGGCCAGGGCAAGACGATCCTGATCTCGAGCCACATGCTCTCTGAGGTGGAGCAGACCGTCGACGACGTCGTCATCATCGCCAACGGCAAGCTCATCCGGCAGGGAGCCATCACCGACCTGCCGACCGAGCACGTCTCGACGGTCCGCACCAGCGAGCCGCAGCTCCTGATCCAGGCGCTGACCACCTCCGGCCTCCAGGCCAGCGAGGTCGACGGCAGCATTCAGGTGATCGGCAGGGATCTGGTTCTCATCGGCGACATTGCCCTGCGCGCCGGCCTGCCGATCCACGAGCTGCGGGCGAACGAGAACGACCTCGAGAAGCTCTTTTTCGAGCTCACCAGCGCCGAAGGCAACCGCAACGTGGAAGGTGCAGCCTGATGGGCGGCGCGATCAAGTCGGAGTTCCGCAAGTTCTTCACCACCCGGATGTGGTGGGGCATGGCGATCGGCATCTTCCTGTGCGGCGCCGCGTTGGCGGTCGTGTTCGCACTGCTGGTCCCCGGCTCGAGATCACAGGGCCCCGGCAGCCCGCCGGCACCCGGCCTGGACAACGTCACGATGGTCTCGACCGTCTACACAGCCGGGCTGAGCATCGCGTACCTGCTCACCCTGACCATCGGGGTCATGTCGATCGGCTCCGAGTACCGCCACATGACGATCACCAGCACCTTCCTGGCCACCCCTAAGCGGGTGCATGTCATGGTCGCGAAGGTGACCTCGCTGCTGGGCATAGGCGTCTTCTACGGGCTGGTGTTCCTGCTCGGCTCCGTCGGGGTCGGCGCGACCACCATCGCCATCAAGGGTTACCCGCCGATCCCCGAGGTGGGCACGATCACCCGCACCCTCGCCCTGAGCCTGTTGGTCCTCGGCTTGTGGGCGCTGATCGGGCTCGGGGTCGGAATCCTGATCCCCAACCAGGTCGCCGCTATCCTCATCGCCGTCGGCGCGGCCTGGATCGTCTTTCCGCTGGGGGGGCTCCTGCTGGGCTTCGTCAGCTGGGGCAAGTCGATAGTCCCCTACCTGCCGAGTGAGGCGACATCGGCGATGGTCGGAGCGCTCAACTCGAACACCAACGTCAAGCTGTTGTCATGGTGGGCCGGTGCGCTGGTTCTGGTGGCCTACGCCACTCTGATGGCCGGTATCGGCTCGCTGCTGACCGTCCGCCGCGACGTCACCTGACCTGACCTGCGCCGATCTGACCCCGGGCTGGCGTGACCCGTTATGCCCGGATTCGTTCCGGTCACGATCAACCCGTTGCTAAGCCGAGGTTAAATAAGGGACCCGGTGGACTTGCGTTTGAATAGCGAATAGGGATAAGGGGACTTCGCGGATACAGTCACGCACCTGTGGCTGTTGCCAGAGGTTGGACCAACGAAGGATCGAACATGAAGTTCCCCCCGAATATGCTGCACTCGCGAAACCTGCGTCTCGGTGTCGCGTCAGTGGCAGCCCTCGGCCTTCTGGTGGCGATCCCGGCCAACGCCCAGGCGGCGACGGCCCCGGTGCCGCTCGGCACCGCCGGCAGCTTCGTGGTCCTTGCCGGCGACGGCATCACCAACATCGGAAACACCACGCTCAACGGTGACATCGGGACGTTCCCGAACTCGGCGATCACCGGACTTTCGACGATGACCCTGAACGGCGCCAACCACGCCGCCGACCCGGTGACCCAGGGCGCAAAGACAGATCTCAGCACCGCCTACACGACGGCCGCTGGCGCACAGCCCACGACGGCGATTCCGGTCGAGCTCGGCGGAACGACGCTGAAGCCCGGCGTCTACTCCGGCGATAACCTCAAGATCACCGGGACGCTCACGCTCGATGCCACCGGCACCCCGGACGCAGTCTTCATCTTCAAAGCAGCCTCCAGCCTCATCACGGCGTCGGGCAGCCATGTCAACTTGATCAACGTCAACCCCTGCAACGTCTTCTGGCAGGTCACCAGCTCAGCGACGCTCGGATCCGGCTCCCGATTTGTCGGCACCGTCATGTCGCTGACCAGTATCAGCCTCAAGACCGGGGCGACCGCGGACGGCCGCATGCTGGCTCGCAACGGCGCCGTCACGCTGGAGGCGAACACCATCACGAAGTCGACATGTCAGGCGTCGACCACCCCGGTGCCGACCGCCACGCCGACCGCCACGCCCAGTCCCCAGGTCACGGCGGTCCCGACTGGCGCGGTTCGCACCGGTGACGGCAGCACCAGCGGTGGCGGTAAGGACACGCAGGGTCTGCTGGCCGGCGGGCTGTTGCTCGCTGCGGTCGGCGGCAGCGTCGTCGCCGCACGTCGGCGTCGTCTGAACAGCTGAAGAACCGCAACCCAGTGCGGAACCACGTCGTGAGCAGTCGCCCACGTCTGGCCCGCTTGAGAACGATGGTGACTGCGGCGACGTTGTTCGCGACAGTCACCATCGGCGCCACCGCGTGCTCCGGTAAGACGGGTGGCGCGGTGGCGCCGCCGGTTGCGGCGACAGGCCGGACCTCGTCGGCACCCACGCCGGGCTCCACGTCGGCGCCCGCCCCGGGCAACGCGCCGACGCCCGTTGTCGAAGCCTTCCATCTCGCGAGGTCCACACCGGTCCGCGTGCAGATCGCCTCAATCAGCGTGGACTCGACTTTGATGAACCTCGGCCTGCGGAAAGACGGATCGATGGAAGTACCGTCGGGCGGCTTCCCTGCTGGTTGGTACAACGGTGGGCCGACCCCGGGCGAGCTGGGTCCGGCGGTCATCGCGGGCCATGTCGACATGAACGGTCCGGGGGTCTTCTACAAGCTGCACGACGTCAAGGCCGGTGACCAGGTCACCGTTACCCGTGCGGACGGCAGCAAGCCGGTATTCCGCGTCACACGCGTTGCCCAGTACCTGAAAGACCAGTTCCCCACCAAGCTTGTCTACGGCAACATCGACCACCCCGGACTGCGGCTGATCACCTGCGGTGGAACTTTCAACAGCCAAACCGGCCACTATGAGGGCAACCTCGTTGTCTTCGCCGATCTGGTCTCCCCTGCAAGGTAGTCGGGCGAACACAGCGGGGCAGTAACCGCGGGGCAGTAACCGCGGGGCAGTAACCGCTGGGCGGTGACCCTGGGCGGTGATATGGAATGCGCCGCGCGCCGTCAGCGTTAGGCTGGGCATCAGGTCTGGCTCTCGCCACTGCTTGGTTCCCAACATTGCCGACGCTGCGAAAGAGGCGTATTAACTGTGCCTGCCCAGCCACCCACAAATAACCCCATGGCGGACTTCGGCCCGAACGAGTGGCTCGTGGATGAGCTGTACCAGCAGTATCTGCAGGACAAGAACTCGGTGGACAAAGCCTGGTGGGAGTTCTTCGCCGACTACCACCCAACCGATACCGGCAACGGCAACGGCAGCGGTTCTTCGACGATCAGCGGCACCGGCAACAACGCGCGGTGCGCGTCGGAGTTTATTTCCAGGCGGACGGTAAAGGCCGGGACGATATCCCGCCCCCCGGAATCATTCCGCCGCCAGTTGGTCTCGGGGACCAGCTCCAGGAAGAGCCACGGCCTGTAGAATCTCCGGCGATACTTGAAGAAAATATTGTAATTGTTCGCGCCCATATTGAATCTGTCCGAGATCGCACTGGGTCGCGTGGCCCCGCTTGCGCCGACGGCCAAGGCGATCGCGGTGACGGGAGACAAAATCTTGGAGAGGGAAACCTGCGTTCCCCACAGGAACCCTGACCGGTTCCTGTACACCGTTGCCGAATTTGCCCATAAGAAGATATATTGGCGCGCAAACGGGTGCCCGAATTCCAGTTGGGGCGTCACCCCGAAGCCGAGATGGTCCTGCCAGAATGTAGTCACCGAAGGACTGATGAAGGTGTTGTCCACCAGGGAGCGGCGCGTCAGGAACCGGGCCCTGACGAACGTCTCCGGAAGCCACACAAAGCGCGATCCCGCGGCCAGGAAGGCGTATCCGGTTTTCGTTTCGTGGGCATAGTAGCGGAGTTCCGTGCTCGTTGTCCGCAGGCTGTTCGACTGCGTGGGCGTGTTCGCGGCCGGGGTCCCCGGCTCGATCGGAATAGGAATGACCGTGTCCGTACTGGTTTCATTTATGATCACCAGCCTGAGCATCTTTTCCAGGTTTGGCAGGCTCACGTTCGCATTGACGGAAGTTCGGAATTTAACGCCTTCCCCCTTTTCCGCCCGCAGTTCGTTGGTCCACTTCAGCTTGATATCCGCCTTTTTGATTTTCTCCATTCCCGTATCGTGTCCGGCCGTGTTGTCGTGCCCGGCCGCATTGTCGTGTCCGGCCGTGTTGTCATGTCCGGCCGTGTTGTCATGTCCGGCCGTGTTGTCATGTCCGGCCGTATTGTCGTGCCCGGCCGTTTTGCCACGGAAGAAATCGTCGAACCACGTGACGATCTCGTTCATCTCCTGATCCAGGTAATCGTGGGACCTGTCGATGTAACCGTTATCGGTGGGGATCTCCTCAGCGAGGGCGGAGCCCCCCAAAAAGCCGAGGACGAGAAGGGCCAACCCCGCGAGGAATCTCACGGCTGCCACCCTCTTGTCGCGGCCTATACCGATCATAGGAAGTCCGATCCCTTTGCCGATCTGTCGCCCTCCGGTGGATGACCGATATTATTTCCCTGTTACATATTTAGAGTAACCGGGTCCGACGGCCCGTGATATCGGCATCTGTCCTACTCGCGGATCGGTGTTTGTCCTATGGTTCAGGGCGCCAGCGGGGGCTGGTCAATTCGATCCGCCAGACCGGTCCGTTCATGTAGAGCGGCCCTTCGAACTTCACGAATGCCGGCACGTCGGCGGTGACGATCCAGGCGTGATTGTCGGGAGGAACGCGCCCGAGCAGCGAGGCGAAGAGTTTCAACCAGATTCCGAGGATCGGCTTGAGCACGTAGTGGGTTGCGGTTCTTTCGGATCCGCCGATCAGCACTTTCTGCTCGCCCGCCGGCGCCAGTTGCAGCTTGATGAGTTTCGGCGCGGGCGTGAAGGCTACCATGTGTACGGTCTCGCCGGTCCCGGCGGAGAGGTTTTTTACGAGGGTGAGGACCATGCCGTTGGAGACGTCGAGTGGCATTTCAAGCGTGCCGTCCTGTACCTTCTCCCGTCCGTCCTTGTGTGCCCTGGTTTTCACATGGTACTTCCCGGAGGCCCGCTCCAGCGAGATCTCGGTGTCCTCGGGGAATACCGGCCCGCGCTGCAGCAAGTGATAGCTCTGCAGGGTAAAGACGTTCCGTTGGGTGAACACCACTGTCTCGTCGAGTACCGATCCATCCTTGAAGTGGAACACCAGGCGAGTCTTGACTTCTCCGCCCTGGACGACCTGGAGAAGATCCCCCGAAGCGATGAGGACTTCCTGGGAGGTGCTCAGCACGAGGAACCCGTGGAGGGATCCCTCGACGAAACGCACCGGGACCGGTGCTGCCGCGAGGGGGCGCTGCCACAACAGCGCTGTCATGAGGAACAGCAGGCCGGCCGTCGCTCTTCCCGGAATCGACCTCACGCGGTCAATACCTCTTCTGTACCGTAACCGCGATCCCTTTCGGGACGGGCGCGAGTTGGACATGCACGCGTCCTTCCTGCCGATCGTTTCCCTTCTCGACGACGGCGCAGCTTAAATACGCGAGGTACCACCCAAGGGCCGCCTGGGAAAAATAGTGCTTGTCGTCGTTGATCCGGGAGAGGCCCGTAAACGTGGATAGCCCGTAAAAGATCGCCTTCTGGTAGGGGTTTTCGCTCATTTTCGCGGCGGTGATGAAAGGAACAGCGCCGATGTACGCGTGACCGCTGACCCCATGGAAATTCTTGAATGGCTTCCAATGGGAATTTCCCTCGGTTGGCCGGTCTCCCCCGGTTGCCGTCGCAAGGAACACGAGGGCGGGTCCGCCCACGATGGTCGCCCGTAACGCTTTCTGGGCCCATTCCTCCATGGTCGGATTATGAAGCAGCAACCCGGCCCCGTAGGTCCCGGCATAGACCGGTACGGTGACGAGGACGAGCGCGGTACCGGAGATATTGAATATTTTCGTCGCTTCGTCCGTCTCGTGGCTTCGCACCCTGTCCTGGTACTTGTTGCGGATATAGCGATCCATCCCCGTGTTGGCGAACACGGCGGTCCCGGCAACGCCGATTCCGAGCCTGGTCAGGTTCTCCCGATCCAGGTAGAAATTCCCCAAGTCCGTGGTTACGGCTTCGTAGCCCCGGGAAATCGCCCCGTTATCGGCCGCGATGCACCGATGACCGAGCGGGAGAAGCAACATGACCAGCCCAAGACCGAATCGGAGGAAGAGGTTCATCGCCAATATTCTATTCCCTTTCCGTGGCGTGCGGCGTCAGCGCGCCTCAACTTCGGGAGGCCGCCATTCGACGGCGCCGAACCGCGAGTCGCCGAGGAAGTTGTAGGCGATGCTCCAGGTTCCAACGGTCTGGTGACTCGAGGGGATAAGGGGAGAGGACGCATCCCGGCGCGACATGACGTACTGGATCCCGAGCCCGTGGCGTTTGTAGACGCTCACGGTGAACGACGCGTTTCCGCGGAAGATGCGCTCCGATCCATCCGTCTGGGTGGAGCCGAACCCGCTGATATAGTATTCGCGCGCCGTCAGGTCGAGCATGGCCTTGTCGCCGAAGATCAGGCGGCCCGCGACAAGCCCATGCCCCGCCCCGCCGTAGTGATAGTCGCGTTCCTCGCTGGGGTGGACGGTGCCCGCGGCGCCGTACCCGACTCCACCGAACGCCGAGCCTTGGAGCGCCACCGCACGCGTGAGCCACCACTGGCCGGTGGTGCCGAGGGAAAGGATCGTGCTGGAGACGCGGAAGACCTGCGGCGAGATGTAGTCGAAGCTACCGTAAAGGCCCCATACCCCGCGGTAGTCGTCGCCCACCTCGTATTTCTTTCCGTAGAGGAGGCCACGGGTCATGAGGTTTTCGAACCCGCTCTTGCCGGAGACGGCGGTGAATTGAAAATCGTGGTAGTCGAAGGGGCGATCATAGGTGTACCCATCTTTCCCGGGGAGCCCGTAGGCGTGGGTGTAGTCTAAGGTCGCCTCGTTCCGGTTGACACTATTGTTGCTGCCGACCCCGACCAAATGGTCGGTCAAGCTTGCGCCGACCCGCACACGCGTGAAGGTGGCCGGGTTGTGGCTCGGAAACACTCCGTCGAACCGGTCGCCGAAAACGAGGCGATTGAAGCCGGTCGGGGGCGAGATGATCGCCGCGCCAAGTTCGCGCCACCATTCGGGGTTCTCTTTTCCGTCTTCGAGTATCAGGCTCGACAGCCGGAAGAGCGGCTCCCCCAGCAAACTCCCGCCAATGCCGCTCGCGACCTGGTCGTTGATGGAGGGCTTCGTGGTCTCTCCGGCCACCTCCCAGACAAAGCTGCCCAGGAAGGTATAGGCGGCCGATTCCCAGAAGCCGAGGCCGGCCGATCGCGCGAATCCCTGATAGACGGCTCCCTGATACGGATGCTGGAGCTGGTTCACCTGGAAGGAATCGCCGTCGAATCCCCAGGGGCCTTTGGTGAGGTGCCTCCAGATGGTGGACGGGGTCACACTGTAGACTTTGTGCCCTTCCGAATATTGTGCGTCCACCAGGTTGGGGTAGGCGATCCGGCCGTACACGTTGAGGAGCGCCTCGAAGCCCAGGATCTCCAATGCCGGAATCCAACGGCTCTTGCCGTTCCCCTCTCCCCACGACAGAATCGGCCTCCGGTCTTTGGGCGGAGGGGGAGGCGTCGTGATCAGGAAATTGTCGATGGCCGCCACCGCCGGCTTCTCAGACACGGCGCCAGGGGCCGGCTCCTCGGAGAAGCCCGTCCCCGGCAGCAGGAGGCCAAGTGCGACGGTTCCTGCAAGGAGCGCCCGCCGGAACCCGTCTCCGGGGATCGATCCGTCCCCCTTCCGCTTGTTGTCGTTCCGGTCTTCGGGGATCGCGTTCGGCGTCGACATGTCGGTTCCTCTCCTCTGCCGGATCCCTCGAATTCCAGGGTGCTCCGGCGGTTGCAGAACGATTATTTGGACCCGGTGACGGTCATCCGGTTCTTCACGGTTTTCACGCCGTTCACGTCGCTGGCGAGCTTGGTGACCAGGTCCTTTTCGGCGGTGTTCCTGGCGTTGCCGGATACGGTAACGGCTCCATTCCTCGTCTTCACCTTGGTGCTGACGGCGCTGGTCGAGCGGTGATACAGCAACGTCATCTTGACCTGGGCGGTGATGGAGGCGTCGTCGATCTTTTCGCCCACGGTCTCGTGTTTCTTCTCGGTTTCGTGTTTCTTTGCCGAGGCTCCGGAGACGGTCATTTCATTGTTTACGTCTTTGACCCCGTCGACATCCTTTGCGTATTCGGTCGTCAGTTCCTTCTGCGCCTCGCTGGCCGCGTCGCCTCGAAGGGTCACGATGGCATCCTTGATGGAAACCTCGGTCTTGATCGCGTTCACGTTCCGATGGAACAGGAGCGTGGTTTTCACTTTCGTGGCGAGCCAGAAATCCGAGTTTGCGGAGGAGCCTTCACCCTTCACTTCCAACTGATTGTCGACCTTCTTGACCCCGGGCAATTCCGCCACGGTCTCCTGCGCCAGCGATTTGTGGGACTCTTCGTGGACACTCCCCGTCAAGGTGACGACGCCATCCCTGGACTGGATGTTGATGTCATCCCCCTTCAGGTAGGTTTTGAAGACGTACGACTTCCTGGCGGAGGCTTCGATGCGGTTATCCGTCTTGGGCGATGCATGCGCAGGCGCACCGGCCAGTAACAGGGCGACAGTAAGGACAGGGAACAAGGCAAACGCGGGTTTCATTCGTTTCTCCTCGTGTTTTTGTTTGTAGCCTGATATCAACACGATATTCCCGTCCCTATGCCTTGGGCATCGGCCGATGTCCGATATGTGAATCGTCGTTTGTCCGATTCTCGCCACGGTGTTTGTCCTACTTACACCGGCTTCGGCCGCTTCGGGTTTCCTTTCAAGGCCGGCCTTCTGAAGATGCCTTGATCCATAGGACAAACACCGGACCCGGAATCAGACAAACAGCGACTCCCATTTCGGACAGAAGCCGATACCGAAGGCTGGCGCGGAAGATTACCGTGGAGGGAGTCCGGGAATGGGTGCGCCTGCCGGGCAATATCCTGAGGGAGGGAAATCATGAAATCCAGCACGAAGGACAAGGTGGAAGGCACGCTTCATGAGGTGAAGGGCAAGGCCAAGGAGGTCGCCGGGAAACTGACCGATAATCCGAAGCTGGAAGGTGAAGGCACCGGTGAAAAGGTCGCCGGACAGGTTCAGGAAAAGATCGGCCAGGTCAAGAAGGTTTTCGGGAAATAGGTGGAGCGGCGGATCATCTACCGATTATATCGGGAATAGCGAGGCAAAAAATGAAAAAGTTGCTTGCTGGAACAATGCTATTGGCCTTTGTGCTTACATTTCCTTTTCCCACAATGGCAGAAGTAAATGTAGGCGTCAGCATCTCTCTGCCCCCCCTGATCGTGTTTGCCTCACCTCCGGAGATGGTGGTGATCCCCGAGACGTACGTCTATGTCGTCCCCGACGCAAATGAGGAGATCTTTTTCTACAATGGCTGGTGGTGGCGTCCGTGGGAAGGGCGGTGGTATCGCTCGCGTCACTATGACTCTGGATGGGTCTACTACCAAAGGGTCCCAACCTTTTATCGAAACGTACCGTCAGGTTGGAGGAATGACTACAGGGAACATCGTTGGGGAGGACAACCATGGAACTACCAGAGAATACCTAACCGGCAAGTTCAACAGAACTGGAGCAGCTGGCAAAAGACCAACCATTGGGAGAAGCAACAGACCTGGGGCGTCCAGGGGTTGAAACCCCGGCAGCAATCAAAACAGCCGCAGAAAGAGGTCCGGCAAAAATCCCAAGCCAGACCGCAATCTCAAGAGGCGACCCGGCCGCAACAATCGCGCCAAAAATCTCAAGAGGCGGCCAAGCCGCAACAGTCGCGCCAAAAACCACAAGAGGCGGCCCAGCCGCAGCAGTCACGGCCACAACCACAGCAGCGGGAGGTCCAGCCGCAGCAGTCAAGGCCACAACCACAGCAGCGGGAGGTCCAGCCGCAGCAGTCACGGCCACAACCACAACAGCGGGAGGTCCAGCCGCAGCAGTCAAGGCCACAACCACAACAGCGGGAGGTCCAGCCGCAGCGCTCACAGCCACAGCAACGGGAAGCACCAAAACAATCGAGACCTCAGCAGGGGAAACCTGATCGAGGGGACGAAGGGAATCAGGATAAAAGATAGGAGGAGAGAAGATGAGGAGAATCGTCATGTTGGCGATGGCACTCGTGATGATGATTGTATCGCTTGGAGGATGTTATTGGTGGGGATATGACGAACATGGCGGGGGCAGAGGGCACGGCGGAGGAGACAGGGGCGGAGAAAGGGGCGGAGAAAGGGGCGGAGGAGACAGGGGCGGAGGCTACGAAGAACACCGTTAGAAACGAAGGGGAGCAGGAACGAGGCCTTGCCGGCGCAGGCGCCGGTTGGCAGCGCTACCGCGCTCGGATCGTTCCTGAACTTGGAGCTTTACTCTCTCAGCAGCCACGGCGCCGAAGTGTAGCGACCTGGACGTATCGCGCGCCTGGTAAGGCGATGGAGTGCTCCGTTTCGAAAGATTTGCTTGGAGCCCATTCCGGGATGAAGGCCCGTCGACTGGGTGCGATCGGTGGATGCGAGGCTAGGACGCAGCGTCGCATTCGTAGCCGGTGGCTACGGATGTGACCGAGGCGGGCGCATTCGCGCCGCCGAACGCGGGCAGGCGATGGAGTGCTTCGTTTCGAAAGGAGTTCGTAATAGCTCAGGCCGGCCCCATAGGCGAAGAGCGGCTTTGCGCGCTTACCGTCCTTCAGGCGCATTCCCTTCACCATCGGCACGTCTTTGATCGATGCCGGCCAGCTCACAGGCAGCTTGCCGTGCGGCGACACGCGACCGAACAGAACGTCGGCGACGCCGTGCCCCGCCTCGGTGCCCGGAAGGTAGGCCATCAACAATGCATTTGCTTTCTTGACCACGGCGCTGATCATCAGCGGCCGACCGGCTACGAGCACCAGCACGACCGGCTTGCCGCTTGCCTCGGCCGCTTCGACCAGCCGCACCTGATCGGGCGCGAGCGCTGCAGTCGAGGTATCGCCGTACCACTCCGCGTACGCCGGCTCGCCGATCGCGACAACGATGGCGCTTGCCTTCTTCGCCTTCGCGCGGACGTCCGCCCGGCTGAGCCAGTTCGCGGTAA
>Ga0208716_1000592_pt1 | contig 14807 bp, 14 predicted proteins | sample NGESurdeep092012_8_FD_184482 | JGI IMG/M metagenome (GOLD analysis project Ga0208716, IMG submission 184482) | Arctic peat soil microbial communities from Barrow, Alaska - NGEE Surface sample 415-3 deep-092012 (SPAdes) | ecosystem: Environmental > Terrestrial > Soil > Wetlands > Peat ...
ACTGATTCCGCCGTGCGTGTGGGCGCGCGCGTACCCGATTTCACTCTCCCGGCGGCGAACCGTCCCGAAGTTTTCGTCTTGAGCGAAATGCTCAAGCACGGCCCCGTAATCGTCGAATTTCTTCGTGGCACCTGGTGACCCAATTGCGTGAAGCGCATGGCTCAGTTTGAGCCCATTAAAGACGAGATCGAGAAGTTCAGCGCGCTGGTGTACATCGCCGCTGAGAAGCGCACCGGCATGTTTCATCCGGAAAAATTCTTTGCCGATCACCAGGTCTCGTTCCCGTTCCTGCTCGACGAGGACCGCGCTGTCACCAAGGCTTACGACGTGTACCACCGCATCGGTATTGGCGCCTTCAACATCGCGCGGCCGGCGACTTTCGTCATCGACGTCCACGCCATGGCCCGTTTCGCATACGTCGGCATCGACCAGCGCGACCATGGAGTCCGCGGGAATGCCGGAGATGGCCACTTCATCGGGGTTCCGAGCCCGCACCTGAACTTCGACGGGCCGGTAGCCGCCATCCCGGGCCAGGTAGACGACAGGTTTTCCGGCGCGCGTGAAGAGGGCCTTGGCGGGGATGCTGATGGCGTTGGGAAGGCGGTTGACGATGATATCCATGCCGCCGTTCATGCCAGGGCGGAGGCGGGGGTCGGGCTTGGGAATGGCGGCGTAGGCGCGGAAGTTGCGGACGCGGGGGTATTCGTTGCCGGTTTCGGCGAGGAGGGAGATCTGGCGAATGAAGGCGTTGAGGGTGAGTTCGGGGAGGGAATCGACGCGAACCTTGACTTCCTGATCAGCGGCAATGCGGCCGCGATCGATCTCTTCGACCTTGGCGTCCATGAGGAGAGTGGTGAGGTCGGGCATTTCGGCGAGGACCATGCCGGCGTAGACGTTGTCGCCGACTTTGAAGGGCTTGGCGTTGACCCAGCCCTGGGCGTAGTTGGACTGGAAGATAAGGAAGCCGGAGATGGGAGACTTGAGTTCCATTTGGGCGATGCGGGCCTTGGTAAGATCGACATCGGACTGGGCCTGATCGCGCACGCGGGTGAGGGAGGCGATGCGGGAGCGGTCGGAGGTGGCGTGGAGATCGACGGTGGCCTCCTGGACTTTGAGTTTCTGCTGGGCGACGCCGTAATCGATCTTGCTGGCCTCGCCCTGGAGACGGGAGACGATCTCCTGTTTGGAGGCTTCGAGGCGGGCGCGCTCGACGGTGAAACCGGCGTCGGCGAGCTCGGTCTTGTCCTGTTCGGAGGTGATTTTGGATTGGGCGAGGGCTTGATCGAGGGTGGCTTGGGCCTGGCGGAGGGCGGCCTCCTTCTGCATGAGGGTTTGCTGGGCGCTGGAGGAATCGAATTTGACGATGGTATCGCCTTGCTTGACGCCTTCGCCGGGAGGGGTCATCCAGGCGATGCGGAGGTTAGGGACCATGGGAGTGTAGATTTGGACGGAACGCTCGGCTTTGAGCTCACCGCGGCAGCGGATGAGGACGAGGAAATCACCCTGGCGGGCGGGGGCGGAGGGGAGAATGGCAGCGGGTTGGGCCTGGCGGTAGCGGTAGACACCGTAGGATGCGCCGGCGACGACGGAAAGGAAGAGGAGGAAGCCGGCCCAGAAGCGCAGGCGGGCGCGGGCGCGGGGACCGGGAACCCGGGGGGCGGCATCGCTCACGGCTGGTGGGTCTCCTTTGCGGGGACTCCGACAACGACGGCGGCGGAGAGGTCGGGCATGAGGTGGGAGTCGGATTTGTCGAGCTTGAAGACGGCGGTGAAGCTCTTGATGGGGCTGCCAAGGGCGGAAGCGGCGACGGGGCTGGCGAATTCGAAGTGGGCGGGGATGGCGAGATCGGGATAGGCGTCGAAATAGACGGTGGCCTTGCTGCCGGGGACAAGAGCGGCGCCATCCGGTTCGCCGACGGCACAGCGGACGAGCATTTCAGCGGGATCGAAGATGCTGACGATGGGCTGGCCACCCCAGAGCTGATCGCCTTCCTGGGCGTGGCCCATGGAATTGTTGCGATAGAGACTCTGGTGGGCGACCAGGCCGGCGAGAGGGGTGTGGACTTCGAGTTTAGCCATGTTGGACCGGGTGCGTTCGAGCATGACTTTCTGGCGGTCGCGTTGGAGTTCGAGGATGCGGAGGGAGGCGGCATCGCTGTTGTTGTGGGCGGCCATGGATTTGGTGAGGCTATCGACGTGGGTGCGGGAGTTCTGGAGGCGGACCTCGGCTTTGAGGCGGTCGATTTCGCTGAGGACGGGGCCTTTTTGGATCTCGATAGCGGCCTTGGCGAGATCGGCCTCGGCCTGGCGGAGGTCGGAGGTACGTTTTTCGGCGTCGGCGCGATTCTGGGCGCGTTTTTGTTCCACCTGGTGGCCGAGGTCGTCGAATTTGGCCTGGGCGTCGCGGGCTTGATCGACTTGCGGGGTGCTATCGAAGACGGCGATGAGGTCGCCTTCCTTTACTTTGGAGCCGTTGGGGATGAGTTTGGTGAGGGTCATGCGGCCGCCCTGACTCCAGATTTGGGGGACGAGGATTTTGGAGGAGCGGACGGCTTCGAGGGTGCCGGTGACGCGGACTTCTCGTTTGGCGCGAGGGGTGTCGGGAGGGGCGGCATGGGTAACGGGAGGGGTGGTGCGGGAGCAGGAGGCAAGGAAGAGGAGCGGAATCGCGACGGACAGCGATGACGTCATAGGTCTAGTCTCGGCTATTAGACGGCGGGAGTGGGGTAAATGTTTAGCGGAATTTGGGATATATTTTGCGTGATTTATGGGCACAGTGTGCGAGGGGGGATGCGATTTGACGCGGAGGCGCGGAGACGCTGAGAAAAGCGCAGAGTTCAATGCCGCGGACGGGGTCCGTGGCGGAATGGGATGGGAAACCCGGAAGAATGCCCCCAAGAATGTGGGCGGCCCAGAGGGCACCCCGCCTGAAAGGCTACGCTACGGTGCTGCGACGAAGAATCAACGAGTGCGGATGGGTTTCCGGAGAGAAGACATTTGGGGGGGTGGGGAATAGCTATAAAGAGGCTTGCGTTTTGGGGGCGGCTGGTTACGGGAGCAAGGGCGGTTGTGGTATATTCAACACAAATCAGAACTTTTTGAACCGGTTCTTGTTGGGGAACGGGGATTTTGACGTAAATGTGTGGAATCGCGGGGTTTACACGTCGAAGTAAGGGCGCCAGCAAGGGAGTTGCGGAGCGCATCACGGAAGCGATTTCGCATCGCGGGCCGGACCAGCAGGGTGTGTTCGAAGGCAGCGAAGCGACATTGTGCGCGGTGCGCCTGAAGATCATCGATCTGGAGGGCGGGGATCAGCCTATTTTGAGTGACGACCGGGATACGGCGATTGTCTTCAACGGAGAAATCTACAATCATCTGGAAGTTCGAGCGGAGTTAGAGAGTCTGGGTCACCGATTCCACTCGAACTGCGACACAGAGACGGTACTGCGGGCGTTCCTGGAGTGGGACACGGCGTGTTTTTCGCGGATGCGCGGGATGTTCGCGGTGGCGTTGTGGACGGAGTCAGAGAAGCGGCTGGTGCTGGTGCGCGACCGGATGGGGATCAAGCCGCTGTACTACTATCGCAACGGCGAGGAACTGTATTTCGGATCGGAACTGAAGGCAATCCTGGAGCATCCGGAGGTGCCACGGCAGTTGGATCTGGACGCGCTGGATACGTACTTATCGCTCAACTACGTGGCGGGGACGCAGACGCTGATCCGGGGGATAAGGAAGGTAGCGCCGGGGCACCTGCTGGAATGGCGCCACGGGAAGCTGCACAGCGAAGCATGGTGGAAAATCCCCGAGGGTCCGAAGCAACGGATCTCGCTGAACGCGGCCAAGGAGGAACTCGACTGGCTGCTGCACGATGCGGTGCGCGAGCATCTGATTGCGGATGTTCCGCTGGGCGTGTGGGCATCCGGGGGCCTCGATTCATCGGCGATCCTGCACTATGCGGCGGCACATACGCCGGGGAAGCTGAAGACGTTCTCGGTTTCGTTTCAAGGGCGGAGCTTCGACGAAAGCCCCTACTTCCGGGAGATGGCGCGCAATTACGGAACGGACCATCACGAATTCGACTTGAACCCGGAAGTGGAGTTACAAAGCGCGATTGAGGACTTCGCGTACTACTCGGACGAACCGAGCGCGGACGCGGGGGCGCTGCCGGTGTGGTTCCTTTCGCGGATGAGCCGGCGGCACGTGACGGTGGCGCTGTCGGGCGAAGGCGCGGATGAATTGTTCGGCGGGTACCTGACCTACCAGGCGGACCGGCTGGTGAGGCCGTTCCGGCGCCTGGCGCCGGCGGGGCTGCGGCGGCTGATGCGCGGCGCGCTGGACCGGTACATGCCGGTGTCGGACGATAAGATCAGCCTGGAGTACAAGCTGAAGCGTTGGCTGGAAGGGAGCTTGCTGGATCCGGATGAAGCGCACTTCTTCTGGAACGGGACGTTTTCGCCGGAGCAACTGGCGCAGATCCGTCCGGGGACGAATGGCAGCGGGCTGGGGAGACTGGTAGACGAACTGGGGATGGCGCCGCGCGGCGTGCTGGACCGGTATCTGAGGGTGGATCAGAATTACTATCTGCCGGACGATATTCTGTACAAGACGGACCGGATGAGCATGGCGCATTCGCTGGAGGTGCGTCCGCCGTTCCTGGATCACCGGATCGTGGAATTCGCGGCATCGCTGCCGCAACGGCTGAAGATCCGCGGGGGGACGCAGAAGTACGTGCTGCGGGAACTGATGCGCGGCAAATTGCCGGAGACGGTGCTGAAGCGGAAGAAGACGGGTTTCGACATACCGACACACGACTGGTTCCGGGGCCCGTTGCGGGGATTGCTGAGGGACACGGTGACGGCGGAGGCGATGGCGGCGACGGGAATTTTCGACGGGCGCGCGATTGAGGCGTTGATACGCGATCATATGGAGAGGCGAATCAATGCCGGATATCACTTATGGGGCCTGCTGACGCTATTCCTGTGGATGAAGAGATGGAAGGTGGAGGTTCGGGCAGAGGCGGAAGCGGCTCCGGACACGAACGCGCGGGTCTTCGCTACCAGGTAATTGTCGCGCTGGTGGCGGCGGTAATTTTCGTGGGCTCGATGGTAAGCCCGCCCTCCCTGATGGACGATGTCGACGCGGTACAGGCGCAGATTGCGCGCAATATGCTGCAATCGGGCGACTGGGTGACGGCGCGGCTGGACGGGGTTCGGTACCTCGAAAAATCTCCGCTGAAGTACTGGATGATGGCGGTGTGCTTTTGGATTTTCGGGGCACACGACTGGGCGGCGCGGATCCCGATCGCTTTGAGCACGGTGTTGTTGTGCTGGGTGACGGCGCGATTCGGGGCTTGGGCATTCGGGCGGCGAGTGGGGCTGCACGCGGGGCTGGTGCTAGGGACGAGCGTGGGGCTGTTTCTGTTCACGCGCATCCTGATTCCGGATGTGATGCTGACGCTCGCCATCACGATTGCGCTGTGGGGGATGGTGCGCGCGCTGGAGGAAGAGGAACGGCATCCGGCGGCGTGGGCGATGGCGATGTGGGCGGCGATCGGCACGGGACTGCTGCTGAAGGGGCTAATTGCGGCGGCGTTCCCGGTGGCGACAGGGCTACTGTATCTCGGGCTGACGAAGCAGTTGCTGGTGAAGCGGACGTGGCGGCGGTTGCAGGTGTTATGGGGGATGCTGCTGGCGCTCGGAATCGCGGCGCCGTGGCACGTACTGGCGACGCTACGCAATCCGCCGTACTTCGATTTTACGATGCACAGCGAGAAGGGCTCGTATCACGGGTTCTTCTGGTTCTACTTCATCAACGAGCACGTGCTGCGGTTTCTGAATCTGCGGTATCCGCGGGACTACAATACGGTGCCGCGGGCTTATTTCTGGCTATTTCACCTGCTGTGGTTCTTTCCGTGGAGCCTGTATTTTCCGGCGGCGCTTCGGTTGAAGTACCGGGGTGTAGACCGGGCGTCGCGGGTGCGGCTGTTGTGTTTGTGCTGGGCGGGATTCATCCTGACATTCTTCACGTTTTCGACCACGCAGGAGTACTACTCGATGCCGTGCTATCCGGCGCTGGCGCTGCTGTTGGGATGCGCGATGGCGAGCGGGGACAGTTGGCTGAAGTGGGGGAGGCGAGCGATCGGGGTAGTGACGGCGCTGGCACTGGCGGCGATCTGCGGGATTCTGTGGACGGTGCGGGGACTGGCAGCGCCGGGAGATATCGCGTCGGCGCTGAGCCAGAATCCGGATGTGTACACACTATCGCTGGGGCACATGACGGATTTGACGATTGTCTCCTTCGCGTACTTGCGGGGGCCGCTGGCAGTGGCGGGCGTGGCGTTCGCGGTAGGGACTTGGGGCGCGTGGCGACTTCGCGGTGCGGCGGCGGGGGCGGCGCTGGTGGCGATGATGGTGCTGTTTTTCCATGCGGCGCGGATGGCCCTGGTGGTATTCGACCCGTATATGTCGTCGCGGCCGCTGGCGGAGGCGCTGTTGGCCGCGGCGCCGGGCAAGTTGATTGTGGACGACCAGTATTACACCTTCTCGTCGGTTTTCTTCTACACGAACCGGCGGGCGTACCTGCTGAATGGGCGGGTAAACAATCTGGACTACGGATCGTACGCACCGGACGCGCCAGAGGACGTGTTTATCGACGACGGGGAATTCCGGCGGCTGTGGAACAGCGAGGCCCGGTATTACCTTGTGGTAGAAGGGACTAAGGCCGAGCGACTGGAGCAAGTAGCGGGCAAAACGCGGTTCCACGTGCAGAGATTCAGCGGCGGAAAATATCTGTTCACCAATCATTGATAATTATATTTTCTTTGTTATCAATTAGTTAAAAAATTCCTTCGGGCTAGTGGCAAGACCTCGGGTGTTATTGTCGAGTCAGGGAAGAGTTGTTTGGCTTCGCGAGTTTTCGCGAGGCCTTTTTTATTTTGAGGAGCACGAAGATGGCCAAGGGGAAAAAACAAGAGAAAGCTCCCAAATCCTGTGAGGACTGCGAGCACTGGACGGAAGTAAAGAACAAACTGCGGGTAGGCACGGTTCTCGAAAACGTCCTCAAGAAGATGGAGGAGAAGTTAGGAACGGCAGAATTCAAGCCTTCGCTGGCGGACTACCTGAAGTTAGTGCAGATGGAAAAGGAAATGGGAGAAGAGGGGCCAAAGGAGATTAGGGTTACATGGGTCGAACCGGTCAAACCGAGCACCGCGACATAAGGTACGACCCGTTACCTTCCCAGAAGAAGTTTCACGCGTTGGAGAACAGGTTCAAGGGCTTTTCCGGGCCGATCGGGAGCGGGAAGAGCCAGGCGCTGTGTCAAGAGGCAATCCGGTTGAGCTACATGAATCCGGGACGCCTGGGGCTATTGGGAGCGCCGACTTATCCGATGTTACGGGATGCCACGCAGGCGGCGTTGATCGAGATCCTGGAGAGCAATGAAATCCCGTACGAACATAACAAGGCCGAGAATACGTTCGTGATGCTGGATACGCGGTCGAGAATTCTGTTCCGGCCGGTGGATGAGTTCGAACGGCTGCGCGGGACGAACCTGGCATGGTTTGGGCTGGACGAGCTGACGTACACGCAGGAAGAATCGTGGCAGCGGCTGGAAGGCCGGCTGCGGGATCCGAAGGCGGCGCGGCTGTGCGGATTCGGAGTATGGACGCCGAAGGGTTACGACTGGGTATACCGAAAGTTCATATCGGATCCGGTGAAAGGGTATGCGGCAGTTCAAGCTGAGCCGTTCGAAAACCGGCACCTGCTGGAAAAGATCGGGGATTTCTACCAACGGCTGAAAGACAGTTACGACGAGAAGTTCTACCAGCAGGAAGTGCTGGGGGCGTATCTGAGTATGGACGGAGGCCGGGTGTACTCGGCATTCGACCGTAATACGCACGTTGGGGAGTCGAGGGTGAATCCGCGCGAGCCATTGTGGTGGGCGCTCGATTTCAACGTGGATCCGATGAGTTCGTTGATCTTGCAGCGGGCGGGCGGGGTGGTGCAGGTGGTGGGGGAAATCGTGATCCGGCACGCGACGACGAAGCAGGCCTGCGAGGAGTTCCTGAAGCGCTTTCCGAGACACGCTGCCGGGGTGTTGATCTACGGGGACGCATCGGGGAACCAGCAGCAGACAACGGGCGCGACGGATTACGACATGATACGCGAGCATTTCGCGGCGCAGTCAAGTACGAAGGTGGACTACCGGGTGCCGAAGGCGAATCCGAGCGTGCGGGAGCGAATCAACCTGACGAACCGGCAACTGAAATCGGCCGCGGGAAAGATCGGGTTGCTGGTGGACCCGCAGTGCAAGGAACTGATCAAGGACCTGGAACAGGTGTGCTTCAAGGAGGACACCAATCTGATCGACAAAGACCGGGACCGGATGCGGACGCATCTGTCGGACGCATTGGGATACGTGCTGTGGCAAGAGTGCCGCGAGGATCCGAAGATCGGGCCGCGGAACTGGCCGATTGTAGGTTTTTAACGGTGGAGAGCATGCAAAACATCAACCGGGAGCATCCGGATTACATCGCGCGGAAGGCGATGTGGAAACAATACAAGGATCTGTACGCGGGCGGGGAGCAGTTGCGGCTGAACGCGTGCGAGTACCTGGTGCGGCGTCAAAAGGAGCCGGCACAGGTGTACGAAGAGCGGCTACGGCGAGTGTTCTACGAGAACTACGTAGGGTCGATTGTGGACTGGTACGCCGCGACGTTGATGCGGCGGGAACCGATGCTGCAGTTTGAGGGAAGCGACCCGGGAGCGAAGAGCTTCTATAACCTGCTATCGGACGACTGCGACCTGAAAGGGACGAACCTGCACGAGTTTTTCCGGCAGCGCTTTGTGCAGGTGATGGTGTGCGGGAGCAGTTTCGTGGTGGTGGACTTCCCGAAGGCGGGCGGGGTGGCGCAGACGCGGGCGGAAGAGGACGCGAGCGGGAGATCGCGGGCGTACCTGACGGAATACACAGCGGACGAAGTCATCAACTGGAACTACGACGAGACGGGCGGACTGGACTGGGTGGTAATCCGTACGTCGTGCTTGCGGCAATCGAAAGTAACGGATGCGAAGTGGGAGAAAGAGACGCGGTGGATTTACTACGACCGCGAGAACTATCAAGTTTTCCGCAAGGCGGGCGAGGCACAGACGATCGAGCGGATGGATGCAGGGCGGCACGGGTTAGCCGGGCAGCACCGGGTGCCGGTATTCGAGATGAAAGTGTCGGAGGGGTTGTGGCTGATGAATAAGGCCGCGCTCCTGCAATTGGAACACTTCAACAAGTCCAACGCGCTTGCCTGGGCGTTGACGATGGGACTGTTCGCGAGTCCGGTGATTTATTCGGATAAGGAATGGAACCAGGTGATGGGGGAGAGCTACTTCATCCAACTCGGCAAAGAAGACCGATTCGGGTGGACGGAGCCGGAGGGCAAGGTTTATCAGATAGCAGCGGACAACCTAGTCCGGTTAAAGGACGAAATCTACCGTGTTTGCTATCTGATGAACCAGGCCGGAAGCGCCAGCGGAGGGGACCTGCGGACGAGCGCCCTCAGCAAGCAGCGAGACTTCGGCGTGACGCAGGAGGTGTTGCGCGGGTACGGGGACACGGTGAAGGACGCGATGAAACTGGTGCTGCGGGCGATCGCGGAAGCGCGGCAGGACGAAGTATCGATCGATGTATCGGGGATGGACGAATTCGACATTGGCGATTTCAGCAACGAACTGGACGACGCCAAGAAGCTGCTGGATTTGGGGATCGCATCGGAGACGTTGAAGAAGCAGATGTTCAAGAAGCTGGCGTTCAAGTACTTGTGCGACGCACGGCAAGAGATCAAGAACCGGGTGGCGGACGAGATCGACGCGGGTTGAAAGGTGCGCCTCGAAACACGAGAAAGTCATTGAGAGGGAAGGCGTCGGTTCAACGCAGAGACGCAGAGAACGCAGAGGAAGCGCAGAGAACGCATCTTGACGCGGAGACGCAGAGGCAGCGGAGAAGAGCGCGGGCTCGGCGCACAGTACGCAACGGATAGGGAGGTATATGGAAGGCATCGACATACAGGCGATTGTACGGCAGGCGGTACAGGAGTTCGTGAACAACGAACAGGCGAAGACGGAGCCGGCGCACAAGGCAGAGTTGCAGGAGGAACGGAAGCGCCGGGAGCAACTGGAGCGCCGGTTGAACGAACTGGTGGAAGAGAACAAGCGCAGCCGCAAGATGGCGGCGGAAGCGGAGCGGAGCTCGACGGTGCGCGCCGAACTGCAGCGTTTGGGAGTAGGCAAGATCGATCTTGCGTTCAGAGCGGTGCAGGACGGGATCGTGCGGACCGAGGACGGGCGGCTAGTAGCCCGCAACGAGGCCGGCGAAACGCCGTTGAAGGAATACCTGACCGCCTTCGTGAACGAGAATCCGGAGTTTCTCCCGGCGCGGATTGCCGGGGGCACGGGGATGACGGCCACCCTGAAAGCTCCGGTGGCAGGCCGGGAGACGGTGGACCTGGAGCGGATACGCCCCGGGATGAGCGCCGAGGAAATGCAGCGGGTACGAGAGGAAATCGTGCGCGTGGCGTCGCAGACCCTGAAGGGGCTGTGAAGAGAACCATGGCAGGGCAGGAATGCCCGCGGCGTGGGTGTAGTGAAAGAACAAACCTTTTGAGGGAGAGAACGAATGGCAGCAATTACTTCGAGTAACGTCGCGAATGCGATTGTCAAGCTGGTGGCGGTCGACGCACTGCCGGTACTGGTAGGGAACCTCGTGATGGGGAACCTGGTGAATCGCGATTACGAGCCGGTGCTGGCGCAAGCCGGCGACACGGTAAACGTGCCGATTCCGCCGACGATGGTGGCGAACAACATCGCCGAGGGCGGGACGGTGCAGACGCAGAATCCGAGTCTGGGGAACGCACAGATCGTGCTGAACACGCACGCGGAAGCGACATTCCAGATTCCGGATGTGACCAAGGTGCTGGCGGTGCCGGATCTGCTGAAGATCTACATGGAGCCGGCGGTAGCGGCGATCGCGCAGAAGATCGAAAGCGATCTGCTGGCGCTATACGCGGGGTTCACGGCGAACAGTCCGGTGGGGACGCCGGGGACGGCGATCACGGAAGCCATCATCGACGCGGCGGAGACGGCGCTATTCTTGGCGAAGGTGCCGCCGGGCGAGCAGAAGTTCATGGTGGTGGACGCGGCCACGTACTCGGCGTGGCGGCAGATTCCGCGGTTCAGCGAATTCCAGACGGCGGGCGACGCGGGACTGCGGTCGCTGATCGACGGCAGCGTGGGAAAGATCAAGGACTTCTTCGTGTTCCGCTCGCAGTTCGTGCAGAAGACGGGCAGCGGTCCGGTGACGACGCACAATATAGCATTTACGAAAAGCGCTTTGGGCCTGGTGGTGCGGCGGCTGCCGCAGCCGTTGCCGGGGACTGGCGCGATCGCGGAGTATGCGGAGCTGGGCAACTTCGGGATGCGGGTGGTGATGAGCTACCAGCCGAACACGCTGGCGCAGCAGTTCACGGTGGACGTGCTGTACGGCTGCGGAGTGCTGCGGAACTCGTCGGGCGTGCAGGTGAACACCTAAGGAGCGTGACGGCATCCCGCCTCATGAGGGGCGGGATGCCGGGCGGTGTGGGTGGGGCGGGATGTGCCCGGCGCGGCGGAGGAAGAGCTGCGGAGGAAGAACGCCCCCACGAATGGGGGCGGCAGCCTGAAAGGCTACGCTACGGAAAAACCAAAAGAGAGAAAGGGAAGGCAAATGGATCTACAGATGTATTACCAGAAGATTCGCGAGACGGAAGCGAAGATCGCGGATGAGTTTCCACTGATGGTGAGCATGGAGACACCGGACGGGGGAAAGTGCGGCACGAGGACGGAGGTGCCGCGCCGGCTGGCTGCCAAGCTGCTGGTGGAGGGGCTGGCCCGCGTGGCGTCGAAAGACGAGGCGAAAGCGCATCGCGCGGCGCTGGCGGAGGCCCAGCGAATGGCGGAGCGGGAGGCGGCGGCGGCGAGGCTCCAGTTGACGGTGTTATCGACCACGGAGCTTGACCGGCTGCGGAGCGAGGCGCGGAGCACCAAAGAGTAGGCGGCACACGATGGCATTGTTCACGGACGGCGCGGTTACGAGCATCGAAGATCTGAGGGGGCACGACACGCAGTTGCTGAATGTGGCCACGGTCGAGGGCATCGACGTGACACGGAAGCTGGCGTTGGCACATGAGGAACTCTGCGTAGAAGTGGCGGGGCTGCTGGGCCGGCTCGTTCCGGCGGGGCAACCGATCGCGCCGACGGCGATCCGGCAGGTGGTGGTGACGCCACCGCTCAAGCTCTGGCATATTTTCCGGACGCTGGAAATGGTGTATGCGGATGCATACAACAGTCAACTGAACGACCGGTATGCGGGGAAGCGGGACGAATACCACGAGATGGTGAAGTGGGCGTACAACCAGGTGATCCAAGGCGGGCTGGGGATCGTCACGGACCCGATGGAGCAGGCGGCAACGCCGGTGGTGCGGCCATCGGCGGGCGGACTGGCAGACGGCACGTATTACGTCGCCATCGCGTGGACCAATGCGGCGGGTGAAGAGGGGGCGAGTTCGGCACCGGCGACGATCCAGGTGTCGGGCAGTTCCTTCGCGGTACAGACGACCGCGCCGCCGAATGTTAAGGGATGGAACGTGTACTGCGGGACTAGCCCGGCGACGATGACGATACAAGATTCTCCGACCTTGGCGCCGGGGCAGACATGGGTGCAGCCGGACACTTTGTCCACAACGGGACGGCTGGCCGGCAGCGGGCAAACGCCGACTTACCGGCTGCCGGTGCCGCGGACGATAAAGAGGGGCTGATGACAAGCAAAATTGGAAGCGCGGCGACGGCCAAAATAGTGCAGCGGATCACGGGGCCGAGCGGAGTGAATGCGGGCCTGGGGGCGCTGACACAAGGGGAACGGGAGTTTGCGGGCCTGGTGGACACTTCACAGGTGCGGGCGCAAAACGTGGCGGCCGAGATGGCGGAGCGTGCGCTGGGAGTGAAGTACCCGGCGGTGAACGTGTACTGCGAAAAGATCGTGAACGATCTGCGGGAGAAGTTCCAGACGTTCTCGGGGCGGGTGCAGATGGCGATCGAGTTGCGGCAATCGCAGGACCGGTTGGAGGGGATACAGGACCGTCTGGAAGTCTATGTGGACGCGACGATGCAGATGCTGGATGGGAACCGGGGCGATTGGGGCGACGGGATGTTCTACGGCGGCGGATACGAGGTGGCGTTCGGAGCGGTGAAGCAGGGCGGGAAGAATTTCATGCAGGTGGCAAAAGTCACTTTCGAGATCGGGGTAAACAGGAACTAGTATGTCTACATATATTTCGTCCAACGCGAATCGATTCTACACGGCGTTGGAGAGTGGGTACGGGGAAGTAGGATCGATCACGGCCACCAATCGGATTCCGGCGGTCAAGCTCGGGATCCAACAGCAGGTGGAGACAGGGACGCGGCGCGACAAGACGGGGAGCCGTACGTTCGCGGGTGTGCCGGCCGGAGTGAGGCGGCGCACGGATTTCGATTTGCAGACGTACTTGACGAGTTGGGACAAGACGGCGGCAGGGCCGGGATACGGTCCTCTGTTCGAGGCGGCGCTGGGCGGGAGTGCGGCGCGGTTCGGCGGAGGGACTGTGGCATCGCGCACGGCGGAGGGGCGACTCGGATTCGGAGGGGCGCACGGGCTGGCGGCGGGGCAGGCAGTGTGCTACGGGGGCGAGATCCGGTTCGTGGCGGCGATTGTGGATGCGCAGACGGTACAACTGAATGCGCCGTTTCTGGTGTTGCCGGCGGCGGGAGCGGCGATCACGGCGACGGTGACATATGCTCCGGCGACGGAGTTGAAGAGCGTGAGCATCTTCGACTACTGGAGTCCGGCGACGGCGGTGCAGCGGCTGCTATGCGGAGCGGGGGTGGACCAGATGGAGATCCTGGTGAATGGGGATTACCACGAATTCCACTTCAAGGGGGTCGCGAAGGACGTGATGGACAGCGCGAGCTTCGAGGCCGGCGCGGCGCAATTGCAGAGCTTTCCGGCGGAGCCAGCGGTGGCGGCGTTCGATTACTCGATCGTGCCGGGGCACATGGGGCAGGCGTGGTTGGGGACGGGGCCATCGCGGTTCTGCACGATCACGGCAGCGACGATCGCAATGAAGAACGCACTGGACACGAGGAACCGGGAATTCGGACCGTGCGGGGCACTGGCGATTTCACCGGGACAGCGCACGGTGACGGCGGCTTTCGACCTTTACACGCGGGACGACGATGCCACGAAGGAGTTGTACCAGGCGGCGCGGCAACAATCGCCAATCAGCGTGATGTTCCAACTGGGCGAGACCGAAGGGCAGTTGATGGGCGTGTACCTGAAGAGCGTGGTGCCGGAAGTGCCGGAGTTCGACGACGGGCAAAACCGGCTGCAGTGGCGTTTCCGGGCATCGCGGGCACAGGGGACGGTGGACGATGAAATTTCCGTGGCATTCGGATAAGGGAAAGGTGGCGGACGGAAACGCCGGGGGCAGTTACGCCAGCGAAGCGGTGGTAGAATCGCGGGCGGTTCCGGGGGTAAGGTTCACGCTGGCGAAGATGTCCTTCGGGCGGCGGGTGGAATTGATGCGGCGGGTTCGGGAGCTGGCGCGGCGGGCGGAGTTCCTGGCGGCTAGCGAAGGCTCGGGCGACAAGATGGATGCGGCGCTGCTGCAGTCTGAAATCGAACGGGTCTTTGTGATGTGGGGCGTGAAGGCGGTCTCGGGGCTGGTGGTGGATGCCCGTGTGGCGGGCCCGG
>Ga0208716_1000595_pt1 | contig 14748 bp, 12 predicted proteins | sample NGESurdeep092012_8_FD_184482 | JGI IMG/M metagenome (GOLD analysis project Ga0208716, IMG submission 184482) | Arctic peat soil microbial communities from Barrow, Alaska - NGEE Surface sample 415-3 deep-092012 (SPAdes) | ecosystem: Environmental > Terrestrial > Soil > Wetlands > Peat ...
AGCCGGTGGCGCGGACTCCCATAACGTCCGAATGGTCGCCAAAAATCGATAGCGCCTGGGTGGCGATGGCGCGTGCCGCCACGTTGAACACCGTCGCAGTCAGTTCGCCGGCGATTTTGTACATATTGGGGATCATCAGCAGCAGGCCCTGCGACGAGGTGAAGGTCGTGGTGAGCGCGCCCGCCTGCAGCGCGCCGTGCACCGCGCCCGCGGCGCCGGCCTCGCTCTGCATCTCGATGACCTCCGGCACCATGCCCCAGAGGTTCTTCTGGCCGGCAGCCGACCACGCGTCGGCAAATTCGCCCATGCCCGATGACGGCGTGATCGGGTAGATCGCAATCACCTCGTTGGTGAGGTGGGCGATGCGTGCGGCGGCCTCGTTACCCTCGAGGACGACCATGCGTTTGCTCATGATTTCCTTTCAATTATTGTTTTGCGTTGCGGCGTTTGCCGCTAAAGAAGCCCGGCCTTCCCGGTTTTCCAGCGGCCATACTCGGTAGTCAATAGCGCCACGTGCTCGCGCTCTTCGGCGGCGAGTTCCTTGTAGAGATCGCGCTCGACTGAGCCCTCCGGTGCCTGCGCGCCCTGCTCGCTGAAGAACTTCACCGCCCGCTCCTCGAAGGCGATGGCGATGCGAAACAAGTTGGCAGGATCCTCGGGCTTGCGCTCCACGCCGGCAAAGATGGCGGCGCGATCGATCTGGAAGTCCTCGGCCGGCTGCGGCAGATCGGCGTGGTAGCGCTTGGACAAGGTCTCCATGTGCTCCTGCTCCATCGCGGCGAAACGGCCGAAGAGTTCGCGCAGCGCCGCGTCCTTGGATTCGCTTGCCGCGCGCTGGTAGAAGGCATGGCCGCCGAGTTCGATCTCGAACGCCGCGCGGATCGCGGCTAGGCCTTTTGTGTCGGCTATCGGCCCGCGCTCGAGCATCTCGAGCTTGCCTTTGCAATGCGGGCACATGCCATAGGGAAAGGCGAAGCCCTCGCTCACCTTGCCGCAGGAGGTGCATTTCCAGCTGAGCTCCAGATTGGCGCAGCAGATGTAGGCTTCCTCGCCTTCGATCGGGCGGTGGCACCTCGGACAGGTGATCATGGCTGGCTCCCGCTCTGAATGGCCGCCGGCGCAGCGGCCGCCTGCGCGGCCCCGTCGAGCGCAACCGGCGGCACGAAGGCGTCGGCGTCTTCCTGGGTAATGGGCCATTTCTGCTTGCCGCTCTGCAGATAGGCGCCGATGGACCTGGCGGCGCGGCGGCCTGCGCCCATCGCCAGAATCACGGTCGCTGCGCCGGTGACGATGTCACCCCCTGCGAACACCCCCCGCAGGCTGGTGGCCTGGGTGGCCGCGTCCGCGACGATGTAGCCCCACTTGTTCAGGTCAAGGCCGGGAGTGGATTTGGTGACGATCGGATTGGCCTTGGTGCCGAGCGCGTAGATCACCGTGTCGCAGTCCAGATCGACGAACTCGCCGAGCGGCACGGGCCTGCGCCGGCCCTTCTCGTCGGGTTCGCCCAGCACCATCTTCTCGACCTTCATCCCCCGGACGGCTCCGCTGTCCTCGGCGTAAATCTCGACCGGCGCGTGCAAAAAGAAGAAGTCGATGCCTTCTTCCTTGGCATGCCGCAGCTCCTCGATGCGGGCCGGCGCCTCGGTCTCGGAGCGGCGGTAGACGCAGCGCACGGTCGGCGTGCCCAGGCGCTTGGCCACGCGCAGGCAGTCCATCGCGGTGTTGCCGGCGCCGATGACGACCACGCTTTTGCCCAGGGTGATCGGCGTGTCGAGATAGGGAAACTTGTCGCCGCCCATCAGGTTGACGCGGGTCAGAAACTCGTTCGCGGAATAGACCTGGCCGGCGAACTCGCCCGGGATGCCGAGAAAGGAAGGCGCGCCGGCCCCCGCGCCGACGAAGACCGCGTCGTAGCCCATCTCGCCCATGAGCTGCGCGATGGAGAAGGTCTTGCCGATCACCTTGTTGGTCTCGAACCTGACGCCGAGGCCCTTCAGGTGCTCGACCTCGCGGCTGATGATGTCGCGCGGCAGGCGGAAGGCCGGGATGCCGTACTGGAGCACTCCGCCCACCACGTGCAGCGCCTCGAATACCGTGACCGCGCAGCCGTAGCGCGTGAGGTCCGCGGCGACGGCGAGGCCCGACGGTCCGGAGCCGACGATCGCGACCCGTCCGAGCCGTCGCTCGAAGCGCGGCGGTTCGGCCTTCGGCGCATGCGCGTTGTCGCCGATGAAGCGCTCGAGCCGGCCGATCGCCACCGACTCCATCGGGGTCTTCTTGTTCCTGCCGACGACGCACTGGGCCTCGCACTGCGATTCCTGCGGGCAGACGCGGCCGCAGACCGAGGGGAACAGATTGGATTCGTTGATGACGCCGAGTGCGCCGTCGAGGTCGCGCACCAGCAGGTGGCGGATGAAGCGCGGGATGTCGATCGACACCGGGCAGCCGGCGATGCAGTCGGGCTTGGTGCACATGATGCAGCGTTCGGCCTCCTCCAGCGCGTCCTGCAGGCTGTAGCCGAGGTTCACCTCCTTGAAGTTGCGCGAGCGCTCCAGCGCATCGCGCTCGGGCATCTTGACCGCGTGCGGGGCGAGGTCCTTGTACTTCTTGTAATTGCGCTTGTTCTGCTCGAACAGCACCTTCTCCACGTTGCAGATATGGGCGTAATCCTCGCTCGCCTTCGATTCCTCGCTTTTGAAGCGCCGCTGCCGCAGCACCAGTTCCTTGAAGTCGACCAGATGGCCGTCGAAGTCCGGTCCGTCGACGCAGGCGAACTTGACCTCGCCGCCGACGCTGACGCGGCAGGAGCCGCACATGCCGGTGCCGTCGACCATGATGGCGTTGAGCGATACCATGGTCTTGACGCCGTAGGGCCGCGTCGTCTCGACACAGGCGTTCATCATCGGCAGCGGCCCGATGGCGATGACCAGATCCGGCTTGTCGCGCTCGAGCACCTCCTTCAGCGCCGAGGTGACGAAGCCCGGCGTGCCGTAGCTGCCGTCGTCGGTGCAGACGATCAGCTTGTCGCATTGCTCCCTGAATCGGTCCTCCCAGAACACCAGGTCTTTGTTGCGAAAACCGATGATGCCCGTGGTGCGATTGCCGGCATTCTTGAATGCCCGCAGCTGCGGATAAACGGGCGCGACGCCGAGCCCGCCGCCGACCAGCACGACGTGTCCGACCCGGCTTACGTGCTGCGGCATGCCGAGCGGGCCCACGAAATCGGCGAAGCTGTCGCCCTCCCTGTAGTGATCCCGCATCTCCAGCGTGGTCTTGCCGAGCGACTGGATCACCATGGTGATTGTGCCCTTGTCGCGGTCGAAATCGGCCACCGTCAGCGGAATGCGCTCGCTGCCTTCGTGCAGGCGCACCATGACGAAATGGCCGGGCTGCGCGGATTTCGCCACGTCGGGGACCATCACTTCCCAGAGAAAGGTCGTATCGGAAAAGACTTCGCGGCGGACGATCGTGTACATAGAAAAGCCTTGCGGCTACTGAAAGGGTTGGTCGGGCGAACGAGCGTCGTTTCCCGGGTTATCAGCATGACGGCGCCGGTCAGACGCCGCGATCCGCCGCAACTGAACTGCGGTCGCAACAGCTTGGTTTGCCGCTGCCGCGAGTCAACATGGGTAACGTTGCGTCCTCCTGCGACGATACCAAGAGGATAGTACGAGTAGTCGTCTATACATTGACGTAGATCAAACGGCCGCGCGCGGCGCTCTCTCGCTCTGCGGGAACGCCGCGCTGGCGCTGGCTCCAATCTAGTAGTGCGGATCGAACATGTGCGAGCGCACGTCGGCCAGCACGTCGCCGGGCCTGGGCTTGCCGGCGAGCCCCTTCTTGTACGCAGTTTCTGCGACGGCTGCCGCGATGTGCGCCGAGACCTCGCGGATTCGCGGCAGGGCGGGATAAAGACTGCCCTGCTCGAGGTCGGATTCGGTAACGAGCTGCGCCAGTGTTTGCGCTGCGCCCATGAACATATCGTCGGTGATGTGGCGCGCGCGGCTGGCGATCGCGCCCAGCCCTACGCCGGGGAAAATGTAGGAGTTGTTGCCCTGCCGCGGCACGTAGGTTTTGCCCTCATATTTCACCGGGTCGAACGGACTGCCGCAGGCGAACAGCGCCCGCCCCTTGGTCCAGCGGTACGCCTCCTCGGCGTTGCACTCGGCCTGCGAGGTGGGGTTGGATAATGCGAACACGATGGGCCGCTCGTTGATGCGCGCCATTTCCTCCAGCACCTCCTGGGTGAAGGTGCCGCCGACGGCCGCCACGCCGACGATCGCAGTGGGCTTGAGCGCCTTGATCGCGCTGAGAAAGTCGCCGACCGGCGCGTGATCGTGAGCGTAATTCAACTTGTGCTCGGCTAGATCGGTGCGGCTTTTCACCACCAGGCCACGCGAATCGACGGTCCAGCAACGCTGGCGCGCTGCGGCTTCGGTGAGGCCCTCGGCGATCATCGCCGACACCACCAGGTCGCAGATGCCGGTGGCGGCCTCTCCCGCGCCGAGGAACAGCAGCTTCTGCTCGCTGAACTTGCCGGCGGTAATGCGCAGCGCCGACAAAATGCCGGCGAGCGCGACCGCCGCCGTGCCCTGGATGTCATCGTTGAAGGTGCAGATGCGGTCGCGGTACTTCTTCAGCAAGCGGAACGCGTTATGGTTGGCGAAATCCTCGAACTGGATCACCACGCCCGGAAACACTTCGCATGCCGCGGCGATGAATTCGTCGACCAGCGCGTCGTAGGCCGCGCCGGTGAGGCGGCGCTGGCGCAGTCCGACATAAAACGGGTCTTCGAGCATCGCCGCGTTGTTGCAGCCGACGTCGAGGGTGACCGGCAGGCACAGCTGCGGGTGCACGCCGGCGCAAGCGGTGTAGAGCGACAGCTTGCCCACCGGAATTCCCATGCCGTTCGCGCCAAGATCGCCCAGGCCGAGAATGCGCTCGCCGTCGGTGACGACGATGATGCCGGCCTCATAGGGCCAATTGCGCAGCAGCTGCGCGATGCGTCCGCGATCGTTCGCGCCGATGAACAGGCCGCGCGGGCGCTGAAAGATATGACCGAATTTCTGGCACGCCAGTCCGACAGTCGGGGTGTAGACGAGCGGCTGCATCTCGTCGATGTTGTCGCACAGCACGCGAAAGTAGAGCGTCTCGTTGCGGTCGTGCAGCGCATTGAGCGCGACGAATTTTTCGAGCGGGTCGGTCAGCCTGCGGAGTCGGGCGAGCACGCGAACGGCCTGCTCTTCCTGGCTGTGCACATGCGGCGGCAAGAAACCGCGCAGATTGAACTTGTCGCGCTCCGCCTCGGTAAAGCCGGTGCCCCGGTTGAGGGCGGGGTCGCGCAATAGTTCAAGACCCGACGGCATGGCCGGCTTCCCGCTGGCATTGGGTTTCTCGTGCATTATCAGCACCTCCTGTCTTGATTTGTCGCCGTTGTTCTTCCGGCAGCGCCGCCCGGCTTCGTCCGGCTCTTGATCGACGACGCGGCGAATCACCGCATCCCAATTGTCTATGCTGTTCGAAGTTTCAGCTTGCCGTTTGACCTGGATCAACAAAGCATAAGGTGGCGGGCGGTAGCTTAGCGTGCGCGGTTCGTGAGTTCAGCACTCGATCATTCTCGCCGACCGGGTGGGCACTGAGCAACTGACCTGAGGGCGGTATTTTTCAATGCATGACGACGCTGCCGGCGCGGATAGCTTGCCGGCTACTTGTTGCGGTGGCACAATGGGCGTCAGTGGAAACTGCATCAGACGTGTTGTTCACGACCGAAAACTGTGATGACCGAAAAAAACGAAAATAATCGGCTACCGCCTCCTCCCGCCAGCGGGAACGAAGCCCTACCACAGCCGCAAGCCAGCCCTGTAACGAAGGAAGTCAACGGACCGAAAGGTCTGGAGCCTACACGCTACGGAGACTGGGAACGTAACGGCCGTTGCATCGATTTTTGACGCCTTCTTATTTGACGCCTTTTCAAGCGCGGCGTAATGTTTGTGGGTGATATTCGTAACTTCATAGAACTACTTTCAGAGATATTCAAATGCCTATGACTACACATGAGCGGCCGCTGTCTCCTCATTTGCAGATCTACAAAGTCGAATTACCCATGCTGCTTTCCGGACTGCACCGGATCACGGGTATTGCCCTGTCGGTTGGCAGTATCCTGCTGGTCGCATGGATTTCGAGCGCTGTGTACTCTGCTGAGGCCTTTGCCAGCATGAACCGTTTTCTCGGGGGCTATATTGGCCAGTTCGTGCTGTTCGGCTGGACCTTTTCGCTTATCTTTCATTCAGTCAGCGGGGTTCGCCACCTGATTTGGGATACCGGCAGACTCCTTGAGGTCAAACAGATCTATTCCAGCAGCAAAATTGTGCTCGCAATCGCGATCGTTCTGACTTTGCTGGCATGGATTCTCGCCGGTGGTTTCCCGGGAGGTGGCGCATGAAATATCGGACTCCGCTTTCTATCGCTCGAGGACTTGGCTCATCGAAAGACGGACTGGGTCACTGGTGGATGCAACGTCTGACGTCCATCGCCCTGGTGCCACTGGTACTTTGGTTCGTGGTCTCCATCATCGCCTTGGCCGGGCAGGATCGCGGGCATGTCTTGGCCTGGCTGCAATCCCCCTTTCACGGGATGGTACTCAGTCTATTTCTTATCACGGCGCTCTATCACGCCAATCTGGGTCTGCAGGCCATTTTTGAAGATTATATTCAGGCGCGCTGGTTGCAATTGAGTTCACGTATTGCGGCTGGTTTTGCAGCTGTATTCCTAGGGTTTACAGGAGTTTTTGCCCTCCTGAGACTGGCAATTGGAGGGTGAAAAGAGAATGAGCCAAGCGTACGAGATTATTGAGCACCAATACGACGTGGTAGTGCTGGGTGCCGGTGGCGCCGGACTGCGGGCCACCTACGGCATGGCCGAACAGGGTTTGCGCACCGCCTGCATCAGCAAAGTATTTCCCACCCGTAGCCACACGGTGGCGGCCCAGGGAGGTATCGCCGCATCCCTGGGTAATATGGGTAAAGATACCTGGCAGTGGCATATGTATGACACGGTTAAAGGCGCCGACTGGCTGGGGGATCAGGACGCCATCGAATACATGTGCCGGGAAGCGCCCAAGGCCGTGTACGAACTTGAACACGCGGGTCTGCCCTTTTCCCGTACCGAAGATGGGCATATCTACCAGCGGCCCTTCGGCGGCCACATGAGCAATTTCGGTGAAAAACCTGTGCCTAGAGCCTGTGCGGCTGCGGATCGCACTGGCCACGCCATGCTCCATACCATGTACCAGCAGGCCCTGAAGTACCAGGCGGAATTCTATGTGGAGTATTTCGCCCTGGACCTGATCATGGACAAGGAAGGGGTCTGCCGTGGCCTGCTCGCCTGGGACATGAATAGTGGCACCCTGCACCGCTTCCAGTCCCATATGGTGATTCTGGCGACGGGCGGCTACGGGCGCACCTACTTTTCCTGTACCTCGGCGCACATCTGCACTGGTGATGGACACGGCATGATCGCTCGCGCCGGACTGCCGCTGCAGGATATGGAATTCATGCAGTTTCACCCCACCGGGGTCTACGGCGCCGGCATGCTGATCACCGAAGGCGTGCGCGGCGAAGGCGGCTATCTGACCAACTCCGAAGGCGAGCGTTTCATGGAGCGCTATGCGCCCAATGCCAAGGATCTCGCCTCGAGGGATGTGGTCAGCAGAGCCATGACCATCGAGATCAACGAAGGCCGCGGCGTTGGCCCTGAAAAGGACCACATCCATCTGCACCTGGAGCATCTGGGTGCTGATGTGATCAATGAGCGTCTTCCGGGCATTGCGGAAACATCGAAAATTTTTGTCGATGTGGATGTGACGCGCGAACCCATTCCGGTACTGCCCACAGCGCATTACTGCATGGGCGGCATCCCGACCAATTACAAGGCGGAGGTATTGCGCCCCACTGCGGATGATACCGAAGCGGTCGCCCCCGGCTTGATGGCCGTTGGCGAGGCTGGCTGTGTATCCGTGCACGGCGCAAACCGGCTCGGCTGCAATTCGCTGTTGGATCTCGTGGTATTCGGACGTGCCGCCGCGTTGCGTTGTGGCGAATTGATAAAGCCCAATACGCCGCACAAACCTCTGCCGGAAAATATTCTGGAACCAGCGCTGCAACATTTCGATCGCATTCGCAACGCCAACGGCTCCATCAGTACGTCGCAGCTGCGCCTGCGCATGCAACGCACCTTGCAAAAGCATGCTGCGGTGTTTCGCACCGAGGACACCCTGCGTGAGGGGGAGCGCTTGATCAACGAGTGCGTCAAGGACTTTGGGAATATCTCGATTCGTGATCGGGGCATGGTCTGGAATTCCGACCTGGCGGAAACCCTGGAATTGGAGAACCTGCTGGTGTGCGCCTCGGCCTTGATCACCAGTGCGGCAAACCGCAAGGAGAGCCGCGGGGCCCATGCGCGGGAGGATTTCAGCAAGCGCGATGATGCGAACTGGATGAAACACACGTTGTCATGGGCACGGGACAACGCCTCGCCGGCGCTCACCTATCGGCCCGTGCATACTTACACCCTCACGGATGAAATCGACTACATCGAACCCAAAGAACGCGTTTACTGAGAGGCACGAGAAAACAATGCATAAATTTTCACTTCCGATGAATTCCCGTGTCGTCAAAGGCAAGACCTGGGCGGCCGCGGAAGGCAGTTCCAATGTGCGCAAGTTCCACATTTATCGTTGGGATCCGGATACCAGCGATCAGCCGCGGCTCGACACCTATGAAGTGGACATGGACAAATGCGGGCCGATGCTCCTGCACGCTTTGATCAAGATCAAAGACGAAATCGATCCAACCCTGACCTTCAGACGCTCCTGCCGGGAAGGGATCTGCGGCTCCTGCGCGATGAACATCAACGGCACCAACACGCTCGCCTGTACCCAGAATATGAGCGATCTGCCTGCTGGTGATGTGACCATCAATCCGCTGCCGCATATGCAGGTGATCAAGGATCTGGTGCCGGACATGACTCACTTCTATGCCCAATACGAATCCATCAAACCTTGGCTGCAAACCCAGTCGCCGACGCCGCCGGACAAAGAACGCCTGCAATCGCCCGAAGACCGGAAAAAACTCGATGGTCTCTACGAATGCATTCTGTGTGCCTGCTGTACCACGTCCTGCCCGAGCTATTGGTGGAACGGTGAACGTTATTTAGGGCCGGCCATATTGCTGCAGGCCCAGCGCTGGCTGTTGGACAGTCGTGATGAGGCGACGGGTGAACGCCTTGATGACCTGGACGATCCCTATCGTCTGTTTCGTTGCGACACCATCCTCAATTGCACCCGGGTCTGCCCCAAGGGCTTGAATCCCGCGAGAGCCATCGTGGATATCAAAAGACAGCTGCTGGAGCGAAAAATCTGAAGGACGTCGCGAATCGGGCTGCCGTGGTGGATCTGAGTGCCCGAATCGGACGGTTGCGCTGGCGCAGCCGGCGTGGCTTGCTGGAACTGGACCAATGTTTTGAGCCCTTCTTCGGTGGAGATTTGTCCGCCTGCGATGAGGCCGCCATCACGGCATTGGAACGATTGCTCGATTGTGAGGATCTTGAATTGCTGGATTGGCTGCTCGGCCGATCAAGGCCGCAAGATCCGCAGCTGGGGCATGCCCTCGAACTCCTGCGCCAGGTTTGAATTTGCGGTTCATCGCTGAGCGAGTACGCCAAACCGGCGGGAATGCAATCGATGAGCCTACGGAATTCCGACTCATGACACGGGAGCGGGATCCGACCGGCTCGATGAGCGTGATCGAACTCTATCGCCACGCCCTGGAGCGCCGCGGCTACCTCGCGGACGCCTCACAGATGCAGGCGGTCGAGCGGCTGCAACAACTCTACGAGGAGTGGACCACCTACAAGGCGCGGCGCGGCACCGCTCTGCGAAAGCTGCTGGTGCATCCGTCGCTGCCCCGCGGCGTGTACCTGTGGGGCGCGGTGGGGCGCGGCAAGAGCTTCCTCATGGACAGCTTCTTTCACTGCCTGCCGCTCGAGCGCAAGCGCCGGGTGCATTTCCATGACTTCATGCGCGACGTGCACCGCCAACTCGCCGAGTCGAAGGGCACGGAAGACCCGCTCGATGCGCTGGCCGGCCGCATCGCGCGGCGCTGCCGCCTCATTTGCTTCGACGAATACCATGTCAACGACATCGCCGACGCCATGATTCTCGCGCGGCTCCTCCAGCGCACGCTCGCGCGCGGGGTGGTGTACTGCATGACCTCCAACTACCCGCCCGACGCTCTTTACCGGGACGGACTGAAGCGGGAGAACTTTCTTGCGGCGATCACGCTGGTGAAACAGCACATGGACGTGCTGCAGGTGGATGGCGGGGTCGATTACCGGCTTCGCGCGCTCGAGCAGGTCAAGGTTTACCACACGCCCCTGGGCGAGGCGACGGATGCGGCGCTGTCGGAGACCTTTCATCGGATCGCCGAAACCGCGGACGAGGACGCAGCCGAACTCGAGGTGGAAGGCCGCACCATCCCGGTGCTGCGCCGGGCAGGCGGGCTCGCGTGGTTCGACTTCATGGCGCTGTGCGGATGGGGCCGCTCCCAGCACGATTACCTGGAACTCGCTCGGCGCTTTCACACCGTCATTGTTTCGGGCGTGCCGCGCATGGGACCAGAACTTGCCGACGAAGCCCGGCGCTTCACGCTGCTGGTGGACGTCTTCTACGACAACCGAGTCAAGCTCATCGTGTCCGCCGAGTCGCCGCCCGGATCGCTGTTGAAGCGCGAAGAGGCTGCCAAATACGCGCGCATCCGGGCGATGATGTTCGAATTCGATCGGACCGCCAGCCGGCTCGCCGAAATGCAGACGCGCCAATACCTGGAGCAGCCGCGTCGTGAGTTTTGATCCGCTTGAGGGCCGCCCGGTGCGGACCCGCGTGCCGGGTGGTGTGGGAGGGGGCGGTCAGGTAATATGGCCGCCCCTATCCCGATTAAGTGCAAACGTATGCCCAATATAAAATTGCCTGACGGCTCGGTGCGCCAGTTTCCCCAGCCGGTCACGGTGGCCGCGGTGGCTGCCAGCATCGGCCCGGGCCTGGCCAAGGCGGCCCTGGCCGGCCGCGTCAACGGCACCCTGGTGGATACATCCTTTCGCATCGAAGGCGATGCGGAACTCGCCATCGTCACCGACCGCGACAAGGACGGGCTCGACGTCATCCGCCACTCCACCGCGCACTTGCTCGCGTATGCGGTGAAGACGCTGTTTCCCGATGCGCAGGTGACCATCGGACCGGTGATCGAGAACGGCTTCTACTATGATTTCGCCTACAAACGGCCGTTCACGCCGGAAGACCTCGCCGCGATCGAGAAGAAAATGTCCGAGCTGGCGAAAAAGGACTACCCGGTGACGCGCGAGGTGTTGCCGCGCGATCAGGCGGTGGCGCTGTTCAAGGGCATGGGCGAGCATTACAAGGCCGAGATTATCGCCTCGATTCCGGCAGACCAGGCCATAGGCCTGTATCGCGAAGGCGATTTCGTCGACCTGTGCCGCGGGCCGCACGTGCCCTCCACCGGCAAGCTGAAGGTGTTCAAGCTGATGAAGGTCGCAGGCGCTTACTGGCGCGGCGATTCCAGGAACGAAATGCTGCAGCGCATTTACGGCACGGCCTGGGCAAAAAAGGAAGAGCAGGACGCCTATCTGCACATGCTCGAGGAGGCGGAGAAACGCGACCACCGCAGGCTCGGCACCCAGCTCGATCTGTTTCACATGCAGGAAGAGGCGCCGGGCATGGTGTTCTGGCACCCCAAGGGCTGGACGCTCTGGCAACAGGTGGAGCAGTATATGCGGCGCGTCTATCAGGACAACGGCTACCAGGAAGTCCGCTGCCCGCAGATTCTGGACCGCAGCCTGTGGGAAAAATCCGGCCACTGGGAGAACTACCGCGAGCACATGTTCACCACCGAATCGGAGAAGCGCACCTACGCGGTGAAGCCGATGAACTGCCCCGGCCACGTCCAGATCTACAACGCCGGCCTGCGCAGCTATCGCGAATTGCCGCTGCGCTATGGTGAATTCGGCGCCTGCCACAGGAACGAGGCCTCGGGGGCGCTGCACGGCATCATGCGCATCCGCGCTTTTACCCAGGACGACGGTCATATCTTCTGCACCGAAGACCAGATCCTGCCCGAGTGCGTGGCCTATACCGCGCTGCTGCAGAAAGTCTATGCGGATTTCGGCTTTACCCAGATCATCTACAAACTCGCCACGCGGCCGGAGAAGCGCGTCGGCGCGGACGACTTGTGGGACAAGGCGGAGAGCGCGCTGGCCGAATCGCTGCGCGCGAGCGGCGTGCAGTTCGAAATGCTGCCGGGCGAAGGGGCGTTCTACGGCCCGAAAATCGAATACCACCTGAAGGACAACATCGGGCGCTCCTGGCAATGCGGCACCATCCAGGTGGACTTTTCCATGCCCGGGCGCTTGGGCGCCGAATATGTCGCCGAGGACAACACGCGCAAGGTGCCGGTGATGCTGCACCGGGCCATCGTCGGCTCGATGGAGCGCTTCATCGGCATTCTCATCGAACACTACGCCGGGGCGATGCCCCTATGGCTCTCGCCGCTGCAGGTGGTGGCGCTGAACATCTCCGGCGGCCAGGCGGAATACACAGCCCAGGTGGCGCTCGAACTGCGCCGCGCCGGATTCCGCGCCGAAGCCGATTTGCGTAATGAGAAAATAACCTATAAAATACGGGAACATAGCATTCAGAAACTGCCCTACCAGCTGATAATCGGCGAACAGGAGAAGGCAGCTTCCAAAGTGGCCGTGCGAACCCGCAGCGGTGAAGACCTCGGGCAAATGACGCTCGCTGAATTCATCGGACGCCTCCAGCGAGAGGCGCGCGTGGGCAGCGCGGCCTAGTTATTAATTTTTTTGGAGAAACAACATCGCTCAGGAAAAAGCGCAGCGCCTCAACAGCGAGATAACCGCACCCGAGATACGCCTGGTCGGAACCGAAGGCGAACAGCTGGGCGTGGTGCCCATCGCGGATGCGATGCGGCGCGCGGAAGAGCTGGAGGTGGATCTGGTGGAAATCGCACCGACGGCCGTCCCACCGGTGTGCAAGCTGATGGACTTCGGCAAGTTCAAGTACCGTGAAGCCAAGAAGGCGCACGAGGCGAAGCTGAAGCAGAAGCAGATCCAGGTCAAGGAAGTGAAATTCCGGCCCGGCACCGACGAAGGCGACTACCAGATCAAGCTGCGCAACTTGATGAAGTTTCTGGACGAAGGCGACAAGACCAAAGTCACGCTGCGCTTTCGCGGGCGCGAGATGGCGCACCAGGAATTCGGCCACCGCCTGATCGAGCGGGTGAAGAACGACCTGGTCGAACACGGGGTGGTCGAGCAGTACCCGAAGATGGAAGGGCGCCAGCTGGTGATGGTCCTGGGGCCGAAGAAAGTGGTGGTGAAGAAAAAGGCTGAGCCAGAGAAGAAGGCTGAACCCGCCGCAAAATGAATTTTGCAGCGGGCCGATCTAAGGGAGCATGAAGGGATGTGTCCCCTAGATTTGTAGCAGGTTTTTGGAAAGATCCGCATCTGATCTTTCTTTGCAGCACCGTTTCCGGCTCGCCGGGGACGCAAAACAAGTGGTGTCGAGGTCAACAAGCGCTCCCATCGGGAGACACCTGCCGCCATGTCAAAACTAGGAGTAGTCATGCCCAAGATGAAGACCAAGCGGAGCGCGGCCAAGCGTTTCCGCATCCAAGGCAGCGGCGGAATAAAACGCACCAAAGCGTTTCTGCGCCACATCCTGACCAAGAAGACCACCAAGCGCAAGCGCAACATGCGTGGTACTTCCCAGGTTCATGCGAGCAACGCGCGGTCCGTGCGCGCGATGCTTCCCAACGGTTAAGGAGACGAGCCATGCCAAGAGTTAAACGTGGAGTAGAAGCACGCGCCCGTCACAAGAAAGTGATGGACCTGGCCAAGGGTTACCGCGGCCGCCGCGGCAGCGTCTTCCGCATCGCCAAAGAGGCAGTGATGAAGGCGGGCCAGTATGCCTATCGCGACCGCAGGACGAAGAAGCGCGTGTTCCGCGCGCTGTGGATTGCGCGCATCAACGCCGCCGCGCGCGAGTGCGGCCTGACCTACAGCGTATTCATGAACGGTCTGAAGCGGGCCGCGATCGAGGTGGACCGCAAGGTGCTGGCCGACCTGGCCGTGACGGACATGGCGGCGTTCGCCAAGTTCGCCGAACAGGCTAAGGCAAGCCTGCCTTCCACCGAGGCTAGCGTGGCTTTAAAGTAGGACTGGCTTCGGCAACCGGGGCCAACGCGTAACCGAACGAAGGAGGCTAAGCTGCTTAGCCTCTTTTCGTTTCTGTGACCGTCAAAAATGGAAAATCTGGAAAAAATAGTCAGCGCCGCACTGGAGCAGTTCAGCCGCATCGATGATGCGGCCGAGCTGGAACAGGCGAAGGCGCGTTTTCTCGGCAAGGCCGGCGCGCTCACCGATCTGCTGAAAGGCCTGGGCAAGCTTCCTGCCGAAGAGCGGCGCGAGGCGGGCAGCCGCATCAACGCGGCCAAGGACCGGCTCGAGGCCGCGCTCGCAGCGCGGCGCGAAGCGCTTGCGCGGGTGCAACTGGATGCGCGCCTGGCCGAGGAGGCGCTCGACGTCACGCTTCCCGGGCGCGGCTCAGGGCGCGGGCGCCTGCACCCGATCACGCGCACGCAAGACCGCATCGAGGCGATC
>Ga0208716_1000598_pt1 | contig 14727 bp, 11 predicted proteins | sample NGESurdeep092012_8_FD_184482 | JGI IMG/M metagenome (GOLD analysis project Ga0208716, IMG submission 184482) | Arctic peat soil microbial communities from Barrow, Alaska - NGEE Surface sample 415-3 deep-092012 (SPAdes) | ecosystem: Environmental > Terrestrial > Soil > Wetlands > Peat ...
CGCTCAGCGCGCCGTCGAGCGCCGCTGCCAGCGCAGTAGCTCCGCGGGCCTGTTGGTGATGATCCCGTCGACCCCGGCCCTGGTGAGGGCCGCCCAGTCGGCGGGATCGTCCGCTGTCCACACCGACACTGACAACCCGGCGGCATGCAGAACGCTGACGATCGCCGGCCGGTCGAGCACCGCCCGGTAGGCCGGGTTGCAGGCCAGCGCGCCGACGTCCCTGCACCGCCCGACCGGGTCGTCGTCGAACCCGTCCACCAACAGTCCGAACGGCGCGCGCGGCTCGAGCGCGCGCAGCAGCCCCAGCGTGGCCACCTCGAACGACTGCAGGAACACCGTGGCCCGGTGTGCACTCGCGCGGCAGGCTCGTACCACCGCCTCGATCTGGTCGGCGGTGTGCTCGCCCTTGACCTCCAGCAGGACCCGGCGCCCCCCGGTGAGTAGCGCGAGCAGTTCGGACAGCCGAGGAACTGCGGCCCTGACCGACTTGCCGGCCGCGGCGCTCCCGTCGATCCAGCCACCCGCGTCGAGTGCGGTCACCGCCTCGACGTCGTGCTGGCGCACCGGTCCGCTGCCCGACGTCGTCCGGTCCAGGTCCGCGTCGTGCAGAAGCACGGGGACGCCGTCAGCCGTCGGCTGGGTGTCCGCCTCCACCCATTGCGCGCCCGCGTCCCAGGCGGCCAGGAAGGCCGGCAGGGTGTTCTCCGCGTGCTGCGCCGACGCGCCCCGATGGGCGATCACCACGGCGTGCCCGGCTGTCCGGCGTGGGGCCTGCACGCCGATCGCCCGACCGGCGAGTTCCGACATGTTGGGTGATGGTAGCGACGAATCGCTGGTCGACCGGTCTGGTCGACCGGCCAGATCGAGCCGGGGCCGACCACGTGATCTGCGCCAGTGGTGAACCCAGGTGTGACCGGCGCGTCCAGAGGGGGTGACCCCACCGGTGCCAACCGGGCGGTAACGTCAAGGAGCGGGATCGCGACGGCTGCGGTCCCGTCCGGCGTGGGCGCGGAAAGCGCGGCCTCGCTTCGGTCGGTGAAACTGCCGGTGGCTTGCGGAGGAGGACACGTGTCGGAGCGGCGCCCGCCGACGCGGCTCGGGCGGATCACGTCCCCCGACGACCTCAAGGCATTGTCACCTGCGGAGTTGGCAGAGTTGTCCGCGGAGATCAGGGAGTTCCTGGTCCAGCAGGTATCCAAGCGTGGCGGCCACCTCGGGCCGAACCTGGGCGTCGTCGAGCTGACCCTGGCGCTGCATCGCGTCTTCCACTCACCGTCAGACCCGATCGTGTTCGACACCGGGCACCAGGCTTACGTGCACAAGATCGTCACCGGCCGGGCGGACCAGTTCGACCGGTTGCGCACCAGGGGCGGGCTGTCGGGCTACCCGAACCGGGCCGAGTCGCCGCACGACTGGGTCGAGAATTCGCACGCCTCGACGTCGCTGTCCTACGCCGACGGCCTGGCCAAGGCGTTCGCGCTGCGCGGCCAGAGCGATCGCACCGTGGTCGCCGTCGTCGGGGACGGAGCGCTCACCGGCGGGATGGCCTGGGAGGCGCTGAACAACATCGCGGCCGGTCACGATCGGCCACTGGTGATCGTGCTGAACGACAACGGACGGTCCTACGCGCCGACCGCCGGCGGCATGGCGCAGCGGATGGCAGCCATGCGGTTGCGTCCGGGCTACGAACGCCTGCTGGGGCAGGTGAAGGAGACGCTGCCGAGGGCTCCCGTCGTTGGGAGGCCGCTCTACTCTGCGCTGCACGCCGCCAAGACCGCGGTCAAGGACTGGCTGCTGCCGCAGACCATGTTCGCCGATCTCGGCCTGAAGTACCTGGGCCCGGTCGACGGTCACGACATCGCCGCGCTGGAAGTGGCGTTGCGCCGCGCGCGGGACTTCCGCGGGCCGGTGCTGGTGCACTGCGTCACGCGCAAGGGGCAGGGCTATCACCCCGCGGAGTCCGACGACGCCGAGCAGATGCACTCACCGCCGGCGTTCGACCCGATCACCGGTCAGCCGCGCGCCGCCGCGACCACCACGTGGACACACGTTTTCGGACGGGAGATGGTGCTGGCCGGCGCGGAACGCCCCGACGTGGTCGCGATCACCGCGGCGATGTGCGGGCCGACCGGCCTGGTGCCGTTCGCGACCGCGTTCCCGGACCGGGTGTTCGACGTCGGGATCGCCGAACAGCACGCCCTCACCTCTGCGGCCGGCCTGGCCATGGGCGGCATGCACCCCGTCGTCGCCGTCTATGCCACCTTCCTCAACCGGGCATTCGACCAACTGCTGATGGACTGCGCGCTGCACCGGCTCGGCGTGACCGTTGTGCTGGATCGGGCCGGCGTCACCGGCGAGGACGGCCCGAGTCACCATGGCATGTGGGACATGTCGCTGGCGGCGATGATCCCCGGGTTACGGCTGGCGGCTCCGCGGGACGCTGCCACCCTGGCCGAGGAACTGGCCGAGGCGTTGGCCATCTCCGACGGCCCGACCGTGCTGCGGTTCCCGAAAGGTGCTGTGCCCGAAAATATCCCGGCGGTTCGCCGATTCCGGGTGGCCGAGTCGACCGACAACGGGGCGTCCACTGTGGTTCTGCGGTCAGGACTCTCGGGCGTCGACGTGCTGGCCGAACCGGCAGCCGGCGGCGACCGCGATGTGCTGCTGGTGGCCGTCGGAGCGTTCGGTGGTCTTGCCGTCGAGGCCGCGCAACTGCTGGAAGCACAGGGCATCGGGGTGACCGTCGTCGATCCGCGCTGGGCGCTGCCGGTGCCTTCTGAGATCGCTGCGATCGCGTCCGATCACCAGCTGGTGGTGACGGTGGAGGACGGCGGCCGCTCCGGTGGCGTCGGCGCGGCGGTCACTGATCTGCTGGCCGGGACCGGCGTCCCGGTTCGGGTTCTCGCGCTCCCGCAGGAGTTCCTGGAACCCGGTTCGCGCGCCGAGTTGCTCACCGATCTTGGCCTGACCGCGAAAGCGGTGGCCAGGGGAATCACCGAGCAGGTCGCCCGGCAGACCCCCGATCCGGGATCGGGACGCAGCGCCAGCCCGCTTGCCGGCGGCCGTGACCCCGCAACCGACGGCTGAAAGCTTCTAGCAGGTAAGGGGTTTCGCGCGATGCGGGTACTGGTGGTGGAGGACGCCCGGCGGTTGGCCGATGCCATCGCCCGAGGTCTGCGGGCCGAAGGGATGGCCGTCGACGTCGCCTACGACGGCGCCGAGGGCCATCAGAAGGCGACCTGCACCCGGTACGACGTCGTGGTGCTGGACCGGGATCTGCCGGAGATGCACGGCGACGACGTGCTCGCCGAGATCCTGGCCGCGGGTGCGACGACCAGGGTGCTGATGCTCACCGCGTCGGCGGGGATCGACGACCGGGTGGACGGACTCTCGCTCGGCGCCGACGACTACCTGTCGAAGCCGTTCGCGTTCCCGGAGCTGGTCGCAAGGGTGCGTGCCCTCGGTCGGCGAGCGACACCTGCGGTGCCGCCGGTGCTGCGTGCCGGTGATCTGGAACTGGACCCCGCACGGCGCACCGTCACCCGGGCCGGCCGGTCGATCGAGTTGACCCGCAAGGAGTTCGGCGTGCTGGAGGTGCTGCTCGGGGCGGCCGGGTCGGTGGTGTCCAGCGAGGCGCTGCTGGAACGGGTCTGGGACGAGAACGCCGATCCGTTCACCACCACCGTGCGGGTGACGATGATGACCCTGCGGCGCAAGCTCGGTGAGCCCGGGCCGATCGACACCGTGGTCGGCGCGGGGTACCGGGTGTCGAGCACGTCGAACGCCGCGTCAGTGCCGACGGCGCCGGCAGTGCCGACGGCAACCACGGGGACCACGGCGACCGCGGGGACCGCGGGGACCGCGGCGGAATGATCGTCGGCGCAGTGGCCCCAGCCGGATGACGGACGGCGCCGGGAGACCGGCTGCCGCCGAACGGGTTTCAGGCGTCCCCGCGCCCGGCACCCCGGTGAGGCGGGGTCTGCGGATGCGGCTGACGCTGCTGTCGACCGCGTTGCTGGCGTTGATCGGCGGACTGTTGCTGGCGCTGTCGTACCTGCTCGTCGGCCGGGTGATCGCGGCCCTGCCGCAGTTCCCGCCGGGCACTCAGGTGCAGGTCGGCGACGAGGTGATGGACGCTTCCCAGGCGGCCGCGCAGATTGCGGCGCAGGGTCGTCAGACGGTGCTCTTCGTCGGCCTCATCGCGTTCCCGCTACAGGTGCTGGCGGGCGCGTTGCTGTCCTGGGTGCTGATCGGCCGGACGCTCCGGCCGTTGGACACGCTGACCAGGGCCACTCGGGCGCTGTCGGAATCGTCGCTGGACCAACGGATTCAGCTGGCAGGGCCGCGGGACGAGGTCGCAGAACTCGCCGACACTTTCGACGACATGCTCGCCCGGCTGCAGGCCGCCTTCGAGGCCGAACGCAGGTTCGTGGCTAACGCCTCGCACGAGTTGCGCACGCCGTTGGCGGTGATCCGGACGGAGGTGGACGTCACGCTGGCCGACCCGTCCACCGACGTCGAGGACATGCGGCGGATGGGGCTGATCGTGCTGGAGGCGACCGACCGGGCCGATCGACTGCTCACCTCGCTGCTGGTGCTGGCCAGGACGCAGGCCAGGGGAGTGTCCGCACAGCAGGCCGTCGACCTGGCCGGGATCGTCGGCTTTGCCCTGGGCGCCGTCGAGAACGAACGGGCGCAGAGGGATCTCGCCGTGACGGTCGAAGGTACGTCGGCGGTCGTCCGCGGCGACCCGGCCCTGCTGGACCGGTTGGTCGGCAACCTGGTGGAGAACGCCGTGCGGCACAACGTGAACGGCGGGTGGGTGCGGATCGGCAGTGGCGCCGCCGACGGCGCGTGCTGGCTGGAGGTGGCCTCCTCGGGAGCGGTGATCGACCCCGAGACCGTCGCCGAGCTGTTCGAGCCGTTCCGGCAGGGCCGCCGCGCCCGGACCGCGCATCGCGGCAGCGGCCTGGGGCTGTCGATCGTGCGGGCGGTGGCGGCCGCGCACGGCGGCACCGTCCGCGCCACCCCGATCCCGACCGGCGGCCTCAAGGTGCGCGTCACCCTCCCCCCCGGCTGACCCCCTTTCCGGCGCGGATCATCATCGTCAGCGCGGACAAACGTGCCGGTTATGGGACTGGTGTGACAGAAGTCGCCGATTTTATGCGCGCCGGGAAAGTTGATCCGCGCCGGAAAAGGGGGCGCTATGCTGCGGAGCCGATGCTGCTCAACCGCGCCACCGCCGAGGGGATCCGCGACGGGTCCGTCTCGGTGGTGTTCCGCAGGTGGGCGGTGCCGCGGGCGCGGCCCGGCGGGACGCAGCGAACGGTGGCCGGTGTCATCCGGTTCACCTCGGTCGAGCCGGTGGTCGGTGAGCTCACCGACGAGGACGCCCGGTCGGCCGGCCTGCCCTCTGTTCAGGCGCTGCGCAAGGCCGACCGCGGGAACCGGGACGGCCGGCTCTACCGGATCGGAGTGACCTACGACCGACCGGACGAGCGGGTGTCGCTTCGTGAGCAACTCCCGTCCGCAACCGACGTCACCGCCATCCAGGATGCGCTCGGCAGGCTCGACCGCGGCCGGCGCACCGGGCCCTGGACCCGAGAGATCCTGCGGCTCATCGCATCCCGACCTGGCGTCCGTGCCCCGGACCTAGCCGAGTCGCTGGGCCGGGACACCCGGCCGTTCAAGGCAGACGTGCGCAAGCTCAAGGAACTCGGACTCACCAACAGCCTGGAGGTGGGGTACGAGTTGTCGCCGCGTGGGCATGCGTACATGGAGCGCGCCGTCGCCGACCAGACCTGAGATGACCCGAGCACACCCGAGCAGCCCAGCCCAGACTCGACCAGCCCAGCCCTGACCTGAACTGAACTGACGAACTGTCCAGAGCCGACCGGACCGGAGAATGCCATGCATGCCAACACCACCGCGGTCGCCATGGCCCTCGCCGAGGCCGGTGCCGGCGGCGAAATTCGGGAGCTCACCGAATCCGCCCGCACCGCCGCCGAGGCAGCCTCGGCGCTGGGCTGCGACGTCGCGGCGATCGCGAACAGCCTGGTGTTCATGGCCGACGCCGAGCCGGTGCTGATCCTGACCAGCGGCGGTCATCGAGTCGACACCGGTCATGTGGCCGGCCAACTCGGCGTCGGAGCGCTGCGCAGGGCAACTCCCGAGCAGGTCAGGGCGGCGACCGGACAGCCGATCGGTGGCGTCGCGCCGGTCGGCCATCCATCGCCGGTCCGCACCCTCGTCGACACCGCCCTGGCGGCCCACCCGGCGGTCTGGGCCGCCGGCGGCACGCCGCACACGGTCTTCCCCACCAGCTACCCCGAACTGATCCGGATCTGTTCGGCGGAGCCAATCACCGTGACCGCGGACGAGAGCAAACCCGCCGGCTGACCAGACAAGGGCGGGGGCGGTGCCGACCGACCCCGGCGGGGGCAGTCCCCCCGTCTGCGGATCACGCGGGCAGCGTCGCCACCCCGGCCGGGGCGAAACGCCGCCCGACCGCGCGTTCGGAGACACCCTCACGATCCAGGTAGGGCGTGATGCCGCCCAGCCAGAACGGCCAGCCGCCACCGGTGATCACCGCCAGGTCGAGGTCGGCGGCGTCGGCCACCACACCCTCGTCCAGGATCAGCCTGGCCTCCTCGGCCAACGCGCCCAGTGCGCGTTCCCGCACCTGCTCCGCGGTGGACGGCCGATCACCCTGCACCAGGAGTGCCGCGATCTCCGGATCGAGGATCTGCCGGCCCTGGTCGTCCCAGGACAGCAGAGTCCGGTGGCCCGCGTCGACGATGCGGCGCAGGTTCTCCGACACCGGGAATCGATCTCCGAAGGATTCGTTCAGTGTCTCCGCGACGTGCAGGCCGACGGACGGACCGGTCAGCTGCACCAGCATCAGCGGGCTCATCGGCAGGCCGAGCGGCTCCAGCGCGCCGTCCGCCACCTCGGCCGGGGTGCCCTCGTCGATCGAGGCGAGGATATCGCCCATGAACCTGAGCACCAGCCGGTTGAAGGCGAACCCGGTCTCGTCCTTGACCAGGATCGGACCCTTCTTCAGTGGCTTGGCCAGCGCGAAAGCCGTTGCCAGGCTTGCATCATCGGTCTGCTCGGCGCGGACGATCTCCAGCAACGGCATGACGGCAACCGGGTTGAAGAAATGGAATCCGACCACCCGCTCCGGGTGCCGCAGCTCCCGCGCCATGCCCGACACCGACAACGAGGAGGTGTTGGTCGCCAGCACGCAGTCGGGGCGGACGTACTTCTCGAGTTCGCCGAAGACCTGCTTCTTGACCGCCAACTTCTCGAAGACCGCTTCCACCACGAAGTCCGCGTCGGCGAAGGCCGCGTAGTCCAGCGAACCGCTGACCAGCGCGGTCAGTCGGTTGGCCTCGTCAGAGTTGATGCGGCCCTTGCCCTTCAGCTTCTCGATCTCCCGCTGCACCGACGCCAGGCCCTTGTCCAGCCTGGCCTGGTCGACATCGGTGATCACCACCGGAACGTGCAACTGCCGGGCGAACAGCAGCGCCAGTTGGGAGGCCATCAGCCCGGCACCGATGACGCCGACCTTGCTGACCCGCCGGGCCAGCGACGGGTCGGGAGCACCCGCGGGTTTGCGAGAACGCTTCTGTACCAGGTTGAACGCGTACACCCCGGCGCGGAACTCCTGCGACATGATCAGGTCGGTGAGCACTGTTCGCTCCGCGACGAGTCCGGCGTCCAGGTCGGTGGTGCGGGACAGCTCGATCAGCTCCAGCGCGCGGTACGGCGAACGCGCGTGGCCGTGCGTCCGCATGTCCGCGACCATCTTTCCGCGCTCCAGGGCCGCGGTCCATTCGTCGTCGCCGGCGTCGGTGAACTCGTTGCGCGTCACGGTGATCGAGCCGTCGAGCACGCCGGCGAGCCAGGCCAGCGACTGCTCGAGATAGTCGGCGGCATCCAGCACGATGTCGACCACGCCGAGCCGCAGCGCGTCCTTCGGCTTCATCATCCGGTTCTGGTTCAGCGCGTTCTCGACGATCACGGTGACGGCGTTGTCCGGCCCGGCGATCCGCGGCAGCAGTTGGGTGCCGCCCCACCCGGGCAGGATGCCAAGGAATACCTCGGGAAAGGCGATGGCAGCGGCGTTGGACGCCAGTGTCCGGTACCGGCAGTGCAGCGCCAATTCCAGGCCGCCGCCCATCGCCGCGCCGTTGACGAACGCGAATGTCGGGATGTCGCTCGTGCCCAGCCGCCGGAACACTCGCTGCCCGAAGGCCGTGATGTCCTCCGCCACCGCGCGGTCGCCGATCGAGCCGATCTGCGACAGGTCGGCGCCCACCACGAAGACGAACGGCTTCCCGGTGACGGCGATCGCGTCCGGCCGCGCGTCGATGGCGGTGGTGATCGCGGCGTCCAGGCTGGCCAGCCCCAACGGGCCGAAGGTGGACGGCCGGGTGTGGTCCTTGCCGTTGTCCAGGGTGATCAACGCGACGGTGATCGATTTGTCTGGTGCACCGGCCGATGGCACCTCGATCAGCCGGGTGATGGCCTTGGTGACGACCTCCGGCCGCGCTGCCAGTAGGTCGGCATTGGCGCCGGCGTCCGGCGCGGTCGCGGTCCGGTCCTTCTCGATGGTGGTCACAGGGTGCTCCCGGCGGCAGTGGTGTGAGCGGTCTGGTCGGCTCGGTCGGTCTCGGTGTCCTCAACAGCGTCATTCTCGGAATCGCTGCCGTAGTGCGGGTTCTCCCAGATCACCGTGCCGCCCATGCCCAGTCCGACGCACATCGTGGTGATTCCGTACTTGACGTCCGGTCGCTCGGCGAATTGCCGGGCGAGCTGAGTCATCAGCCTGACACCGGAGGACGCCAGCGGATGACCCATGGCGATCGCGCCACCGTAGGGGTTGATCCGTTCGTCGTCGTCGGCCAGCCCGAAATGGTCGGTGAACGCAAGAACCTGGACCGCGAACGCCTCGTTGATCTCGATCAGCCCGATGTCCTGGATTGTCAGACCGGCCTTCGCCAAGGCCTTCTCGGTGGACGGGATCGGTCCGGTGCCCATGGTTTCCGGATCGACCCCGGCGAAGGCGTAGCCGACCATCCGCATCCGCACCGGCAAGCCGAGCTCGCCGGCCACGTCGGAGGAGACGAGCAGGCACCCGGTGGCGCCGTCGGTCAACCCCGAGGAGTTCCCGGCGGTGACCCGTCCGTGTGGCCGGAACGGCGTGCGCAGCGCGGCCAGTACCTCGAGAGTTGTTCCCGGGCGGGCCATCTCATCGGATCCGGCGAGACCCCAGCCGAGTTCGACGGAGCGGGTGGCGACCGGCACCAGGTCAGGAGTGATCTTGCCGTTGGCCAGCGCCTTGGCGTACTTCTCCTGGCTGGCGGCGGCGAACGCGTCCGCGCGCAGCTTGGTCAGGTGCGGGTAACGGTCGTGCAGGTTCTCGGCGGTGGAGCCCATGTTCAGCGCGGAAGGGTCGACCAGCCGGTCGGACACGAACCGCGGATTCGGATCGGCGCCCTCGCCGATCGGGTGGTGTCCCATGTGCTCGACACCGCCTGCGATCGCCGCGTCGTACGCGCCCACCGCGATGCCGGAGGCCACGGTGGTCACCGCCGTCATCGCGCCGGCGCACATCCGGTCGATGGCGAAGCCAGGGACGGAACGGGGGAGTCCGGCCAGGATCGCGGATGTCCGGCCGATGGTCAGCCCCTGGTCTCCGGTCTGCGTGGTGGCCGCGATGGCGACCTCGTCGATCCGCTCGGGCGGCAATCCCGGTTGGCGGCGCAGCAGTTCCCTGATCACTTTGACGACCATGTCGTCGGCGCGGGTATCGGCGTATTGACCCTTCTCGCCGGCCTTGCCGAACGGGGTCCGGACGCCTTCGACGAACACCACGTCCCGCAGGGTGCGGGCGGGTCCGGTATCCGCCGGTATTGCGGGTGCTGCTGTGGCCACGGGTACTCCTTCTCTGGGCTGGCGCCGGGTACCGACCGCCCTGCAGATCGGGGCGGGGGTGCGGGCGCGGTAGCGGTTGCCGTCAGGTGCCGTCATAACTCTGCGGCCGGCCCTCCGGCCATCCTAACGCCAAAGCTACTCGCCAGTAACTTGTCGCTGGCCACCCGCTCGCGCGTCCAGCGCGGCAGTCAGCAGCGGCGCGGTCAGTTCGATCTGCCACGGCCTGGCGCCGCGTCCGGCCAGTACGCGGGCGACGTCACCGTCGGCCGGCGGCTCCCACAGGACGCGACGGACGGTGTCGGGGGACAGCAGGTTCTCCACCGGCGTCCCGATCCGCTCGCTCAATTCGCCCAGCGCGGACCGGGCGGCCTGCAATCGTGCGGCCGCGTCAGGGTCCTTGGCGGCCCACTTGGCGGGTGCCGGCGGGCCCTCCGCCGGTGGGCGGGACGCCGGGAGATTCTCGGTGGCCATGGACATCGCCCGGGCGATCGCGGAATGCCAGACGTCGGCGTTCCGGCGCTGCATCCGACCGGCGAACACCGGCAGCGCGGTGAGCGCGGACACGCTGGTCGGGCGTGCGGTGGCCGCCGCGATGATCGCCGAATCCGGCAGGATCCGGTGCGGCGCCACGTCACGACGGCGGGCGATCCGGTCCCGGCTCTCCCATAGTTCCCGCACCACGGCCAGCGCGCGGCGGTCGGTGATCCGATGCATGCCGGACGTACGGCGCCACGGGTCGGTTCGCGGCACCGCCGGTGGGGTCAGCACGATCGACTCGAATTCCTGACGTGCCCATTCCCACTTGCCCTGCCGCCGCAGCAGCGCCTCCATCTTGTCCCGCAGCTCGATCAGCACCTCGACATCCAGTGCCGCATAGACCAGCCAGTCGTGCGGTAGGGGGCGCGTCGACCAGTCCGCTGCGCCGTGACCCTTGCGCAGTTGCAGACCGAGAATCTGCTCTACCAGCGGACCAAGACCCACCCTGGGCAGCCCGGCCAGCCGGCCGGCCAGTTCGGTGTCGAACAGCCGGCGGGGGCGGATCCCGACCTCGGCCAGGCATGGCAGGTCCTGATTGGCCGCGTGCAGCACCCACTCGGACCGGGACAGTGGCTCGTCGAGCACGCTCAGGTCGCCCAGCGCGATCGGGTCCAGCAGGGCCGTGCCCACGTCCGTCCGGCGCAGCTGCACCAGGTAGGCCCGGGAGCCGTACCGGAATCCCGACGCGCGCTCGGCGTCCAGGGCGACGGGGTCAGCGGACCCGGAACCGAGTCGCGCCGCCCACTCGGCGAGTTCGCCCGGATCGGTGATCGGACCGGCCACCGGGCCGGCGGGAACCAGCAGCGGGACCGGGCCGGCGTCGGCAGGCTCGCCGTCCGTGGGCGGTTTATCCGTGGGTGCCGGTGAACCGCCCGCAATGCCCGCAGTGCCCGGAATGACGGGCAGATCCTGCGCCGTCACCCCAGCCAGCTCGGTGGGTTCGCGTGGTGCAGACACCAGCGGAACGTACAGCGCTGCGGACGATCCGGGGTCATCCCAGGCGCGCCGAGCCGGTACCGGTCAGGAAACGACTCCGGCGCGCATCGCGAGCGCCACCATGTGCGCGCGATCGCCGGTGCCCAGTTTGCGACCGATCCTTGCCAGATGGCTCTTGACGGTCAGCGCCGACAACGACAGCTGCTCGCCGATCCACTTGTTGGACCTGCCGTCGGCAACCAGCCGGATGACCTCGATCTCCCGGGTCGACAGGTCGTGAATCGTGCTGGGGATGCTCGCCGCGGCCGGATTGGCACGCCGGCCGATCAGCACACCGCTGACTCCGGCGCCGACGGCGTCGATGACCGGGCCGATTTCGGCAGTGGGCGCCAGCGCGACGACTCGAGGCCAGCCGGATTCGCGCAGGGCGTGCACCACCCGGCCGGCGTCCAGACCCAGCTGAAGGCTCACCAGGGCCAGGTCACCGCGCACCTGGCGGGACACCAGGTCCTCCACCGATGCGACCGACGAGGCCTCCAGGATCCTGCCGATCCCGATCTCCGCCAGGCTGGTGCGCAGCGGTTCCCTTGTGGCCCGGTCCGGGTCCACCACCAGCACCGTTGCCATCCGCAGCGGCACCATCGGAGTTTCCCGCAACGGCGATCGCTGGGACGGCAAGAGCGAGTTGGGTCGCGCTTCCTCTACCCGCCTGTAAGGGTTTGCCCCGATTCCGACAGACAAGCTGCTCACCGGAGTCCTCCCACCCTGCCAACCGATTGCGCGGTGACACCATCATCCGGACGCGATGCGCGAGGTGCGAGCGATTTAGCCCCCACACCTGCACCGCCTGATTGAGTCGATTTGTTGTCACCCGTAGTGTCTGCCCTGCGCCCGTCCGTGGTCAAGCACCCTGATCGGCTAGTACTCGCCGACACTATCGGGTCTCACCCGATTCGGTGGCGTTGTCGGGTCAAAGGACGGTAACCCCCTCCGGTGGTAGGCCCGCTGCGGCGGCCAGAAAGTCGGCGAAGCCCTGCAAGTGGAGATCGGTGTTTTCGTCCGCGGTCCACGAGGAACGCAGCTCAAGATCATCTGCGCGCTGTGGACCTGCGATATCGCCGAATCTGGTCGACGACGTCGCGGTGACGGTGCCACCCAGGGCCGAATAGCCGGCGCCGCTGCCGTCCAGAGATTCGGTCAGCCAACTCCAGGCGACCTCAGGAAGCAGCGGATCCTGAGCGATTTCGATGTCGAGTTCGCACGTGGCGAACACCACGATACGAAGTGTGCCCCCCCAAGCGTCTACGCCATCCGGGTCGTACAAGAGGATCATGCGTCCCGACGCTGACTCCGTGTCGCTATCGGGGGCGTAAAGCGTCGCAGCAATGGCGTGGCTGAAGGGTGCCAACCGACCGGGAGCGGGCAGCGCACCGATCTCGACCTCCCGCCGTAGCCGGGCGGCGTCCAGGCGGGAAACGGCCCGCCGGAACTCCGCCGGACCCGCGACGGTTGTCGACACGATCATTCTGGCGACCATACGGCGGCTGTCGAGGGCCGGCGGAACACCACGCCGTCCGATGCGGGTCGACGGCGGTGTTGGCGGTGCTTGCCCTTGCCTCGGATACGGCGCCGCCGCACGCGCCAACACCGTCAGGGCGGGCACAGGGCGCCGACGTCGGGCATGGTGCCGCCGAGCAGGTAGGCGTCCACGATGCCGGTCACGCACGGGCTGGCCGGATAACTACCGTGCTCGCCGGACTGCCAGCTGACCAAACCGGCCGAGGCGAGCTGACCCGCCAGCGATTGGACCCCCTCGTAGGGTGCGAAAGGGTCGCCCACCGCGCCGAGCACCAGGATCGGCGGGGCGCCGCTCCCGGTCACCGCGCCGAGCGCGGTTTCTGGAGCCGGCCAGCTGGCGCAGAGGCCTACCAGCCCGGTGGTGAAGGGGCCGAACAGCGGTGCGTCGGATTTCACCGCGTTGACCGCCTCGCTGATTTGCGCCTGCGAGATGCGCAGCGAGCTGTCGTTGCAGCGGTAGATGATCGACCCGATGAGCCAGTCCGTGCTCCCGTCGAGTCCCAGCTGCCGGTCCAACAGGTCTTCCACCGGCGTGGTGTCGCCCTGCACCGCTGACGCCAGCGCAGCGGCCAGTTCGGGCCAGGCGGCCATCTCCCCGAGCGCCATCAGCAGGGCGAACAGCACGGTTCCGCCCGTTGCCCGCCCAGTGCCGAGGGATTCCGAGGCGTCCAGTTTCGCTACCAGCTGAGTGATCGTGTCCCGCGGGTCGGCGCCGAGCGGGCAGCCGCCGGTGAACGTCGGGCAGGCCGCGCCGAAGGCGTCGAGCGCCTTCTCCGATGCGCGGGCCACGGCCGCCGCGGTGGTGTCCATCGGATCGAGCGGGTTGGTCGGCGCGTCCAGCACCATCCGCCCGACCCGGCCCGGGTACCGATCCGCGTAGATCGCCGCCAGCGTGGCGCCGTAACCGACGCCGAGCACGTCGAGTGTGGGAGTGCCCAACGCCGCTCGCACGGTGTCCAGGTCGTCGGTGGCCGCGGTCGTGTTCAGCAAGGACAGCCCGGCGCCGGCGAGGTCACCGCACTCGAAGGTCAGCGACCGCGACAGGTCGGCAAGAAGGTTTCCTGCCGCGGGCTCGGTGGGGTCGGCGCCGAGCGAGACGATGGCCCTGGAATCGTTGCCGGACAGGCAGTTGACGGGCGCCGACTGACCGGTTCCGGTCAGGTCGGCGGCGATCACCGCGACCTTGTCGCGGACCGCCGGTGACAGCGCGCCGGCCACGGAGGCGACCCGGTCACGGCCGTTCTGCCCGGGCTCACCGGACAGCACGAGCAGGTTGGGCGCGTCGTCGGGCACGCCGGCCGCGCGCGCCCTGCTCAACTCGATGACCTGATCGCCGAACGGATCTCCGGACGGTCGCGAGATCACCACCGAACCGCATTCGACGGTGAACTTCGTGCCGGTCGCCGGGTCGGTCGGGTCGACGTCGCTGCACGCCGACCAGCGGATCGGGTCGGATTGTTGCCCAGGCCCGCCCGGTCCCAGCGGCACGCCCGAGCCGGAAGTGGCGGACGGTGGCGGCGCGCCGGTCCCGGACGTCGCCAGCCCGGGCCGCTGCGACGGCCCTAGGGTGCACGCGGTGAGCAGCGAAAGGGTCACCACCAACGCCATGGCCCGGCCCGCGTGGGTCCGGCCGGGCCGGTGGCCAGGAACGGGGTTCACCGGACTCACCGGACTCACCGGACTCACCGGACTCACCGGACTCACCGGACTCACCGGACTCACCGGACTCACCGG
>Ga0208716_1000605_pt1 | contig 14691 bp, 11 predicted proteins | sample NGESurdeep092012_8_FD_184482 | JGI IMG/M metagenome (GOLD analysis project Ga0208716, IMG submission 184482) | Arctic peat soil microbial communities from Barrow, Alaska - NGEE Surface sample 415-3 deep-092012 (SPAdes) | ecosystem: Environmental > Terrestrial > Soil > Wetlands > Peat ...
GCCTTCGTACGCGGGCAGCGGCCGATCGCCGAAATGGATCGTCACCTGGCGACGCTCAGGCCGCAGGCCAAGGATGGGGTGAATCTCGATCCTGCTTTCGTTCACCAGGAAGTCACCTTGTTGCGGAGACTGCCCACTGACGATAGCACAGCGCCGATGTCGCCGAGACTAGTGGTCCTTCAGGAAGCTCGGGATGTCGAGCATGTCGTCGGAGACGTCGAAGGCCGGTTTCTCGTCGCCGAACATCGCCGATCGCGGTGTGCTCTTGTCGGCGAATGCACGATCGAGCGGCCGCTCGGAGGCGCTGGGATGGTCGAAGCCGGTGGCGATGACCGTGACCCGCACCTCGTCGCCGAGCGTCTGATCGATGACGGCGCCGAAGATGATGTTGCAGTCGGAGTCGGCGGCGCTGGAGATGATCTCCGCCGCCTCGTTGATCTCGAACAGACCGAGGTCGGCGCCGCCGGTGATGTTGAGCAGGATGCCGCGTGCCCCTTCGACGCTCGCCTCGAGCAGCGGCGATGAGATCGCCGCCTTGGCGGCCTCGACGGCGCGGTTCTCGCCGCCGGATACGCCGATGCCCATGAGCGCCGAGCCGGCGTCCTTCATGATCGTGCGTACGTCGGCGAAATCGAGGTTGATGAGGCCGGGCACGGTGATCAGGTCGGTGATGCCTTGCACGCCCTGGCGCAGCACGTCGTCGGCGACTTTGAACGCGTCGATGATCGACGTGCGCCGCTCGACCACCTGCAGCAGCCGGTCGTTGGGGATGATGATCAGCGTGTCGACCTTATCGCGTAGCAACTGGATGCCGCCCTCAGCCTGATTGGCGCGGCGCTTACCCTCGAACGCGAACGGTCGCGTGACCACGCCTACCGTGAGCGCCCCGAGCTCCTTGGCGAGCTCCGCGATGACCGGCGCCGCGCCGGTGCCCGTGCCGCCACCCTTGCCGGCGGTCACGAACACCATGTCGGCGCCCTTGATCGCGTCGCGCAGTTCGTCCTTGCTCTCGATCGCCGCCTGGTGCCCGATCGTCGGGTTAGCGCCGGCGCCGAGACCGCGCGTGATCTTGCTGCCGATGTGGATCTTGACGTCGGCGTCGCACATCTGCAGCGCCTGGGCGTCGGTGTTGACGGCCACGAACTCGACTCCACGAAGGCCGGCGTCGACCATGCGATTGACTGCGTTGGTACCTCCGCCACCGACGCCCACGACCTTGATAACGGCGAGGTAGTTCGTCGAAGAGTCGATCATCTGCCCACCCTCCTGCTTCAGTTGAGACTCGCCGTCATAACCGGCCGTGCTACCTTCAAGTGCTGCCTTAGGGTTGTGCCTCACTTCGCGGAACGCGCGTCCGAAATGCGCGATTTGCTGCACATTTTGCTCAAGCAAACCCTCACGAGAGGCTTGAGCCGAGGTCGTGCGGCTAGCATATAGACGGCCCAAAACAGAGTCAATCGGACTTGCCGATGAGCGACCGACGGTCGGCCTCAGAGCATGGGGCTGGCGACTGGTCGGTCGGGTACGGACACGTCGACGAAGGTCGGCGTCACATGCAGGCTCGCGTAGCGCGCCAGAACGGAGTGCAGCGCGAGCATCTTCGCGTCGAGCCGGCTCGTGTCCCCGAAGGCCATCTTCAGCCCCGCGCGCTCCTCGATCACGATCGTCCCGCCGACCGTCGTGACCAGCATCGCGTCGCGGCGCAACGCAGCCGGCAGCGCCGCGAGCACGCTGAGGCCATCGAACACGTTGCTGTCGCCGACCGTGGTGCCGACAGTCACCGCGGATGCCGTACGCATCACCGGCAGTTGCATCTCCGGGTTCGGCGGACCGGCACGGAGCTTGGCGCCCGACGTGGGCCGCGGCAAAGTCTTGGTGCCGGCATCGACCGACGAGCTGGCGCCCGGCGTCGGCGACGCGGCACCGGCTGAGGGCGACGCCTTCGCCGTCGGCGAGGGCGTCGCCGCCGGTGTCGGCTTGGCTCGCTTCAGTCTCGTCAGCACCCGACCCTCGCGCGAGATCACGTACCAGTCCTGACCGGACAAGAGGTAGGCCGCGGGCTGGTATTCGAACAAGCTCACGTGGAGCGTGTCGGGAAAGTCGCGCTCGATCGTCACGTCGGCCAGATAGGTGTACGCGGCCAGCGTCCTGCGCACGGCCGCGGCGTCGACCGTGAACAGGTTGTGGCCCAGGTACGCATGCTCAAGCAGCGCCTTGACCGTGCTCTTCGGCAGCTGGACGGCGCCGGTCACGACGACGTGGCGCACCGTGAACGCCTTGGTATGACGACCGACGGTGAAGATGAGCAGCGGCAGCAAGACGATCAGCCCGCTCAGGAGCACCGCCGGAAGCAGGCGGGATCGCCGGCCGGACCTACCCGTGGTGGCCATCGCCCGATCTCCTTGCGCCCTCGGTCAACACGCTCCTCTACTCGCTGGCGGTGGTGTCGCCGTGACCGCCGAGCGTCGCCAGAAGCTGTTCGCCGGCACGCGAAACATCGCCGGCGCCGAGCGTGAGCACGAGATCGCCGGGGCGCACGTGACGGGCGAGGTGTTTGACCACGTCGCCCAGCCGCGGCAGGTACCAGATGGGGCCACCCGGCCGCTCCGCCAGGAACGCATCGACGATGAGCTTGCCGGTGATGCCCGGCTCGGGCTCCTCCCGTGCCGCGAAGATGTCAGTGACGATCGCCTCGTCGGCGATCGCCAGCGAGCGCCCGAATTCGCGCTGCAGGTAGCGTGTGCGCGAATAGAGATGCGGCTGGAAGATGGCGATCACACGGTCGTACGTGCCCGCCTTCGCCGACTTGAGCGTGGCCGCGATCTCCGTCGGGTGGTGAGCGTAATCGTCGATGACGACCACGCCGTCGTGGCGTCCGATCTCCTGGAACCGGCGGGCGGCGCCGCTGAACGTCGCCAGATGCGGCGCCGCGGCGGCGGGCGACACACCGGCGTGCGCCAGCGCCGCCATCGCCGTCAGCGCGTTGAGCACGTTGTGCTCGCCGGGCACGCGCAGCGCGACCCGGGCGACCTCGACGCCGGCGTCGTGCACGGCAAATTCGCTGCCGCGGTCATCGGCGCGCACGACGTCGGCGCTCAGCTCGCCGGCACCGATGCCGACCATGACGACGCGCGCCGTGGTCGCCGCCCGCAGGTACTCGCCACCGCTGCCCTCGACGAGCACGAGCCGGCCCTCCGCCGGCAGCAGCGCCGCGAACCTGGCGAACACGTCGCGGACTTCGTCCAGACAACCATAGTGAGAATGGTGGTCGAGCTCCACGTTGGTGACGACCGCCACTTCGGGGCGAAGGAACAGTAAGCTACCGTCGCTCTCGTCCGCTTCGGCGACGAGCCACTCGCCCTGGCCCATGCCGGCGTTGGAGCCGATGTCGTTGAGTTCGCCGCCGACCAGGAAGGTCGGGTCCATGCCAAGATTGTGGAGCACGTGGGAGATCATCGAGGACGTCGTCGTCTTGCCGTGCGTGCCGGCGACGGCGATGCCGCGGCGAAGCGCCATCAGACGAGCGAGCATCTCGGCGCGCTGCAATACCGGCAGGCCGCGGCGACGCGCCTCGGCGAGCTCGACATTGTGGTTCGGGATGGCGGATGAGATCACGACCTGAGCGGCGTCGCCGACGTTCTCCTCCCGGTGGCCGATGGTCACAGCGATGCCTGCCTCGGCAAGGTGGCGCGTGTAGCGCGAGACCTTGAGGTCCGAGCCGGTCACCTTGGTGCCGAGGGCGGCGAGGACCATCGCGATGCCACTCATCCCGGCACCGCCGATACCGATGAGGTGCACGGGCCCGGGCAGTCTCTCTGGTCGCCGTTCGATCAACTCACACGTCCCTTCTCGCCAGGCGCTCGATCTCGTCGACGACACGGGCTGTCGCTTGCGGCCGTCCCAGCGCCGCGCTCGCCGCCGCCATCGCCGCCAGACGCTGAGGTTCGCCGAGCAGCTCGCGCACGACGGCGCCGAGGCGCTCGCCGCGCAGATCGGCGTCGGCGATCACCACCGCGGCGCCGCCGGCCGCCATCCACTCCGCGTTCTTGCGCTGGTGGTCGGCGCTGGCGAACGGGTAGGGCACGAGCACGGCCGGCCGGCCGAGAGCGGCGATCTCCGCGACCGAGCCTCCGGAACGGCCGACGATGAGATCGGCGGCGGCCATCGCCAGCGCCAACTGGTCAGTGTAGGCGAGCAACCGGTAGCGCTCAACCGGTGCCTGGCGGCGCAACAGCTCGGCCCTGATCTCATCGTAGTTGCGCTGCCCGCAGACGTGCACGAGCTGGAACTCGAGCGCTGGCGAGGCGAACGCATCGAGGCAGGCGCGGTTGATGCTTTGGGCGCCCTGACTGCCGCCGAAGACGAGCACGCAGGGCAGCTCGGCGCGCAGGCCGAAGGCCTGCAGACCGGCCTGCCGCGTCGCCGCGAGGTGCGTGGCGGCCAGTGGGCGCCCGGTGACGATGTACCTCGGCGGCTTCAGTCCGGCGATCGGGAAACTCAAGCAGATGCGCCGCACGAAGGGGCGAAGCAGGCTGTTGGTGACGCCCAGATGGGCGTCGTTCTCGAGCACCAGCGCGGGGATGCGGCGCAGCCCGGCGAGCAGCACGACGGGCCCGGTGACGAAGCCGCCGCAACCGACGACCGCCACCGGACGCAGTTCGCTGAGCGCCCGCCAAGCGCGCGGCGCGGCGGCCAGCATGAGGCGCGCCGCCGTGACGTTCTGGTGCGCCAGCAGGTGCCGTTCGAAGCCGCGCATCTGAAGTGGAAAGACACGGTAGTCGGCCGTCAGGCGCTCGATCTGCGATGGCGTCGTGACGAAGCCGACGTCGGCGCCTCTAGCGCGTAGTTCCTCGGCGACCGCGAGCGCCGGCGTGAGGTGCCCGCCGGTCCCCCCCGCGGCGAGCAGGACGGCTGCTCCCTTCAGGACTGACAACGATGTGACTCCTTCGGTTGGTCGCGATGTTGAGCAGGATGCCCATGCCGGCCAGGACCACGACCATGCTGGTGCCGCCGAGTGAGACGAGCGGCAGCGGCACCCCGGTGAGCGGCAGCACTCCGAGCGCCGCGCCGATGTTGATGCACGCCTGGCCGACCAGCACGGTGGTGATGCCGGTCGCGAGCAGTTTGCCATACGGCTCACGACAGGCAAGGGCGATGCGGAAGCAGGCCCAGCCAAGAAACGCGTAGAAGCCGATCAGGACGAGCAACCCGATCAGGCCGAGTTCTTCGCCGATGATGCCGGTGATCATGTCCGTCCCCTGCTCCGGCAGAAAGCCGAACTTCTGCACGGAGTTGCCGAGCCCGACACCGAAGATGTGTCCGGAGGCGATCGAGATCAGCGACTGGGTCGCCTGGAAGCCGGTGCCTTGCGGGTCTTTCCATGGATGCAGGAAGGCTGTGAAACGCGCCACGCGATATGGCTCGACGAGCACGAGAAGACCGACCAGCGCGAACCCCACCCCGGCGAGCGACAGCAGATGGCGCCGGCGTGCGCCGGCGACGATCAGGACCGCGACCACGCCGAGGACCAGGATGATCGTCGTGCCGAGGTCCGGCTCGAGCATGATCAGCAGGCCCGCGGGGGCGATGCCGACGAGCGCGAGGCGCGCCAGTCCCCTGGCTGTGAGCACGTCGCGCGGGTGGCGCACGATCAGCGCCGCGACAACCATCACCGCCGCCAGCTTGGCGAACTCGCTCGGGGTCAGCGACTGCCCGGCGATGAAGATCCAGCGCCGCGCGCCGTTGAGCTGGGTGCCGATGCCGGGCACGAGAACGACCAGCAGTGCGCCCAGAACGACGGCGCCGATCGGCATCGCCAAACGGCGCCAGACGATGTAGTCGATGCGCGCCAGCGTCAACATCGCGATCACGCCGATCACGGCGTACACGGCCTGCCGCTCGAGGAAGAAGAAGCTCGACTTGTGGGCGAAGTACGCTTGCGCCGTCGAGGCGCTGTACGACATCACCAGCCCATACAGGAGCAAGGCGATCGTGGCGAAGATAAGCGTTCGGCTCTCGGGCACGCCGGGCGCGGGGCGCGACTGCCGCCGCGGGGCGGCGCGCCGGTTGGCGGAGGTGCGCCGCTCAGGGGTGTCGCGCGCGGAGTCGCGGTGAGCCAGCGCCGCGTTGCGCGCTGCGGATCGCCGCTCCTGGGAGCGGCGATCCGCAGCGCGCCGCTCCGCCGAGGGCTGTATCCAGTCGGGGATCTCCGCGTCGCGCTTGCGCGTCATGTCTCCCTGCTCAGCTCGTTCACCAGCTCAATGAAATGTTCGCCCCGCTCTTCGAAGTTCCTATATTGGTCGAAGCTGGCGCAGGCTGGACTGAGGAGCACGACATCGCCCTCGTCGGCGGTCGCCGCGCAGTGCGCGACGGCGGCGGCAAGGTCGGGCAGCAACACGTATGGCGTGGCGCCGAGAGGATCGGTGGCGCGGCGGCGAGCGAACGCCACTTCGAGGGTGCCCGCCGCCTCGCCGATCAGCACAGCCTGCTTGACCAGACCCTCGGTCGCGGCCGCGAGCTCGTCGAACGGCGAACCCTTGGCGTGGCCGCCGAGGATCAGGTGGACCGGCCCGGAGTAGGCGGTGAGCGCCTTCAAGGTCGCGTCGATGTTGGTCGCCTTCGAATCGTTGACGTAGGTCACGCCGGCAATGGTCGCCACCACCTGCAGTCGATGCACGACGCCGGGAAAGCTGCGCAGCGTCTGCGCGATCGCCGCCGGTGGTACGCCGACGGCCGCCGCGGCGGCGGCGGCGGCGAGCGAGTTGGAGAGGTTGTGCTCGCCGCGCAGCGCCAGATCGGCGACCGCGCACAGCTCGCGGCGGTCGCCGTCCACGCTTACCCAGGCGACGCCGTCGACGACGCCGGCGAGCCACGGTCCAGCGGTCGGGCGGGGGCCGAAGAAGCCCCTTTCGCCCGCCCCCGGCACGCGGCCGATGGCGAGCTCGGCAGCGACGCCCGCGTCGTCGCCGTTGAGCAGGGCGACACAGCCGGCGTCCTGGTTCTCGAACACGCGTAGCTTGGCGTCGACGTACCCGCGGTAGGCGCCGTGGCGGTCGAGGTGGTCTTCCGTCAGGTTCAGAAGCACGGCGACCGCAGGGCGGAAGCGCTCGATGTGCTCCAGTTGGAAGCTCGACAGCTCGGCGACGATCACCGCGTCGTCGTCGATCTCGAGCGGCAGGCGGGCAAGCGCGTAGCCGACGTTGCCCGCCACCGCCACCGGCACGCCGGCGTCACGCAGGATCGCCCCGGTGAGTTCGGTCGTCGTCGTCTTGCCGTTGGTGCCCGTGATCGCGACCAGGCGGTTCGGCAGGAACCGGGTTGCGAACTCGACCTCGCTCCAGACCGGCACGCCGCGGGCGAGCGCCGCCTGTACGGCCGGGCTTTCGTTCGGCACGCCGGGACTCTTGACGAGCACGTCGATGCGCTCCGGCAGGGCGGCGGCATGGCCGAGGGCGAGCTCCACGCCGGCCTCGTACAGCTCCGCCAACGACGGCCCGGCGATGTCGAGCTCGCCCTCGTCGATCGCCGTCACCGCGACATCGGGCAGGCGCCGGCGGGCAAGCAGTGCCGCCGCCGAGCCGCTGCGCCCCAGACCGAGGACGACGATCGCGCGCAGGTCGCGCAGGTCGGGCATCACACGCTCCTAGAAATTCGCGTAGTAGATCGCGAAACCGGCGCCGGCGAAGATCGCGGCAATGATCCAGAAGCGCACGATGATCTTGGTCTCAGACCAGGCGCGCAGCTCGAAGTGATGGTGCAGCGGGGCCATCAGCAGGACGCGCCGGTGAAAGAGCCTGAACGAGACCACCTGAGCGATCACCGACAGCGTCTCGACGACGAATATTCCGGCGATCACGACGAGTAGGATCTCCGTGCGCGTGAGGATGGCCATGCCGGCGATCGCGCCGCCAAGGCCGAGCGAACCCGTGTCGCCCATGAAGATCTCGGCCGGGAACGCATTGAACCAGAGGAAGCCGAGACAGGCGCCGGCGATGCAGCCGGCGAGGATCACGAGGTCGTACATGCCGGGATCGTGTTCGTGGCGAGCGATGATGAAGGCGATGCCGGCCATCGCTACGAGCACGATCGCCGACGTGCCCGCCGCGAGACCGTCGAGCCCGTCGGTCAGGTTGACGGCGTTCGAGAAGCCGGCGATCACGAAGAAGATCAGCGCGTAGAAGCCGATCGGCCCGAGGTCGATCAGCACGCGCGGCGCCGGCCATTCGATCCGCGTGTCGAGGCCGGCGAAGCGCAGCGCGATGAAGCCGACGACCAGCGTCAGGAGGAGCTGCAGCAGGAGTTTGTAGCGCGCCCGGAAGCCGAGAGAGCGCCGGCGCACGATCTTCGTCCAATCGTCGAGGTAGCCGATGAAGGCGCTGCCGAGCGTGCAGACGAGCACCGCGAAGGCGGCCACCGAAAGGTGGCTGAAGATGACAAACGGCACGAGGACGGCGAACCAGATGAGCAGGCCGCCCATCGTCGGCGTGCCCTCCTTGGTCTTGTGCCCCTCGGGACCTTCTTCGCGGATGTTCTGGCCGAACCTGTTGCGCCGCAGCCAGGCCATGAATGCAGGTCCGATGACGAGCATCAGCACCATCGCCGTGATGCTCGCCGCCATCGCCCTAAACACGGTCGGCCTCCGCGTCGGCGGCCGGCGCGCCGCCGGGCTTGCCGAGCAGGACATCGGCGACGCGTTCGAGACGGACTGCGCGTGAGGCCTTGACGAGGATCGCGGTGCCGGGCGCGATCACTTTGGGCAGCGCCTCGATGCACTCCTCGACCGTCGCACACCAGCTCTCGCCGGGCGCTCCGACCAGGTAATCTCGCCCGAGCTCGCCGATGGCGATCACGCGCACTCCCAGCGTCGCCGCGTACTCGCCGACGGCGCGGTGGAAGCCTGCAGCGCCGGAGCCGAGCTCGTGCATATCGCCGAGGATCGCGACCATCGGCCGCCCGCCGGCGATGCTCGCGAGATGGTCGAGCGCCGCTCGCATCGAGATGGGGTTGGCGTTGTACGAGTCGTTGAGCAACACGCCGCCACCAGTGAGCAGCGTGACCTCACCACGCAGCCCGGAGAACTCGACTTGCCCGGCGCCGAGCTTGGCTTGCTCGAGAGTGAAGCCGAGCTCGATGAAGGCGCCGATCGCCGCCAGGGCGTCGTCGAGCAGATGGCCGCCGGTGAAGTTGAAGTCGAAGCGGGCGCGACGGCCGAACGCGTCGATCAGCGCGTGCGTGCCACCGCCGCGCATCTCGACGGCGATCGCGCAGATGCTGCTGCCCGGTCGTCCAAACGTGACGACGCGGCCACGATGGATGCGCAGATACGGCTCCAGCAGAGGCTCGCCGTCCGGTACGACGACGGAGCGCTCGCCGAGCTCCTCGATGAGCTCCGATTTGGCCCGCGCGACCTCTTCGACCGAACCCACCAGCTCGAGGTGCACGGGCGCGATATTGGTGATCACGCCGACGTTGGGCTGGGCGATGCGCGCGAGCTCGCGAATCTGGCCCTGGCCGCGCATCGCCAGCTCAGCGACGACGACCTCCGTCGACCGGTCGATGGAGAGCAGCGTCAGCGGCAGGCCGACCTCGTTGTTGAAGTTGCCGGGAGTCGCCACGACTTTCGCGATCGGCCGCAGCAAAGCCGCGAGGATATCTTTGGTCGAGGTCTTGCCGACGCTGCCGGTGATCGCCGCCACGGCCACACCGGCACGTCTGCGCACGGCATTGGCCAGAGCGGCGAGCGCATCGCGACCGTCGTCGACGACGATCCGCGACGCGCCCGCCGGCAGATGCCGTCCCGCGACGTCGCGCACGACGACCGCGGCGGCGCCGGCGCGCAGCGCGTCGACGGCAAAGTCGTCGCCATTGAAATGCTCGCCGCGCACCCCGACGAAGAGGTCGCCATGCTGGACCGTGCGGCTGTCGATCGTGACGGACTGAACTATGCGGCCTTCATCGCCGAGTTCGAGGCGACCACCGCAGGCGATTGCGACCTCCGCCAGCGTCAGCGGCAGCATCACTTCACCGCCCCGCGCCAGCCGTGCAGGAACTCCTCGGCGATCGCCCGGTCGTCGAACGGAATGCGACGGTCGCCGAGGATCTGCCCCTGTTCGTGCCCCTTGCCCGCGATCAGCACCACGTCTCCCGTCTTCGCCTCCGCCAGCGCCTGCCCGATGGCGCGCCGGCGGTCCGCTTCCACTACGACGCGCGCGGCGCGCTCCCTTGGTACACCGCCAAGGATCTCGTCGATGATACGCAGCGGGTCTTCGGTGCGGGGATTGTCGGAGGTGATGTAGGCGCGGTCGGCGAGGCTCGCCCCGATCGCGCCCATGAGCGGCCGTTTGCCGGCGTCGCGGTCACCGCCGCAGCCGAAGACGACGATCACGCGGCCCGCGGCGATGCCGCGGGCCGCGGTCAACGCGTTTTCGAGCGAGTCTGGTGTGTGCGAGTAGTCGACCAAGACGGTGAACGGCTGACCGGCGCGCACTGCCTCGAAACGGCCGGTCACACCGGTCGTTCTTTCGAGACCGCTGAGCACCGCGTCGAGCGGCAGACCGAGCGCCAGGGTCGCCGTCGCCGCAGCAAGTGCGTTCTCCACGTTGAAACGCCCGGCGAGCCGCAGGTCGACGCGCTGCACAACGGCTAGCCGCGGCACTGCGAGCGTGAAGCTCGAACCCTCGGCGCCGAGCACAAGCTCGCGCGCGCTGGCGTCGGCAACCGGCGCCGAGTCTTCGTCGGCGACGGCGAACGTCCACAGGTCGTCGCCATAGACCGGCCGGCACTCGGCAACGAGTCGCCGGCCGTGATCGTCGCCGACGTTCACGGCGGCGATCGCGTGCCCTTGCCGGGCATCGTCGGGCAGGAAAAGCCGGCGCTTGGCCAGGTAGTAGTCATCGAGGTCCCTGTGGAAGTCGAGGTGATCGCGCGTGAGGTTGGTGAAGATCACCGCGTCGAAGTCGGTCGCCGCGGTGCGCTGCAACGCCAATGCGTGCGAGGACACCTCCATCGCGCAGCTCAGATCGCCGGCGTCGACCATGCGACGGAACATCGACTGCAGGTCGAGCGACTCGGCCGTGGTCAACACCACCGGGATCTCGACGCCGCCGATGCGATTGATCACGGTGCCGAGGAGCGCCGGCCGCAGACCCGCGGCGGCAAGGATCTCGGCGAGCAGGTGAGCGGTCGTCGTCTTGCCGTTTGTACCGGTCACGGCGACGATCGTGAGCTGCTTGGACGGCTCACCGAAGAAGCGCGACGCGATCTCCGCCATCGCGCGTCGCGCGTCCGGCACGACGACCTGCGTCACAGCGAGAGAGAGGCGGCGTTCGCAGACGAGCGCCACGGCGCCCTTCTCGACCGCCGCGGCCGCGAACTGATGGCCGTCGGTCTTGGTGCCGGGAATGCAGAAGAACAGCGTACCCGGCCCCACGTCGCCGGTGTGGCAAGCAAGGCGGACGACATCGAGGGTCGGGTCGCCGACTATCGTGCTGTCCGCGATGCCGGTGACGAGTGCTGCTGCCTCCATGTGGGCGGATTCTATCAGACCCGCCTCCCCCCTCCGCCGGTGATCGCCGGATCGCTTGGCGTCACCGGCCTACGGGGCGATCTCGAGATGCTGCAGAGCGAAGGTCGCGATCGCCTTGACGGCCGGGGCGGCGGACGCCGCGCCCCAGATGGCGGTGCGCGGTTCGTCGACGACGACGAGCACCACCAGCTGCGGGTCGTTCGCCGGCACGATCCCGCAGAACGAGGCCGTGTACGCGGTCTTCGAGTAGCCGGGTCCGTTGGCCAACGGCTTGTTCGCCGTGCCCGTCTTGCCGGCGACCTCATACCCCGGGATCTGGGCGCCAATGCCGGTGCCCTCCTTGACCACATCCGTGAGCATCCCCATGAGCTGGTGGGCGACCTTCGCCGAGATCACCCGGTGCTGCGGCGAAGGTCCCATGACGTGCGTGCCGACCTGGGCGACCAGCTGCGGCTGCACCATGACGCCGCCGTTGGCGACGGTGGCGTAGGCCTGGGCCATCTGGAGCGGCGTCACGGAGATCCCCTGGCCCATGGGCACATTGCCGATCGTCGAGCCCGACCACGCCTGGGGCACCGAGCCGGTGACCTCACCGGGGAACGTGATACCGGTCTTTGCGCCGAAGCCGAAGGCGTTGATCCACTTCAGCAGCCTGTCCTTGCCGAGCTTCTCACCGATCGTCACGGCGCCGATGTTGCTCGAGTACACGAGGATATCGTGTACCGAGTAGATCACCGTGCCGCGCGGGTGCGACTCGTGAATGACACGGTCGGCGACTCTGATCGTCGGTGGCAACGTGAACTTCGTCGTCGGCGCAACCAACTTCTCGCTCAGCGCGCCGGCGATCGTCACCGTCTTGAAGATCGATCCCGGCTCGAAAGCGTCGGTGACCGCCCGGTTGCGATCGGCGGCGGGGTTTGCCCCGAAGTTGTTGCTGTTGACCAGCGGCGCGTTCGCCATTGCGTAGATCTCGCCGGTCTTCGGGTTCATTACGATCGCCACGACCCCCTTCGCCTGGAAGGCGCGGACCGTCTCGTCGATCACACGCTCGGCGGCATACTCGATGTCCCGGTCGATCGTGAGACGCACGTCCTGGCCGGGCGACGGTTGTGTCGCCTGCAGCGTCTTGAGCGCGAGCTTGCCGCTCGGGTCGCGCACGATCAGTTCGCTGCCCGGCGTGCCGGCAAGCTCCTTGTCGTACTGCAGCTCGATGCCGGCCAGGCCCTTGTTGTCGGTGCCGGCGAAACCGAGCACCTGCGCTGCGACCTTCTGCATGGGATACACGCGCTGCTCCTCGGCGTACGCACCGACGCCGGGCAGCTTGAGAGCGAGCGCTTTGGCGGCGAGCTGCGGATCGACCTTGCGCGCAACGTAGGCGAAGCCGCTCTTGGGGTCGCTCAACTTGACGAGAAGGCTGTGCCGCGCGCGCTTGCCGCGAATCTGCAGGGCGCGCGCAAGCCTGTCCGCAGCCGCGCGAGGCGATTTCAGCAGGTTCGGCGTCGCATAGACGGTTTGCGCCGGCTGGCCAATCGCCAGCTGCTGCCCGCTGCGGTCGACAATCGCGCCGCGATGGGCCGGCAGGTCGACCTGCTTCATCTGCTGGCGCAGGGCGATCGCGGTCAGGTTGGACGACGTCGAGGCGAGCGCGATCGCCCTGCCACCCACGGCGACAAAAGCGATCACGAAGAGCATGCGCAGCAGACGGATGCGGCGGTCGAGGGTCTCGCGGCTGGCGCCGCCGCGGCGGGAGACCGGCCGGCGGCCGGTCGGACCGCCTTGCCGTGGCCGTCCCCCGCCGCGGCTGGCCGGTGTCATCAGTGACTCGCCGTCCCGCGTGCGACGTTGGGATGCACCGTGAGGTACTGCACGTTCGTCATCGGCACGAGGTGGAGCTGTTTGGTCGCGGTGCGCAAGATACTGGAGTTCGCCGCGAGTTGCGCGGCCTGCTCAGCGAGCTGGGCGTTGTCGGCCGCAAGTTGCCGCTCGACACGCACGACGTCGCCCGTCTGCAGGCTCTTCTGTACGACGGCGAAGCTGAGCGTGACGCGACCGACGGCCAGCAACGCAAGGCAGACGCTGAACACGATCACGCGACTGGTGAGCTTCGAGCGAGAGCGCGAGCGAGTACGTGGGCGCGGCGCCCGCCTGACGGCCGGCCGCGCCTCCTCCCAGGTCTCACGACGCGGGAGCGCCGCTCTCTGGGCTGCCACTGGGGCCACCGCTCCTCCCCTACAATTTGACGGCGACGCGAAGCTTGGCTGCTTTGGCGCGCGGGTTGATCTCGATCTCGCGCGCCCGAGGCACGATCGGCCGACGCGTCAGCACGCTCATCGTGGGCTCATGACCGCAGACGCACTGCGGAAAGCCCGGCGGGCAGATGCAACCGGCAGAGTGGCGCTTGAAGAACTCCTTCACCATGCGGTCTTCGAGCGAGTGGAACGAGACCGCCGCCAGCCGGCCGCCGGGCTTGAGCACGCGGTAGGACTCCTCGAGCCCCCGTGCCAGCGACTCGAGCTCGTCGTTGACGACGATGCGCAACGCCTGAAAGACGCGCCGTGACGGATTGCCCGCGGCGAAGCGCGCCGGTGTCGGGATGTTCGCCTTGACGACCTCCACCAGCTCGCCCGTGGACGTGATCGGCCGCTTCTTGCGCGTGGCGACGATGCCCTTGGCGATGTTCTTGGCGTAGCGCTCCTCGCCGAACCGCCGGAAGATGTCGGCGAGATCGTCGGCGGAGAACGTGTTGACGAGATCGGCGGCCGTCACTTCAAGCGTCGGGTCCATGCGCATGTCGAGCGGGGCATCGTAGGCATATGAGAAGCCCCGTTCCCTCCGGTCGAGCTGCATGGACGAGACGCCGAGGTCCATGTAGATGATGTCGAACGACGCGTCATCGCTCGCGGCGAGCACGTCGGCGAAGTTGCCGTGGTAGAGCTCGGTGGCACACGGCGCGTTGCGAGCGAAATCGCGGTAGTACTCGGCGACGCTTGGGTCACGGTCGCAGGCCACCAGCTTGCCGTCGGGTCCGAGCTTGGCGGCCACCAGTTCGGCATGGCCGCCGGCTCCGAATGTCGCGTCGAAGGCGACCTCGCCGGCGTCAGGCTTCAGGAGGTCGATGAGCTCTTCGGGCAGCACCGGGGTGTGTGCGAGCACCATCTCGTACTCAC
>Ga0208716_1000606_pt1 | contig 14685 bp, 9 predicted proteins | sample NGESurdeep092012_8_FD_184482 | JGI IMG/M metagenome (GOLD analysis project Ga0208716, IMG submission 184482) | Arctic peat soil microbial communities from Barrow, Alaska - NGEE Surface sample 415-3 deep-092012 (SPAdes) | ecosystem: Environmental > Terrestrial > Soil > Wetlands > Peat ...
TTCTCAACAAGACAGCTCAAATGAGAATGACTCCTTAAAAAAATCGGCTGAAATCCACTCTAACAAATGGTTTCAAGACTTATGGGTAAAGCATAGGTCCATAAAGAAGGGCTATATCGGCAAAGCAACGCTCTTCAGCACATTCAGGGGACCGTAGATTTTCAGCCGTTCCAGTTGCTGTTCATTGCGGACGAGGAGGGCTCCGGCAAAGCCTAAGGAGTTCACAGAAATGGACTCGAAATCTTCCTGTGACCGGGGGACCAGCAACATCCATCGCCGCGTCGCCAGGAGATTGTAGGCTCCGGACTGCCTGTTCTCTGGCCTAGGGTTGTTCAAACCCACGGCCTGAAGCAAGGCGTGATACTGAGCAAGGGACGCTTCAGCCGCTTGCAAGGGGGACTCTGCGAGAGAGGCGTCTAGCTGTGCAAAACCATGGACAAACGGAAGTCCAGCTATTTTTCCGATAGACCCTTGAAAGGTTGCGGTGGCGAGCAAGGGCTCTATGGGGATGGGGGGACTTTCCGGAGTGAGGGGTAGCGGGACAAGTTGCACATGCTTGTGCCGCTGACTCGCCCCAGCCGTTTTCCCTGCGTTATAGAAGGCCAAACCTTCAAATTCAGCCATGCACGCCCATAGGGCCTCAAAATCTTGCAGGGTAAGCAAGGTTTCCTGTTCCTCGAAATCCCGTGTGATGAGGAGCAGATGGTAGTTGGCTACATTATATTTGTTCAAAAGACAGACATGGGTCTTGGAAATGTCTGCAACAAATAGGTCCTCTTCGTAGGGAAGAAAGGGATTGAATACTTTTCCCAGGGCCTTAGTGGCTTTTTTTGCTTCATGTTTGCGGTTGAGATTGGCTAAGAGGCGCACCAGAAAACGGACACCCCCCTGCTCCACAAACGTATACTCCGTCGGCAACGAGAGGAGGGCTCCAGATTCGAGGGCATAGTTGGTTTGTTCTATAACGCTTGTCCACAAGCTTCCTGGTTGTAGTAAAAGCCTTTTCTCTTCAGTAGTCATGGTCAAATTTTGGAATATCGTGCGTTCTTTAGTGTACAGACAAGGCTAAAATCTTGATCCCCCAATCCCCTTATAGCAGTAGTTAGCGGTCATAAGGTCTGGGTTAAGTGGCCGTGGCGAAAGGAAGAATTTGATGATTTTGCCAGTAGAGATCCCATGACCGATTTAGCACGACAGTCTTCAATGCTGCTAGGGCATCCGCAGTTTCTTCCGACCAATGCATTCCCCGATTCTTCTGTCGTTTTGCGACTATCAGATCACAGGCTTTCTCGGCATGAGCACTCCCGATGTATTGCTGCTTTCGACGACGCTCATTGTAGTTGACGATGTAAGCTTTTCGAGCCCTGAGATAGTCCATCAACTCTTGCAGCTTTTGCTCATTCTTGGTTTGCGGGCGACAAGCTTCCAAAGCCTCTAAGGCAGAGTCTACCTGTCCTTTCCACAGCAAAGCATGAAGCTTCCTCTTGAGCACTTTTTTATCCTCACGGCTAGAACAAATCATTCCAGCAAAGTCAGCACATTTACGGCGTAAGTGATACCAGTCGAGCAGCAGTTCTTTACGGGTAAATGCGCTGAGCTCGGTCTCGAAAAAATTACCCAGCCACCTAGCCCCATCTCCTAACAGGGTCACCCAACCGCTCCATCCAGCACAGAAGAATAACAACAAAGACAATTGTCTGAGCACAACTGCGCCGGTTCCACTCAAGTAGCGATAACCCTTGGGGGTGGCGATTCGGGCCACCCGGATGCTTAGCCATTGGCTCGCTTGGGGACGACGAACTAAGATATCATCGGTAGCCGCGATGGTCTGACCAGGCTGAATTTCAGGCCCTAAGCACCGCAATTTCTCTACAGGCCAGCAAGCTGCTTCATGGGCGCGCGCTTGCAGAACTCGTTGCCAGTCCTGAGCATTCACTCCCTCGGGCGGTTTGGGTGTGGACTCAGCTAAGGCTTGCTCCACCGCTTCGCTTAATTCAGCAGGCCATGCGGCTCGATGGCGAGGAGCCTTGGCCTCGAGCAGCTTCACCTGGAACTTGTTCAGGTCGCCTCTCCCCTCCAATTCGTTGACTTCCTTGGCTTCTGCAGCACGGATCGCTTCCCCATGCCGTTGGACTATGCGTCTAACTTCATTTTTTGAGATCACTTTCGGCTGTTGCGTTTGCCAGCTCAGTAAGCGTCCTACCGTCGCAAAGGGCAAGTCCTGGGGGAATAGGCAGGCCCATTCTTGCAAACTGTGGGTAATGATAGTCCCGTTGTGCTCTGGCAATAGCTCATTACCAGGCATGATGTGTTTACCAATGTGCTGGTTAAAACAAACTCGGCGGTCTAGGTCTAAGATGCCCAAGCGACAGGCGACCTTTTGACTAGCATCGCCATCCATCTCGATCTCACCTGCTTCAAATTGAGCGCAATATTGATCGACTTGTTGTTGGTCGAGGATATCCCAATGTATGCTTAACAGCTTACGCATCAGGTCTTGTCCAATGCTCAGAGTCTGCTGCTCTAAAGCTTCCAATGTCTGCTTAGAGGGCGAGTCTTTTGGCAACTCGAGCGCGGGCACATTGATCTGAGTTAGCTCATTCCAGGAAGATTCATGGGCCTCGTCTTCAACCCAACCTATCGAGAGACATAAATGACCTATTAGATGACCTGCCAGTAAGGACCAAAATTGCTTTCTTCCTTACCCTATCAGCATCTTGCTTCTTAAAAGTAAATTCCCAGACCTTATGACCGCTAACCTGAAGCATTCAATGCAGTCACAAGCAAAGACATGATTGGGTGGTTCACTCATTGCTGTTACTACGGCGCTCCTGATGCCGCTGATTGTACTGCACTCATATGAGAACTGCTCATAGATTTAGAAACATTATCGCGTATCTACTTGAAAAGACCCAGGCCCTATTGGGAACCTGGGTTTCATTTATAACCAGAGGAATCTAGAATCCGAAGCCTTTAGCGGCAACCGGTTCGTCAATTCCTTCAATCCGGTCTTCCAGATCCTGGTAGAGTTCCTGAAGTTTTTCCACTTGTTCAGGAGTGGTTTCCCAGTAGCCACGACCATTAGCCTCTAGCAATACCCCGACCATCTTGCGGAAGGCATTGGGGTTGAGGTCTTTGAGACGTTCGGCCATTTCCTGATCGTTCATATAAGTGTTGGCAGTTTCGTCATAGACCCAGCCATCTACGGCGTGGGCCGTAGCAGACCAGCCAAAAGTATGAGTCAAACGGTACTGGATTTCACGAACTCCCTCGTAGCCGTGCTTGAGCATGCCCTCATACCACTTGGGATTGAGCATTTTGGTGCGGGAATCCAGACGGATCATCTCTTCGAGCGAGCGGATCTTGGCCTGAGCGGAAGTGGTATCGGCCATGTAAACCGAGGGACGCTTGCCGCGCATCTTTTCAACCACTCCGGTGACAGACCCGAGATAGTCAAAATAGTGGTCCACATCCGTGATGCTGGTTTCGTTGGAATCCAGGTTCTGGAAGGTGGTGTCTACAGTCTTCAGCGCTGCTTCATACACCGCGCGTTGTTGCTCGTTGTTGACATCCGTCCCAAAGGCAAAGGACTTACGGGAGAGATACATCTCATGGAGCTGTTCTTCCGTTTCCCAGGAGCCATTTTCTACCGCAAAGTTGACGTTTGCAGCGTAGGAACCAGAAGCATTGGAAAAGACGCGGGTAGCTGCTTGACGGGTGGTAATTCCCAATTCCTCAGCCTGAGCGATAGCGTGCTTGCGGACGAAGTTAAAGTGATCCGGTTCATCCTGCTCCGCTGCTAACTTGACTGCTTTATCAATCAGTTCCATTTGGTTAGGGAACAGGTCGCGGAAAATACCAGAGCAGGTGACGACGGTATCAATGCGAGGACGACCTAAATGAGTCAGAGGAATGATTTCGATGCAGTTCATCCGGCCAATGGAGTCAGGAACAGGCTTCACACCGAGCAGATAGAGAATCTGAGCTAGGGCTTCCCCGTAGGTCTTGATGTTGTCTGTACCCCAGAGGACGCAGGCAATGGTTTCTGGCCAGTTACCATCATTCTCCGCCCGGTGACGGGCTAGCATCCGGTCTACGACCAATTGGGCAGATTTGATCGCGGCGGCCGTAGGAATCGACTGTGGATCCAGGGCATGGATGTTCTTGCCGGTAGGCAGAACCATCGGGTTGCGCACGGTATCTCCACCAGGACCAGGGAGCGTGTATTCCCCTTCCAGTCCTTTGATCAAAGCGCCTAGCTCGTTGTCCGAGACAATGCGTGCCAGCACATCTTCCAGATACGTAAATAGAGGGCGCAGTTCCTTGGCTTCGATTTCATAGCCCGCAATCTTCAGCCCTTCTACCCAAGGTTCCGTAGTCCCCATATTGAAGAAGTTCATCAGGGAGACGCGAGAGACTCGGCCTTTGGCATCGGCTTGAGCTTGGACTAGAGCGGTAATAGCGCCTTTGGCAACATTATTGAATTCCCGGAGTTTATCTAGGGCCTCAATACTGCCGCCTGCTGCTTGACGCTGGATATTTTCAATATCCAACCCTTTATGCTCCGCCAGCATCCGCTGCAGTCCCTTCATATTGTTATCTTCAGGACGGTCGAAGCTGGCTACACCACAGAGGGTATCTACTACTTCCATCGCCGTAGGCGGAGTCCCCACCACGTGGAGGTCACAGGGCACCAGGCGGTCTTCAATTTCCATCAGGAACTTATAGACTTTTCCAACAAACACATCCCGTTCTTCTTGGCTGTTAAAGCCAGAAGGGATGGGCACATCATTATCCAAGTTAACGGCCTTGACCTGCTCCACAATCGTTTCGGTAATGCCCTCAGCCTTTTCTGTAGTACGCAGGTCCTTATAGGAAGCAATCAGACCCTGCAATTCCTTCAGCCCCTTGTAAAGCCCAGCATTTTCTGCGGGAGGCGTCAGATAGCTAACCGTGCTGGCATAGCTACGGCGCTTGGCAATCGTTGCTTCCGAAGGGTTGTTGACCGAATAGTAGTAGAGGTTTGGCAAGGTCCCAATCAAACGATCGGGGTAGCAACTGGAAGACATTCCCATCTGCTTACCAGGCATGAATTCTAGAGCGCCGTGGGTCCCAAAGTGGATGACCGCATCGGCTCCCCAGATTTTTTCTACGTAGGTGTAGTAGGCGGCAAAACCGTGGTGGGGGGCACAAGACTTGGAGAACATCAGACGCATCGGGTCGCCTTCGTAGCCGAAGCTAGGCTGCACGCCGATGAAAATCTTGCCGTAGTGCTTCCCGTAGACCAAAACATTGGTGCCATCGGTATTAAACGGTCCGGGTGCAGGCCCCCAAGCGTTCTGGATACCTTCGTAGTGAGGGGTTAGCTCTTCATACTCGCGGACCGTCATCTTGGCGGCCACGCTCAGGCTTTGGGATTTGATTTTGGCGTTTACGTCGTTGAGGACTTCCATGAGTAGTTCATGGGAAGTCTCAGGGACGCCTTGGACGTCATAGCCATTCTCTTGCAGCGCTTTCAGGACATTGTGAATGGAAGCAAACACATCCAGGTAGGCCGCGGTTCCAACGTTCCCTTTATCCGGCGGGAAGCTGAAAACGGTAATCCCAATTTTTTTATCGAGACGGGGCTTCTTCCGCAGATTGGCCCACTTCAGGGCTCGTGCGGCGACCAGTTCAATTCGGTCCGCAATCGGGATCGCTTTGCCGGTGATGCCATCTCTTCCGGAGAGAATAATCGGCTCAATCGCCCCATCAAGTTCAGGCAGCGCTACTTGCAGGGCTACTTGGACAGGGTGCAAACCAAGGTCGGCCCCTGACCAATCCTCGGTAGTCTGAAAAACCAGCGGCAGCGCACAAATATAAGGACGGTTGAGCTTCTTCATCGACTCGATGGCCGCCTCAGGGTCATTCTTAGCAGGACCACCCACGAGCGAGAAGCCGGTCAAGGACACCACGGTGTCTACCAAAACCCGGCCAGTACTGTCATAGAAGAACGCTTCTACGGGCTTAGAAGCATCCAAGCCGCCAGCAAATACTGGAATTACCCGCGCCCCGCGAGACTCTATTTCTTCGACCATGGCCACATAGTGCCCGTCATCTCCTGTAACCAGGTGCGTACGCTGCAGGATAAGGCCAAGGGTGGGAGCCAGAGGATCTTTTAGGTCTTCGCTAATGTCAGAACGACGGTTGTACCAGGTCTGGTACTCGACAATGTCTGTAAACATCTGGGTGGCAAGCGGATGCCAGATGCCGATGTCTGGGAACTGGACGGGAGGCTGGAAAGTAATCTTAGCCCTATCCTGCTCCTCGACAATATAGTGATGGATATGCATCCGCAGCAGGTGTTCCATGTTCTCCGGAGAACCGCCCAACCAATACTGATAGCTGAGCATGAAGTTGCGGGCATCTTGCGCTTTGTCTACGGGCAGATATTTGAGAATCTTGGGGAGGGTCTGGACCATTTTCAGCATCCCTTCCTGGAAACTGCCGCCGCGCTTATTCTTGGAAGCCTCTTTGCGGGACTTCATGAACTTGCCAATAACACTCTTGGATTGACCCATAGCTCCCATGCTGAACGCACCTACTTTAGAGAGGCGCATCACTTGGGGCATGGAGGGAAAAATAACGGAGGATTTGATGTGGTCCATATGCGGTTTGACCGCATCCACAATTTTGTTGGCGTAGTCTTCCATGAAAATCATGGAGGCGAAGAAGATATCTGCTTCGGCTACATCCCGTTTAAATTCTTCGTAACGTTCAGGGTCGCGCAGTTCTTCAATCAAGTATCCCCGCACGTCCATCGCAACATGTTTATCTTTCAGGTTAATATTTTCAGCCCCTGCTGCTACAGCGCTTTGATACTGGGGCTCAAGAACCACATAAACCAATTTGACCAGAGTGCGACCATGCAACTGTTCAGGCTGGATGCGGCTGACGGTCAAAGAAGGCATTTGAGCTAACATAGTGTCCCTTCGCGGATAGCGGAGCAAAACATGGTCCGTATTGTACGGCGGTTCTTAACATCCTCTTGGTGCATGACGTTTTTGCAGGTTAGAGGCTGAACTCTATGCATACTCGGACGTTCAGTTTTATTACCCCCGGTTTTGCAAAAATTCTTAACCTAAGCCATACGCTTTAGGACCAATATCTGACAAGGGTTTGACGGATTTTCTCGGCTATGGCTTCCTTGATATAGGTCCGAAATACTTTCTTTTCCAGCACCCCCCCGGCGAGGGAAATAAAAAAAACCAAACAGCTCAAAACTCCCTCTCCGCATGCGGAAAGGGAGGAGAAGTGGTTCTCTTTCTAAACCTTCGTCAGTTCCAGCTGCTCTTTAACCGCGAGAAGAGCGGCCCAGCGGGGATCAATGCCGCTAGGAGTATCTTGAGAAGTAGAACTCACCGCTTCGCGACGTGGCTGAGGCTGGCGCGCTCCACCATTCGTAGACGACTTTCCTCGAGCACGATTGGTGCGCCCGGTGGATTCCGAAGTCTCAGGGGCCTTGGCTTGGGCAATCTCTACTTTGAGGGCTTTGCCTTGAAAATCATGGCCGTTGAATTTTTCGACCATGGATTGAGCGAGTTCGGTTTCTTCGATGGTGACGAAACCAAAACCTCGGCATTTTCCTGTTTTATGGTCGGTGACTAGTTTGACAGAAACTACCGTACCCACTTGAGTAAACAACCCTTCAATTTCTTGGGCTGTCGTAGTTTCAGACAAATTACCAACATATACACGCTCAGTCATTTAGATACACTCCTGGAGAATCACCACACAGCTCTGTCCCTTCCTGTCACAAATTTGGCTTCGCGGAATGAAATATAACTGCATGCCTTTAAATTTTGGGAAACCCGATTTTTAGTCCCTGACAAACATACCATAAGGAACGGTTAGGCTTATGCGTATGCGTCCACTACTTGAAAAAAGTATTCCCTTTTCACTTCTTCCAGACCCTTGTTATCTGGTTGGCGGGACAGTCCGCGATGCTCTGGTCGGTTGCCAGACCGATAAACCAGGGAGTACCAAACAAGATTTAGATTTGGTAGTTCCTGCGGGGGCTATTTCCTTAGCCCGCAAGTTGGCAGACTCCTTAGGGGCAGGATTTGTTGTTTTGGATGAAGTCCATCATATTGCACGGGTAGTGCTTGATAGTGGCACCACGCTAGATATCGCTGAACAAGAAGGTCCTTCTATTGAAGTGGACTTGGGGCGGCGAGATTTCACCTGTAATGCGATTGCCTATGACCTACAGCGAGAAGTCTTGATTGATCCTTTCAACGGGAAACAAGACTTAGAACAACGAGTGGTCCGTATGGTACAGGCTAAAAATTTGACTGAAGATCCTTTGCGCTTCCTGCGGGCCTATCGTATGGCCGCAAAGCTAGAGTTTACAATAGAATCCCAGACTCGACAAATGCTCCAAGCCTCTAGCGGGGCGCTTGGGCAAGCTGCCCCTGAGCGGGTACGCGATGAACTGGTCCATCTATTAGAAATACCGATGGGAACCAAGTGGTTTTTAGCGGCTCATCAAGACAGGGTGCTCCAGCCTTGGCTCCCAGAACTCGCTGACTTAGAAAAAATTCCAGCCAATCTCCATCACCATCTACCGCTCTTGGATCACACCTTTGAGGTAATACGACAGGTGGACCAGGTTTTAGCTGAACTAGATCTTCGCGATAGTCTGGCCCATGTTCTTGCAGACCGAAGGACCGTGTACGTTACCACCAAGCTCGGGGCCTTACTGCATGACATTGCTAAGCCAGTGACCTATAGCCTAGACCCAGATACGGGGAAATCTAGTTTTTACCAGCACGAAAAAGTCGGTTCGGTGATGACTAAGGACATGTTGACCCGCCTCAAGTTTTCCCGTGAAGAAATCCGCTGGGTGACGGCGCTCGTAGAAATGCATCTGAGAACAGGGCAGTTGGTGATGCAGGGAGCTTCAGATAGGGCCTTATATAGATTGATGCGGGATGCGGCGGAGAAATTGCCCGCCCTCGTCGTTTTGTCTCTAGCCGATCGGCGTTCTACCTATGGAGAAGCGGTAACGGCTGAAATGCAAACGCAATCCACCCTATTTCATCAAGACCTCTTAGCCCGTTATTGGACTCCTCCTGCGGCGAAACCTTTCCTCTCTGGCAAGGACTTGATTGAACACTTGGGTCTGGTTCCTGGCCCCGTCTTTAAAGAGATTTTGCAAGCGGTACAAGAAGCTCAAGCCTTGGGAGACGTCCAAAATCCTGAAGAAGCCCTAACCTTAGCGCAACGATTGGTGGTGGATAAGACCTCCCTCCTGTCTTTGAGGGGAGAAGGCGATGGAGTGACCAAGTCTCCTTTGCTATAGCGGTCTGCCAAATTCATTTCCCTTATAAATTGATATCTCTAAACCCTAATTGTTTGATCTGGAACATCTCAAGAGGACTTCATCTCTCAAAGCTTTTATATGAATTTCAATGAAAGCATTGAAGTCATTTAGAAAAGTGCTTCTTGAGAAATCAGTAATAATTAGTATTCCCCTAAATTCAAATCCCGTGGGATCAAATCAAAATTTAGAGGATGGAATAGAAAAAAATTTAAAAACAATACCTCTCTTTGAAAAGAGCCTCTACCTTTTAATTATTTAGCAAGATTTTTTTGATAAATACTTGACAGAAACCATAGGATTCCATAGCCTAATTTGATATGGTAATTTTTTGAGTCTATTCTAGTGTCTTGGGAGCATCAATCCGTCCTCTTGCATGAAGTCGTCGCGGCCCTTACTCCAGCGCCGGAGAAATTTTATTTGGATTGTACGGTAGGTTTGGGCGGCCACAGTGAAGCGATTCTGCAATATCCAGACACCCACGTTGTTGCTTTAGACCAAGACGGAGCGACCTTAGAGCAAGCCCGTTTGCGCCTTGCTCCCTATGGCGACCGCATCCTATTTCAGCAGGTTAACTTTGCTGATTTCGATGCTAAGGGACAAAAATTTGATGGCATTTTGGCAGACCTTGGGGTGAGTTCCCCTCAGTTAGATCAGGGTGAGCGCGGTTTTAGTTGGCGCTTTGAAGCACCCTTGGACATGCGGATGGATCAGGAAGGTCAGGAACTTACGGCGGCTGACCTTATTAATACGTACTCTTCAGAAGCCTTAGCCAATATTTTCTATGAGTATGGAGACGAGCGCAATTCTCGCCGCATTGCCCGCACTATTGTCGAACGCCGCCCCTTGACTACGACTACACAACTGGCCGAACTGGTCGCCCGCTGCCAGCGGGGCTACCAAAAAATTCATCCAGCGACCCGAGTATTTCAAGCGCTACGGATTGCCGTGAATCGGGAATTCGAAGCTTTAGAACAGCTTCTTCAGAAGGCTCCAGACTGGCTACACGAAGGGGGTGTTCTTGCTATTATCAGTTTTCATTCTTCAGAAGACCGCAGGGTTAAACAGCAGTTTCGGGAAGATATTCGTCTAGAAGTCTTAACCCGCAAACCGATTGTGCCTTCGGAGGAAGAACGAAAAGCTAATCCCCGTGCCCGCTCTGCCAAATTGCGTTGTGCCCAACGTGTCCCTGCCGTCCCCTTGTAGAGGAGTGTTTCCCTAATGAATGCTGTCCGTCTTCCTGAACCCGATCCCCGACGCCGTCGACAAGCCCGTATAGTCGTTCCCATCCCTTATCCGATGCCTCAAAATCTGGTTCCCCCAGAGAGGGAGTCAGCCCCCCAGGAGATTCTGCAAGAGCCCATGCCCTTGCCGTCTGTAGTCCGTCTCAATCCTCCTGCCCAGCCAACGCCCTTAGCTTTAGCCTTAGTCCAGGCTCGGCGTGCGCTGACGGGTACGTTGACCCTGAGCCTTTTGCTCCTGGGGGCTGTTTATATGTCTACGGTCCAAGTACAGCAGTCCTGGGCGGCAGACTATAAAACTTTAAACCAACTCCGCCAACAAACGCGTCAGATGCAAACGGCCACGGGTTTGTTGGAAGGAAATTTAGCGAATGAAACCAATCATCCGGCTCCCTTTGCACCAGCTCGTCCAGAACGGGTAGTGCTCTTGCCGCTTCTAGCTCCCGACCTTATGACTCCGTCAGCGCCGTCAGCCAATACGGTACTTACTGAGCCCGTCACTGTTCCTTTGGGATATTAGGAAGCTTAGATGACCCAGTTGCGCACGAATAGAGAGAGGGCTGCCCAGGCTAATGAATTTCAGCTTAGGCGTCTAGAAAAGATGAGCCTGCGTCATTCTCGACAGACGAAGCAACGTTATTCTTTCGTCGGAGTCCTCTTTCTTCTCCTCATGGGCTACTTAGGGTGGACCCTTTTTCAGTTGCAAGTGCTGAAGGCTCCAGACCTGAGGGCGCGGGCGCTACAACAACAGACCAAAAGAGTTCGGTCCTATCTTCCTCGGCTCCCTCTTGCGGATCGTAAGGGAGTCGCCTTGGCCAATGATGAACCGATCTATGCCCTCTATGCCCATCCCTATATTCTCCAAAAAGAGGCTGAGATTCAATTCCGTCAAAACCTCAAAAAGAAGAAAACCACCCTTGATCAACAGTCTTCAGCTTTTCCAAACTATGTGAAACGAGCTGCTGAAGAACTCGCACCGATTCTCAAGACTTCCCAGAAAAAACTCGTGACGCAGTTGGGAGACACTAGCAAAACCACGATTTCGTTAACCCGTGATTTAGGCCAGGGAGAGATGGAACAGGTGGAGGCCTTAAAGCTGGCTGGTTTAGAAAAAGAGATGCGTAGACGCCGAGTTTACCCTACCGGAGAAGAATCGGCCAATTTGGTTGGTTTTATTGACTATAACGGGGTCGGTCAGAGTGGTATCGAGCAGTTCTATAACAGTGCTTTAGCAGGTATAGATGATAAAAACCGGAAGCTCTATTTCAATGGCTTTGGGCAGATTCTCGCCAGCCAAACTCCAGAAAATTATTTCCAGACCGATGACCGCAATATGGTTCTGTCCTTAGACATGCGTCTACAAAGAGCGGCTCATCTTGCCGTACAGCAAGGAGTCCAAGAATATAAGGCGAAAAGAGGCGCTGCTATTATTCTGGATCCCCGCAATGGAGAAATATTGGCGCTGGCCTCCTCTCCCGCGTTCGATAACAATGCTTTAAGCAAGTACGGCCCCAAGGTTTTTAAGAACTGGACGGTCACAGAACTCTATGAGCCGGGGTCTACGTTCAAACCTTTGAATATTGCCATGGGTTTGGACAGTGGGCGCATCCGTGCCAATGACGTGGTCTATGACGGGGGCAGCCTGACTCTATCAAGACGAACCATCCGCAATGCGAGCGGTCACGGCAATGGTGCTATTTCGGTCACAGAAGTTTTAAAGCGTTCGAGCAATATTGGGATGGTCCGCTTGATGCAGAAACTGGATCGCGGAGATTACTATGACCGACTGAGGGCTCTAGGTATTGGACGTAAGAGTGGGATAGATTTACCGGGAGAGGCCGCGGGCATTTTTAAGAGCAAAGGACAGTTTGTCCGCTACCCAATTGAGTCGGCAACCACAGCGTTTGGCCAGGGGGTTTCGATGACCCCCCTCCAGTTGGTCCGTTTCCATTCCGCGCTTGCCAATGGTGGTTACCTGGTTCAGCCGCACCTCGCGACCAAAATAATGAACAGTCAAGGCGAAGCGATCTGGAATCCTGAATTGACGCCCCCTAAAAGAATTTTTTCTGAACAATCTGCGCGGACAGTACGCCAAATGATGGTGCAGATTGTCGAATCAGGAACCGGAAAGGCTGCCAAGATCCCTGGTTATGAGATTGCTGGGAAAACGGGCACGGCTCAAAAGGTCAACCCGAATGGGAGAGGGTATCTTCAGGGAAAAAAGATTACCAGTTTTATTGCCCATTTCCCAGCGGATAAGCCCCGCTATGTGGTCCTCGTTGTCATGGACGAGCCTGGAGTCCCCGGAGCTTTTGGTTCTACAACTGCCGCCCCAGTGGTCCGCAAAATCTTGGAAGAAATCATTTCTGCTGACCGCATACTTCCGAAAGGACCAATTCCTCTGCCCGGTCGTTTAGAAGATGACAACAAAGAAGCGGCCAAGGGCGGAGCGCCGAGAGATTAAAGGTTGCGGTACACTTCGTCATCGTTCCGCTTCCCCACAGACCAACGCTACAGCAGATTTGCTGCCCGTTCTGCCAAAATAGAACGCTCGCCTTTGAGCAAGGTAATGTGTCCTGCTAAAGGCTCATTTTTGAACTTTTCCACCACATAGGTCAGCCCATTACTGGCCGCATCTACATAGGGATTGTCAATCTGGTCCAAGTCTCCTGTGAGGACTATCTTAGTCCCCTCTCCGGCACGGGTGATGATCGTTTTCACTTCATGGGGGGTCAAGTTTTGGGCCTCATCCACAATCAAGAACTGCTTCGGAATCGTACGGCCACGAATATAGGTAAGGGGCTCAATCTGTAACACTCCTAGTTCGAGAAGTTCCTCATAGCCCCGCCGCCAATGCTTGGGCTTATTCGATGGTTCTTGATTGCCAAAGATCAGGTCGAAGTTGTCATAGAGCGGCTGCATCCAGGGCGTGAGCTTTTCGTTGATATCGCCGGGTAGAAAGCCAATATCTTTCCCCATCGGAATTACAGGCCGGGAAATTAGGAGTCGAGTGTAAAGATGGTCTTCGACTTTTTGTAGACCAGCAGCAATGGCCAGCAGGGTTTTGCCAGTGCCTGCCTTCCCCACCAAGGTCACCAGGGGAATGGCATCACGCAACAACAAATTGAGTGCAAAGTTCTGTTCGCGGTTGCGGGCATAAATGCGGGAGACTCCCGCTGGAGGCAATTTCCCAAGAGGTACGACTTTACCACTAACCCCATCCACTACCGCTAACGCTGTATGGGCAGGATTGTTCATATCCACGAGGGTGAGGGCCTGGTTGGCATAGAAGTATCCCTCCAGTTTGACCCCACCTTGTTTGAATAACTGGTCAATCTCCTCAGCGCTGACCATGACTTCAGCGATCCCCGTGTAGAGTTCTTGGACATCGACCTTATCGGTTTTGTAATCTTCAGCAGCAAGCCCTAGGGCGTCCGCTTTGATCCGCATGTTGATGTCCTTACTGACCACCACCACCGGACATTGACATTTCGTCTTCAGTTCTAAGGCCACCGCCAGAATGGCATTGTCTGCCTTATGACCCTCCAATTCAGGGGGAAGTCCATTCAGGGTTTCTCTGGCACAAAGCGCGACCCGTAGACTACCGCCACCGTTGATTGGAATGCCATCGATAAGATGTCCTTTTGATCGTAGTTCATCCAGCGTGCGCGAAACCTGACGAGCATTCAATCCCGTCATCTCCGGCTGTTTCTTGAAGCGGTCCAGCTCCTCAATGACGGTAATGGGCAACACTACGTCATTGTCCTGAAAGTGCAGGATGGAAGAAGGGTCATGCAGGAGCACATTGGTATCGAGGACAAAGGTTTTCTTCATGAAGGTTATGCTAGCCGTAGGCGATCGATTAGGTGAGTCTATAAACTCTATACCAGCAAGGGGATGAATCAAAGATTCCCCTCACGGGCACAGAAGTACTAGCCGATGGAAAGACTTAATTTTGCGATGACTCCGCTTCAAAGAGAGGATTGAGATTTTTGCAGTATGCGTTGTTGGCTGAAATGTTAGGGACTCTTCGTGACGAAAGCCCTGAGCAAATTTTGGGAGAGCAGGGACTGATAAAGGAGC
>Ga0208716_1000607_pt1 | contig 14684 bp, 9 predicted proteins | sample NGESurdeep092012_8_FD_184482 | JGI IMG/M metagenome (GOLD analysis project Ga0208716, IMG submission 184482) | Arctic peat soil microbial communities from Barrow, Alaska - NGEE Surface sample 415-3 deep-092012 (SPAdes) | ecosystem: Environmental > Terrestrial > Soil > Wetlands > Peat ...
CTTTTTACTTTATGGAAGGGAATCCTCCAGTACAGTTGTCGATGTAAATCGCTCAGTTCGTCAACTAAAGAAATGGTCGATTCTGTTCGATAGAGAGGGATATTAAAGGCGCTTCCTAAAATAATCAAGCTCAGTAATATCAACCCCACCGTAGGGGAAACTCCTAGCTTGGCTGCGGCAATCTGTACAACATCGATGGTTACCGCAAACCAGATGAACGGTACAAGCAGCAAAAATATCAAAAATAGTATTAGTGGAACGGGCAGGTAAATCATGCGCTCCATACTCCAAGGTTCTCGTTATCTATATGTAGCGCTTAGGAAATAGCGCTATCAAGCTCCTTCTAAATCACAAGTCATTATAAAATCATCCATGACGTGACCGCCACCAATATCATTCACGATAGACTCTGTGACGACGAATCCAAATTTCTTATAGGCTCTGATCGCTTTGTCATTATTTTTGTTGGCGGTTAAGTATATCTGATCGGCTTTATATTGCTTGCCCTTTTCTTGGGTATGAAAGAGCATAGATTGGCCGATTCCCTGCCCATGATATTTGGGCAGCAAATAAAGCTTATTTAGTTTTATTCTGTGCGTATCCTTCTCATATTGATAGGAGAGGTAGCCAATGAATACTTGGCGATCCTTCACTAACTCATAAATTACTTGAGATCTTAATTCACTATGGATAGTAGATGAGCTGTACATCATCTGAAGCATGTAGTTGATTTGCTCAACTGATATGATGCCTGGATAATACTGATGCCAAATCGTATAGGCTAATTCTTGAATAATAGGAATATCTTTGACTGCTGCTTGCTCGAAAGTAGCCATACCTAGCCGTAGTAATCCCAACAGAATGCAGTCTAACCCACCTCCCTCTGCCACGCATCCCTATGAAAAATCCTACCCGCTAGAGGTGCGGGTAGGAGGGTAGATTGTTACGGCATGAAGAATTAGAGGCCTAGCTTCACTTCCTCGGCAGATGCAATGGCTAGATCGTTCTGTTCTCCTGTGCGAATGCGAACAACCCGGCCCACTGGAATGACAAATACCTTCCCATCCCCGTAATCTCCTTTACGGGCAGCCTGAACGATCACGGCTACGGCTTCATCTGTCATCTCGTCCGAAACGACCGTTTCAATTTTGATCTTATTCAAAAACTGAGCGGTGTATTTGGCTCCTCTATACAGGGTAGTTTGGCCCTTCTGTCGCCCAAATCCCCGGACCTCTGTGACGGTCATGCCGACGATGCCTGCTTTGAGCAGCGCTTCTTTCACGTCTTCGAGTTTGTCGGGCTGGATAATGGCTTCTATCATGTTCACGGTTCACCTCTCATGGCAATGTCACAAAAATCACGGGTTGCGTGAGAAATGCTGGAGCAAGTATAGGAACTGTCTAGCGTAAAAATTGTTAGCTGTAAACTTTTACGAAATCAGCGAATCGAGTGACCTACCGGCAAAACCCTTACATCCCCCTCTCTGAAACCCTACGGACACTGGTCTCTGGGCTCATTCCTCCCCTCAATTTTATTGCTTCATTGATGTCAATTTAAAAAAATGAGGTCTATTCTTTTTAAAATATGCTTTTCTTATTGCCAGAAGCTAACTAATACAGGTAAGCTACCGAGTAATCTAATACTGTTTTTCAGCTAAATATCATGGTTGCTCAAACTGACAAACGAACCAGTAATCCAGCCGATAGCGTAGCCCGAATTATGCCTATCCTGGAAGAGGCCCGGACGACCTATGAATACTATTGTAATACGCACCGTTCCCAAGCTCGCCAGCCCAGAGGGGTGGCCGTTCATTACCCGACGGGGAAATTGACCTTGCTATTTGCAGAACCCGTTTTAATGCCTGAAGAGCTATTTATCTCCATCCGTGACATTTTGCGCGTGCATGGCAAAGGATAAAGAAAAAGAATTTACGGTCAAAATGCCGCTTGTCGAGGCTCTTGTTAACTTTCTTCACTCTAAACATATTGCCTTCCATACCCCTGGACATTTAGGTTTTGGAGCTTCGACTTCGATTAAGAAGCTATTGGGACATCAGCTTTTTCAAGCAGACCTTACCGAATTAGAAGGACTCGATAGTCTACACGAGCCAACGGGACCGATTCAGCAAGCCCAGGCATTAGCGGCTCAAGCCTGGGGCAGTGACCAGAGCTACTTCCTGGTGAATGGTTCCACGAGTGGAGTTCAGGCGATGCTCCTGGCGACCTGTGCTCCTGGAGATGTGGTACTGCTTGCCCGCAATAGCCACCGTTCTGCTATTCACGGATTAGTCTTGAGTGGAGCTATTCCCGTATGGCTGGAACCTGACTGGAATGATTATTTGGGAACGGCAGAAGGAGTGAGTCTAGCTTCTATGGAGAAGGCTCTGGCCGCCTACCCACAAGCCAAAGCGCTATGTTTGGTCTATCCCACCTACTACGGCCAGGTTGATGATTTGGAGGCAACGATAAAACTGGCCCATCAGAAAGGGCTGACCGTTTTAGTGGATAGTGCCCATGGCAGTCATTTTGCTTATCATCCTCAACTGCCCGATTGCGCGGTAGCTTTGGGGGCTGATTTAGTCGTCCACTCTGCCCATAAGACCTTGGGTGCTTTGACGCAGGGGGCCATTTTGCACCGCAAAGGCCAACGGGTAGACCCTCAACGTTTGGCCCAAGCGTTGAGGATGGTCCAAACCAGCAGTCCAAGTTATCCGGTTATGGCTTCTTTAGATGCCGCTCGTGCCCAAATGGTGACGGAAGGCTATGCAGGCTTGGAAAATGTATACCAACAAGCTCAAGCTCTTCGTCAAAAGCTCTTGAGTACCGCCTATACGTGGGTAGAGTATCCTGACTGGACCCGATGGACCATAGCTTTAGAAGGGTCGGGTTTTGCTTTGGAAACGTGGCTTGCTCTTCAGCACAATCTCCATGCCGAATTGGTCAGCTGGAATCATGTAGTGTTTTTGACTTCCTACTGCACACCGAAAACCCATAGCGAACAGCTGCTTTACGCGCTTGAACACTACCCGCTCCCTGCTGGTCAACCTATGTATAGACCTACAGCGCTGCCTAAAATCGGTGCGCAAGCTTGTAGTCCAAGAGAAGCGTACTTTGCAGCGAATGAAGCTGTTCTCTGGAAAGAAGCGGTCGGCAGGATTTCTGCTTATTCTGTAGAGCCGTATCCTCCGGGTATTCCTGTGCTCCTGCCTGGGGAAGTAATCAGTCAAGAAGCATTGGATTATTTAGAAGCAGTCTCCCAGGCTGGGGGAACCTTAAGCGGTGGTATGGCTAAAGGCTATCTAAGGGTTGTTGTAGAGAAATGTTAATTAATGGTCATTAATTTAGATAGGCTCTGTATATTTGTATACACTTCATTCCCAAATGCAGCGTACGATGTGGCTCTTTAAATAGGATCATTGGATTTCCTATTCAAAGAGCCACTTTTATGGGCAGGGATTCATAGTTCATGCCGAAGCTAGTAAAATTTGAGCCATCGACCAGCTAGCAGCATGAACCATCAAGTTATCTCGCCTGCAGTCATTGGTGGGGAAGTGCTTGGGAGGTTGTTGCCGGAGTGGGATCGCCTGCCTTTTCGGTGGATAGAACTATATTTAGATAAGTGAAAAATTCGCGAATAAGTTCAATCGCGGGTTGATATATTTGTGGCAAAGGCTACGGTTTTTAGTCCTTGAAATAACTTCTAATTAAGTGAATTTAGAATTTTCCCTGATATCGGATTTTATCTGGTACTACTTGGATAATCTGGATAATCCTTTACGTCATTAACATACGATATGCCAAAAGTTGTTTCAATACACTCCTATAGAGGCGGTACCGGTAAGTCTAACTTTACTGCTAACTTAGCAACTACGTTCGCGCTACAAGGTCATCGGGTCGGCGTCGTTGATACGGATGTGCCCTCGCCCGGTATTCACAATCTGTTTTGCCTGGAGCCAGAGCAGACCCATAAAACCCTGAACAATTACCTCTGGGGCGAATGTTCGATCCAAGATGCTGCCTATGATGTCAGTGCGAATGTGGGTGTGACGGGGACGGGTAAACTGTTTCTGGTACCCTCCAGTGTCAAAGCCAATGACATCGCCCGCATTTTGAAGGATGGCTACGATGTCAAGCTGCTGAATGATGGGTTTCGTAGCTTAGTGAAGGCGCTTCAATTGGACTATTTGTTCATTGATACCCATCCGGGCCTATCCAAGGAAACCTTTCTGTCGATCGCCATCTCTCATGTGTTAATCCTAATTTTGCGTCCCGACAAGCAAGACTACCAGGGTACTGCCGTTACGGTGGATGTAGCACGGAAACTGAAAGTCCGCAAAATGCTGCTGGCCATCAATAAAGCCCACAGCAAACTGAATCTGGATGCCCTAAAACGGAAAGTTGAGGAAACCTACGGTGAAACCGTGGCTGGTGTGTTTCCGCTATCGGAGGAGGTGGTGCAGCTCGCCAGTGAAGGGGTGTTTTGCGCAAAATATCCAAAACACCCGGTGAGTCAGGAGTTCCGTAAAGTGGCACAGCAAATTGTGGAGGTGTAGGCAAGATGTCAAATATCGGAGATTTGCAGTCCCTTTCTAGTTCGATTACTGCGGTTACATCGCCATTTCGGAATTATTTGAACGATGTGCACAAAAAATATCGATCGCTGAACGACGGGGCGGTTGCTGATTACATTCCGGAACTGGCATTGGCAAAGCCGGAATGGTTTGGCATTTGCGTGGTCACTGCTGAAGGACAGGTGTTTGAAGTGGGCGATTGTGACCAGTTATTCACGATTCAATCAATTTCAAAGGCATTCGTGTTTGGCTTGGCCTTGGAGGATCATGGGCGCGAGTATGTGAATAGCAAAGTCAGCGTGGAGCCGACGGGGGAAGCATTTAACTCGATTGTGTTGGATGAGGCCACCAACCGTCCCTATAACCCGATGGTGAATGCGGGGGCGATCGCCACTGCTGACCTGATCAAAGGCCAAAATGGCACTGAGCGGCTGAAACGACTGCTAGAAATGTTTAAACGCTATACGGGGCGGGATCATGACATCAATGTGCCCGTCTTTTTATCAGAAAAGGCGACGGGCCACCGCAATCGGGCGATGGCATACCTGATGCTGAACTTTGGTATGGTCAGCGAAAAGCTTGATGAAACACTGGATCTTTATTTTCAGCAATGCTCCATCCTAGTCAATGCAAAAGATTTGGCAATGATTGCAGCAACCCTGGCGAATGGAGGCATTAATCCAGTCACAAAGGAGAGAGCTGTCGATGAACGTTACGTACAGGACATCATTAGTGTAATGCTAACCTGCGGGATGTATGATGCCTCTGGTGAGTGGGCTTATCGAGTGGGAATGCCTGCCAAGAGTGGCGTTGGTGGTGGCATTGTAGCAGTAGTTCCCGGTAAACTGGGTATCGGCACGTTCTCGCCGCCCTTGGATCAAAAGGGCAACAGCGTCCGGGGAATCAAGGTCTGTGAAGAACTCTCACGGGATTTTGGTTTGCATCTGTTCAATGTTGCTAAGCCAGAACGCAATTTGCAGGAATGGATTGCGGGAGATAGCATCAATGATTGGTAATGATAACGAGTAAATTACATATTTATGACCATAACGGCATTTTTCTACTTCGGTATCAATCACTACTCTTGGCGGTAGACACAAAGTGGTGCAGTAAGACCGTAACGTTATGACATCTCTTTTGATGTATTCACTCACCTCTGTATTCTACTACGTAGATCTGTATTCTACTACGTAGACCGGGGAGAGGGGCACCTGACCGGCACGGATTGACTTTCTAGTTGTTCTAGTGAATATTTGGTGGTGCATAGTGTCTTCTCGCAGATTATTGGCTCATCAAGACAGATACATTTGATTTAGGAGAATTTGTCCAATGCCTAAGTTTCATGAAACACTCGATGCTGATTTCAAAGCGAGTCTCGTAAATATTTCCAAACTTATTTGTGAAGTCTGGCTCGATGAACCGCGTGGTAAAAAGTTTACGGCTTCTATTACAAGCAGGAGGGATGTCAAACGTTCTCTTAATGACTGCGGAATTCCTTTACCTGAAGAGGGAGTAATCTTCCAGTTGGATACATCCACATACAACGGCTCCATTGAGATTGAAGAAGATCTAAAGCGCGGACTTACATTCGCATGGAAGCTACCCTATGCTGCATGGCCAGAAAAAGGTATATCAGAAGCCGAACTTAGAGACTGGATCAGTACATGTGATAAGTGGCTTGAAGATTTCAAAAGCAATCGTAGTAAAGACTTCCCAATTCCAAAAAATATCTATATTCCCCTAGCTACCTTCTAGACCGCTGAGTAAACTACCAAGCGTCAGATTAGGCATAATGTCTGAAGATGGCTACTTGGTAGTTTCTTGGTTATTACCTTGATTGGGCAAGAGTTTAGTGCGCAGTTCTGTTGAATACTCACCCCTAGGACAATGCTAAATAAACCGAGATTGAAGCAGAATTTTCATGTTGAATCTCTAGGGGAGCAAGGGACATTCCTGCTCTCGGAACAAGCTTCCATAGAAGTTGATAACTCATGGTACAAGTTACTGCTTCCTTTGGTGGATGGTCTTCATACCGGGGATGAAATTGTTGCGGAAGCTCTTCCACATCTCCTGTCAGAAGGAGCAACTATTGAAGATGCGATTCAGGCAGGAGCTAATGCATTTTATGCATTAAACCAAATGGCACAGCAAGGCTATATTACCGAAAGTGACGATCAGCTTCCACCCTCGCTAGTTGCTTTCTGCGATGCCTTGAACATTGATAGTGGCGTTGCTTATCAGCGGCTACAGTCAACTTTAGTGTCTGTTAAGTCCTTTGGTTCTGATTTCACCTCGGAATTAACTTCGATACTTCAATCGCTACATATCCAGGTAGTCGATGGTAGCGTGTCCGGCAATCGCAGGTCACGTGAAGTGCAGGCTTGCCCTGCAGGCAATATTGAAATTGTTTTGACAGATGATTATCTCCAAGCAGATCTAGAGGCGCACAATCGGAGCGCTCTTCAGTCCAATCACCCCTGGATATTGATCAAACCTTCAGGGCTGATCGCATGGATTGGTCCTATCTTTCAACCTGGTAGAACTGCCTGCTGGGAATGTCTTGCCCATCGACTACGCGGCAACAGACCCGTAGAAAGTTTCATTGAACGGCGAAAAGGTTCTTTAACATCCTTACCCATACCCCTAACTTCTCTAAAGTCGTCCACTCAAACAGTGCTCAATATGGCTGCCACTGAGATATTCAAGTGGATTGTCTGTGGTCAGAACAAACGATTGGAAGGCAATTTAGTTACCTACGATGCCTTGGCATTCAGGATAGACAGTCACGTATTAAGCAAACGGCCCCAGTGCCCCAGCTGCGGTGTAGTTCCAAATGAGCTAAACGGCAAATTTTCACCTATTGTTTTGGGCAGACGTAAGAAAACTTTTACTGCTGACGGTGGCCACCGTTGCTTTACCCCAGAAGAGACCCTGAGGGCCTATCAGCATCACATCAGTCCGATCACAGGGGTGGTCCGCTCTATGGAGAAAGTCTCTTCCAGGTCTAGCTCTCTGGTTCACACCTATGCGGCTCGGCATCATTTTGCCGCTACATCCGATGATTTAGCATTATTACGCCGGAATATCATGGGTAGAAGCGCAGGGAAAGGCAAGACAGATGCCCAAGCCAGAGCTAGCGCTTTCTGCGAAGCTATTGAGCGGTATTCTGGGGTCTTTCAGGGAGATGAAATTAGGCACACAAGTAGCTATCAACAATTAAACGATAGAGCTATTCACCCCAATGCTTGCATGAATTTCAGTACCACCCAATATGAGAATCGTCAGCAATGGAATGAACGTTGCCCGAGCTTTTTCCAACGGATTCCCGAACCCTTTGACGAAGAGAAAGAGATTGAATGGACTCCGATGTGGTCTCTGACTCATCAAGAATTCAAATACTTGCCTACCGCCTACTGTTACTATGGCTACCCTCAGCAAACAGCTCAGCTCTTTTGTTGGGCGGATTCGAATGGATGTGCCGCAGGGAATAACCTTGAAGAAGCCATTCTTCAAGGGTTTATGGAGCTGGTGGAAAGAGACTCTGTGGCTTTGTGGTGGTATAACTGCACCAAACATCCAGCAGTCAATTTAGATAGTTTTGAAGATCCTTACTTTCAGGCTTTAAAAGATTACTATCAAGCCTGCCAGCGTGACCTTTGGGTCCTCGATATTACCAGTGATTTGAATATTCCTACTTTTGCTGCCATCTCCAGGCGGACAGACTGCGCCGTGGAAGATATTGTTCTTGGCTATGGTACTCATTTCGATCCGGCAATTGCAATTGGGAGAGCACTGACAGAGGTCAATCAGATTTTGCCTGCGGTTTTCTCGTCCAATGCTAACGGCACCACTCGATATCTGTCCGATGATGCGTTTGCGATCGAGTGGTGGGAAACAGCGACTGTGGCTAACCAGCCTTATCTCTTGCCCGACAAGGGCCTTCCGGCTAAAGTGCGGGAGGATTATCCCAGCATCAAAAACGAAGACCTCCTCGCGGATATCAAACTCTGTCAGCGAATCGTTGCGGAACGCAACATGGAGATACTGGTTCTCGATCAGACACGCCCTGATGTTGGATTGAAGGTGGTCAAGGTAGTTGTTCCAGGACTGCGACACTTCTGGCGGCGGCTAGGTCCAGGGCGACTTTATGAAGTTCCCGTACAGCGAGGTTGGCGGCCAACGCCTATAGAGGAAAGTCAGCTTAATCCCTTCCCGATGTGGATGTAACTCAATGGCACAAACTTTTCTACAATCGCTATGCTAAACGGATACCAAATTATCGATGCAGATTCTCACGTTCTAGAGCCTATCGAGATGTGGAAAGAGTATCTTGAGCCGAGATATAAGCACTTCGCGCCCACTCCAGAAATGACCATCGATGGAGAACAGGTTTACTACAAAATCAGCCCTGAAGTTGGTAACAGAATCCGGAACGACCATGAAGAGTTGATTCAGCAGCATTATCAGAGCTTTCTCCTCAATAACTTTGACCCAGAGTCCTACGCCAGGATCATGAAAAAAAATGGTGTGGACCTTGCTTTTCTTTATCCCACATACGGAATGTGGTTTTGGGGAGTTGACTCTATGGCTCCACCCCTAGCTGGTGCATTCACGAACGCATACAACCATTGGCTGCGGGATTTCTGCAATTATGACGCACAAGTCCTGAGAGGAGTGGGAGCTATTAACGCACACTCCCCCGAAGCAATGGTGCTTCAACTACACCAAGTCATCGAGTTTGGATGGAGCGCCATCACCTTACGTCCCACTCCCATTAAAGGAAAGCTCCTGAGCGACCCTGCCTATGAAGCGTTTTGGACGGAATGCGAAAAATTTGGCATTGCTGTTGGTCTCCATGAGGCTGCTCACAGTCGTTTGCCCTGCACGGGTTCTGATCGCTTCGATACACGGTTTGCCCTTCATGCCTGTGCTCATCCCCTAGAACAAATGCTGGCGCTGCTGGCCTTAATCGAAGGAGGAGTTCTAGAACGCCACCCTAACTTGAGAGTTGGCTTCCTCGAATCAGGCTGTGGCTGGCTTCCCTATTGGCTGTGGCGGCTCGATCGAGAGTATGAGGATTTGCAATGGGAAGTAGAGCATAATATAAAACTGAAACCTTCGGAATACTTCCGCCGCCAATGTTTTGTTTCTGTTGAACCGGATGAGCACTACCTATCAGCAATCATTGACTATATCGGTGTGGATAACTTAATCTTCGGATCTGATTACCCTCATGCTGATCACAAACCAAGCATCGTGGCCGATGCCGTGGCCCTCGGAGAAAACATTTCGAAGGCAACTGTCCAAAAAATTCTCTGGGACAACCCAGCTCGCTTCTATGGCTTAGAAGCTCTTTAGGACCGTAGTTATTTGGAGAGATAGTCCACCATGCTAACAGTCTTAAATTATCAAATTAGCGAACAAGTGTATGAGAGTAATAACTCGATAATCTATCGTGGCTGTCGTCAAGATGACAGTCCCTCGGTTATTTTGAAAATGCTTAAACAAGCGTATCCACCGCCTGAGAAAATTGCCTGGTTCAAGCGAGAATATAAAACGACTCAAATGTTGAATCTCGCTGGCGTTATCAGTGCATACGGCCTGGAGAATTATCAAAACTGCTGGGTCATGGTACTTGAAGATTTCGGTGCCGAATCTTTGGCCAAAATCATGAAGCACCGTCAGCTAGAACTGGATGAGTTCTGGCCATTAGCGATCGAGATCGTTGAGATCTTGGCACAGATCCATCAGCAACAGGTTACGCATAAAGATATTAATCCATCGAACATCGTCTGGAATCCTTCCATGGGAAAGATCAAACTCATCGATTTCGGTATTTCCACCAATCTTCTAATCGAAAATCCGACCTCAAACAATCCCCATTGTCTCGAAGGCACTCTTCCTTACATTGCACCCGAACAGACTGGGCGAATGAACCGAGGCATAGACTATCGGACTGATTTCTATTCTTTAGGCGTGACGTTCTATGAAATCTTAAGCGGAAGACTACCGTTTTTGACAACCGATGCTATGGAGTTAGTCCACGCACACATGGCAAAGCAGCCAATAGCACCGCACGAACTCAACCCAAACATTCCTCAGTGTTTATCTGAGCTTGTCATGAAGCTAATGGCCAAAAATGCCGAAGATCGCTATCAGTCTGCCTATGGTATCAGGATAGATTTAGAGAAATGTCAGCAATATTGGCAAACAAAGCAAGACTCAATGCGTTTATTCCCACTGGGTCAAATTGACACAACGGATCGTTTTCAGATTTCGCAGAAGTTGTATGGCCGAGAGACAGAAATTGAGCAACTGTTAGGAGGTTTTGAACGGGCCAGCCAGGGTTCCAACGAATTGATGTTAATAACCGGATACTCCGGCATTGGCAAATCATCCTTAGTGCGAGAAGTTTACAAACCGATTGCACAAAAAGGAGGCTACTTTATTTCAGGGAAATTCGATCAATACCAAAGAGACATTCCTTACGATTCCTTAGCCCAGGCGTTTCGCTCTCTAGTCAAGCAGCTGTTGACCGAAAGTGAAGAGCAAATTATCAGTTGGAAAGAAAAACTACTGGATGCACTAGGCGAAAATGGTCAGGTCATTATTGAAGCTATTCCAGAAGTAGAGCTGATCATAGGACCACAGCTAGCCTTAACAGAACTAGCTCCGACTCAAGCACAGAACCGATTCAATCGAGTATTTCAGAGCTTTATCAGTGTATTTGCTCAGGCCAAACATACTTTGGTCCTCTTCTTAGACGATCTCCAGTGGGCAGATGAGGCTTCGCTCAAGTTAATTCAAATGCTCATGAGTTCTAGTGAGTGCCAATACTTATACGTCATCGGGGCCTATCGAGACAATGAAGTCAGTCCCGTTCATCCACTGATACTAATGTTAGAGGAAATCCGGAAAACTAGTGTCAGAGTAAACCAAATACATCTCGATCCCCTAAATTATGATTGCGTTGAGCAATTAGTTGCGGAAACTTTGCACCGGAGGGCAGAAGATGTTATGTCCTTGGCAGAATTGGTACTTGTAAAAACTCAGGGTAATCCCTTTTTTATCAACCAATTTTTAAGGTCGCTTTATAAAGAGCAGCTATTAAGTTTTGACCACCTTCGAGGATCCTGGCATTGGAATTTGGGGCAAATTCAAGCACAAGATATTACTGATAATGTAGTCGAATTTATGGCTCTAAAGATACAGAAGCTGGAGACGAATACTCAAGAGATACTCAAGCAAGCCGCCTGTATAGGCAACGAATTCAACTTGCAGACCTTAGCGGCGCTAGGGGAAAGACCACCCCATGAAGTGGCTCAAGTTCTGTGGCCAGCCATTTTAGAGGGCATGGTCTTGCCTCTAAACGAGACATACAAACTGGCTGAGCTAGATGTACAAGATTTAGCAGAAACAGTATCAGTCGACTATAAGTTCGCTCACGACCGCATTCAGCAAGCGGCCTATTCCTTGATTTCAGATGCAGAGAAAGGAGCCATTCACTGGCGCGTTGGTCAGCTCGTACTATTGCACACACTACCTCAAGACCGAGAGCAGAAAATCTTCGATATTGTCAACCAGTTGAATACGGCAAAAGAACTATCCTCTCAATCAGAAATATGGGAAGAACTAGTCCGATTGAATTTACAGGCGGGCAAGAAAGCTAAAGCATCAGCAGCATTCCAATCGGCCTATCATTACTTTCAGTTTGGCTTGGGCCTCTTGGCAGAAAATAGCTGGCAGGACCAGTACAAGCTGACTTTAGAACTTTATCTTGAGGCAGCAGAGACTGCCTATCTCAACGGCAACGTTGATGAGACAGAAGAACTAGCAGCAACCATAGTTGAGCAAGCAAAAACTACCCTAGATCTGGTGAAAATTTATGAAGTCAGAATCCGTGCTTACTCTAGCAAAAGTCAATTACTAGAAGCCATTGAAGTTGGATGCGAAATTCTGGCGCAGTTAGGAATTAATTTTCCTAAAAATCCAGGGCCGGCAGATGTTGAACAAGCCTTAGCACAAACTGGATTATCTTGGTCGGGACAACATCCTCTAGAGCTAGTTAACTTACCACGGATGACTGATCCAGAAAAACTGGCAAGTATTCATATCCTTTCTGAGTTGATTCGCCCTACTTTTGATGCACTCCCACAATTGTGCTCCTTAGTTATTCTTAGCATGTTCGACTTATCCGTTCGATACGGCAACGCAGTGCCATCAGTCCATGCCTATGCTTCCTACGGAAGGATTCTCTGCGCCATGGGACTAGATGTGGAAACAGGTCATCAATTTGGCCAGCTTGCTTTGAAATTGTTGGAACGTCTAAAGGCTAGAGAAGCTAAAGCAGAGGTTGTTTTCCATGTTTACTCTTTCACAGTCCACTGGAAAAAGCATATTAAAGAGACTTTGGAACCTTTATTAGAAGCCTTTCAGATTGGCCAAGAAAATGGAGATTTTCAATATGGATGCCTAAGTGCATATGCTCATTGCTACTATGCATTCTGGATGGGACAAGATTTAGATATCCTAGAACAAAAAATTGGGAAATATAGCCATGCTTTGGCTAAGCTTAACCAAAAACATCTACAAACCTATCAGGATAGATACTGGCAGTTTACTTTGAACTTACTGGGTCAATCGGAAGACCCACTGCGCTTAATTGGCTCGAGATATGATGAAGAAAAGATGTTGCCCATCATTATTGAAATGAATGATATTTATTCACTGTGTGAGTTATATCTCGACAAGTGTTTTCTTTGCTATCTCTTTTATGAATACCATAAGGCCCTTGAATATACAGCTATCGTAGAAGCTCACTTAGTGGTGATGAGTGGCACCATGGGGGCTCCTATCTTCTATTTGTATGATTCTTTGACAAGACTGGCGCTTTATTCAGAAGCCTCAAACAATGAGCAAAAGCAGTATTTGGAAAAAGTAGAAGCTAACCAGCAAAAGTTAGCCATCTGGGCAACTAGCGCCCCCATGAACTTTCAACACAAGTTTTACCTCGTAGAGGCAGAGCGGGCTCGCGTTTTGGGCAACGATCGAGAAGCTAGAGAATTTTATGATCTCGCCATTGCCCTGGCCCAAGAGAATGAATATCTTAACGAAGAAGCTCTTGCATACGAGATCGCAGGGCGATTCTATCTTTCCATCAATCAAAAGCATGTTGCCCGCTATTACCTACAAGATGCCCATTATGCTTATCAACGATGGGGCGCTGTTGCCAAAGTTAGAGATTTGGAAAAGAGATATCCGCAATTTTTAGCTAAAGCTCAAACGGAGCACGGACAAAATTATATTTCCATTTCAACAACCCCATCAACAACTCCAGGTTCTGGGCAAACTACCTCTGATGTCTTGGATTTGAGTAGTGTCCTTAAAGCTTCTCAAACGATTTCGGGCGAGATCATTCAGAGTAATTTATTAGAGAAGTTAATAAAAATAATGATGGAGAATGCTGGTGCTCAAACTGGTTTTCTCATTTTGGAAAAGGACCGTCAACTCTTTATCGAAGCACAAGGAACGGTGGAGCCAGATGAGGTGATCTTGCTCCAAACCTCCCTGAGTGAGACTAGTGAGCGCTTGCCCGTATCGCTTGTCAATTATGTGGCAAGGACAAAAGAAGACGTGGTTTTAGCAGATGCCGCTCATGAGGGAGGATTTATTGCAGACCCTTATATCGTTCGCAATCAATCCAAGTCTATTTTGTGTACCGCTATTGTTCTGCAAGGTAAACTAATCGGTCTGCTTTACTTAGAAAACAATCTAAGCACTGGGGTTTTCACACCCAAGCGCCTAGAAGTCTTAAAACTTCTATCCGCTCAGGCGGCTATTTCTCTTCAAAATGCCCAACTCTATGTGTCATTGCGTGAAAATGAAAGAAGGCTGACTCAATTTTTAGAAGCCATGCCAGTGGGAGTTTTTGTTACTAATGCCAAGGGTCAACCCTACTACGCTAATCAGACTGCTCAAGAGATACTAGGCAAGGGTATCGTAACCGAAGCCACGGCCGCTCAATTGACCGAAACCTATCAAGCCTATCTGGCGGGAACCGAGCAATTGTACCCCATTGAAAAGCAGCCCATTGTGCGAGCCTTGAACAGCGAAA
>Ga0208716_1000608_pt1 | contig 14635 bp, 11 predicted proteins | sample NGESurdeep092012_8_FD_184482 | JGI IMG/M metagenome (GOLD analysis project Ga0208716, IMG submission 184482) | Arctic peat soil microbial communities from Barrow, Alaska - NGEE Surface sample 415-3 deep-092012 (SPAdes) | ecosystem: Environmental > Terrestrial > Soil > Wetlands > Peat ...
CCCGGAAGACTATGCAGCCTTTCCCGCCTTCGACGAGGACGCCACACTGCGCAAGTGGAACCTGTGGAGCTACATCGACGGACGTGACGGGGCGCAGGCCGTGCTGCGGGCGCTGGAGAACGCCAGGCCAGGCTTTGAGGCGTTCATCATCGCGGCCGCCGATTCAGTGATGAGCAGGTCCAGCGCCGACCTCGTCGCCGAGGTCTTCCCCGGAGTCGAACTGGTCAGGGACGTCGGTGAGCACGAGACCCTGCTCTGCATCGACAAGGCCAAACGGTTGCTCGGCTACGCACCCGAACACAGCTGGCGCGATCGCGCTGGCTCCCGCGCGTAGACGGACGTAGCGCGTCGGGGAGCCGTCCCCTGCTGGGTGCGATCTCGCACAGGAACGGAGTAGTGGCTGTCATGAGTCCTCGGACCACGTTCGGCATCGTTGGCGGTGGGTGGCGCTCCCACTTACTGCTGCGCCTGGCGGACGCCGCCCCGGGCAGGCTGAACACCGCCGGTGTGGTGACACGGACGGCTGATGCCGGCGAAAGAGTCACCGCGCGCTGGGGCGTGCCCACCTACCGGACGATCGAGGAGCTCCTGAAGGCCGAGGACGTCGACTACGTCGTGGCAGCGGGCTCCTGGCCTGCGATGCCGGGGGTCATCCGGGACCTGGTAGCCGCGGGCATGGCCGTCCTCGCGGAGACCCCTCCGGCGCCCGACCTGGATCGCATGCGTTCCCTGTGGGGGGACGTTGCGGAATCAGGTCTCGTCCAGGTTGCCGAGCAGTACTTGCTGATGCCCGGTCACGCGGCCCGGCACACGGTCATCCAGGACGGGGTGATCGGACAAGCGACATCGGTGGAGATCTCCTCCACCCACCTCTACCACGCCGTCTCGTTGATCCGCGGACTGCTTGGCGTCGGCATGGACGACGTCGTGGTCAACGCCCGCGACTTCCGTGCGCCTTTGGTGGATCCGCTCACCTTCGACAGGTGGGACCTGCAAGCCGTCCCGGAGTCGCGGACGACGACGATCGGCACCCTCGACTTCGGGGATCGGATGGGTCTGTACAACTTCGTCGAGAACCAGTGGTGGAACCCGCTGCGAAGCCGGCGCATCGTCGTGCGGGGTTCGCGGGGCGAGCTGGTCGACAACACGGTCGTCCGGCTGGTCGACCCGACCAGCCCCGTGGAGTCCTCTCTCGTCTACCGCCGCACCGGTGTCGACATGAACCTCGAGGGCAGCGAGCTGGTGCACGTGAGCTTCGACGGACGTGTCGTCTACCGCAACCCGTGGCTCGGGACCCGGCTGTCCGAGGACGACATCGCCGTCGCCAGCATGTTGGAGGCCGAGGGGGCGTGGGTTCGCGGTGAAGGTCCTGAGCCGTATCCGCTCGCGCAGGCATGCCAGGACCATGCGATCGGCCTGGCCATCCAGGAGTCCGCGCGTACTGGGGCGGAGGTCCACGTCTCAGAGAATGTGTGGGCCTGAGGCGCTGTGGATGGCCACGAAGTCCGCCTCGTTCCCCGTTCCCCGCCCACCGCGGCCAACCCCGACCGCGGCGTCGGTGACCCGCAAGGTCGACTCCTCAAGTACGGCTACGGACTGAAGGGCACATCGCTGCTGCTTTTCAGGGAGCGGGCACTGCGCAACGGCCAGTACTTCTTCCAGACGGGATGGACGGGCGGCAAGTACTGTTCGCCGGGTATCGACGGATCACGCTCCAGCGGTCTGCTCGCGGCCACGTGGGCGGGGATGGTGGCCACCGGCCGCGACGGGTATCTGCGCTACGCGCAGAACATCTTCGACACGTCATACGCGATGCAGGATGCGGTGCGCAGCCATCCGGAACTGCGCCTGATCGGCGAGCCGAGCTTTCTGTTCGCGTTCACGTCCTCGTCGTGACCTCAATGACGCGCACGTGGTTGCGGGTCAGTGTGGCGAGGTGGTCGAGCAGGGTGGTGAAGCTGTGGGCCGTGAGGTCGTCGCTGGTGGTCTTGGTGGCGGCTTTGCGGTCCGCGGCGGCGGACCGCCGTGCGGGTGCGACCGGGTCGGTGGGTTCGGGTCGGTTCTCGTCGGTGAAGGTCAGGGGTGTCCAGGCCTGGCGGAGGTGCCAGACCAGGTAGGCGGCGAGGGTGCAGATGAACACATGTGCGTATTCCCCACAAACAGCCGACGTCAGCCGAGATCAACCGGACACTTCCGGGCGCGTGCCCGCTCCCCGGTCGCGATTGAGGGCAGCGTCTGCCAGTTGAGCCCTGCGCGCCCGCCCACCAATGACCTGTTCATTACGAGGGAGTTTCATACCCGAAAAGCATCAACTCGTCGGCGTCCGCCGCGTCAACCAAGGCAACTCAGCCGGGTCAGCCTGACCAGATCGAGGTCATGTATGCCCAAAATACGCCCACGCGAACCCCGCTCGTCGTCTGGACTCTGGAGCTCAATGGCGGCCGGCGCAACGCGTCGCACGTGCCAAATCACGCACTCTAGGCTGTGGTCAAACCAGACACTGAGCCACCCGCTCCGGCAGGAGCGCCCGATTCGGGGACGTTTCGTGGGTCTCGAGCTCAGCGGTCGTTAGCACGACGAGGGCTGCCGTCCAAGCGAGAGGTGCCGGCCCGGCGGTGGCGCCGGTGGCGAGCACCTTCTCAGGCAAACTGCCCCATGGGGTGCGGTGGTCGTTGAGCCAGTCCATCCAGCGCGCTGAGATCTCGGGACGCCCGCTCATCGCAGCCGTGTATGCGACCAGGGCGGTCTCCGGCGTCCACGAGATCCCGTCGTTCTTCCACTTCGACCCTGGGGCGAGACCTCCGGCGGGTCGTAACGCGTCGGACTGGTAGCGCATCCAGGCTTTCACGACCCGCGGCGACGGTGACTGAGCGAACGGCGGCATGAGGAAAGTGACCGCAGCGTCCAGACCGCCGTCATCGGGACGCCCCCCTGATCCGAACCGCTCCCAGCCGTCGGCGAACCGTTCGCCGACGATGGTACGAAGTCGCGAAGCCGCGGCTCCGGAACGCTCGGCGAGCGCGCGCTCGCCGAGCGCGGCATACATCTTCTGGCTCGCCTGAAGACCCGCCAACAGCGGTGCAACCGTGCCAAGAGACGTACGACCGACCCCCACCTCCCAGTAGTCAGGGGAAGCCGGCGGGAGCTGCCGGCCGTTGTTCGTGGCGGCCAGAGCGAAACCTGTGGCGTTGTCGAGCAGCGAGCGCAATGGTGCAGGAGCACCCACGTCCCCGGAGGATCGACTGACCTCCCATGCGGCCCAAAGCACCCAGCCCGCACCATCGGACTGGCGAGCGCGATCGTCGGGCGGGCCACTGCCGTCCAGGAGGTAGCGCGCCTCGAAGCCACCATCGCCAAGCTGCACACGCTGCAGGAACGTCAACGCCTGCAGCGCTTCAGTGTGATGACCCGTGCGAGCCAGCGCCACGGCGACGAAGGCAGTGTCACGCGGCCATGCGTAGTTCCAGCGACCCCCGGCCCCCGCCGCAACCGCACCGCTCTGTCGGGAAAGCTGGTGCAAGTCGAGCAGCGCGGTCCGACCCATCTTCTCCCAGCGAGTGCCCTTGCCCGGAACGGAGCCCAAAGACAGCCATGCGGTATCGGCGATCGGCCCACGAGGAACCAGCCCGGGGGGGTTCTTAGTAGCTCGCCAGCCGGGGCCGGTGACCAGACCCGGTTGCGCACCCGGCGTCGCAGTAGCCGTGGCCGCGATCAGGGCAACGGACACCGCCAGACTGCCCAGAACCGCAGCAGACCACGCGAAACCTCGCTTCACAACTCTCCTCATCCCTCGGCGGGCCCGAGGCCCACCCGTCACAAACGCCACAGTCTCACATGACGCCCGAGGCGACGCGCGACGAACGAATGGATCTACTCCGCCACCAGGGACAGTCTCAGATCGCTCAGTTCGGCTGACATACTATCTGTCAGTGAGGTTGAGCAGACGGGAAATACTGGCCGGGATGGGCGCCTCGGCTGTGGGGGCGCTCGGGATGATCAGCGCCGAAAAGGCGTATGCCGAAACTCAAAGCAAGACTCCTCTCCAGTTCTATGGCGGCTTCGCATCGGGGATCCGCCCGGATCTTTCGCCACCGTCGGCGCCTGGCAGCTCAGTGGTCTGGTCCGGACTGACCGACAACCGGCGAGTGGCACTGACGTTCGACGACGGGCCGATGCCAGACTGGACACCGCGGGTTCTCAGGGCCTTGGCCAGGCACGATGTCCCAGCGACGTTCTTCCTCAAGGGCATCAACGTGCTACACCACGGAGCGATTCACCGCGACTCCAACGGCACCCACGAGCTGGGTAACCACACGTGGGACCACCCCGACCTCGCGCGGCTGAACTACGCCGAGTGCACTGACCAGCTAGCACGCACCTCGACGATCATGCAGCAGGTCTACGGGACGCGCCCCACGCTGTTCCGTCCTCCGTACGGGCACATAGCCGGTTCGTCATTCTTGGCCGCCGCCGAGCAGAGTCTGACCACAGTGTTGTGGAACGCCCAAATGAACGAGAATCGATTCCAGGACAAGCCCGCCGGCATCGTCGCGTCTGTCCGCAGCGCCGTGCAGCCCGGCTCGATCATCCTCTGCCACGACACTGGACCGAGCAACCGACTCGTGACGATCAACAATCTCGACTCGATCATCGCCGGGCTCAAGGCAGATGGGTTCGCATTCACGACGGTGTCGGAGCTGTGTGGGCTGCGATGAGCGAGGTCACCGTGAGGGGGAGTATTCATGGCCTTCGAACCTGCTGCGCGACACTCGTGCCGACGGGCCCACTGTCGAACGTTCGGCGACTTGTGGACAACACCGTATGCGATCGGCCTACGACAAGAACGCACACCCATTGCCGCATGACCGTACGTTGTCGCCCCACCAGTCACGGCGCCTTCGGGTGAACCTCGGTGAACCAACGCGCCCCGCATGCGAGGAACCAGTGGGCGCCTGGGGTGCGCTCTGCCATAGCGTCGTGACGCATGACCGAACCGCTGATCGAGGACGAAACGATCCGGCTCCGCGCTCTCCGCTCGGACGATGCGGGCGCTCACCTCGCAGGCTGCGATCGGATCATCATTGACCGGCTCGGTGCCGGGAGCCAGTCAACCCGTGACAAGGTGAGCCGTTGGCTCCGTCAGAACGCGCAGGCGTGGGTGAACGGCGGCGACGTCTTCGACCTCGGCATCGAGGATCGCCAGTCCGGACTACTCGCCGGGTGCGTCGGTATCCAACGAGGGCTCGACTACCTCTCTGCGGGTCAGGTGAACCTCACGTACGCGCTATACCCGCAGTGGCGTGGCCGCGGGCTCGCGACGAGTGCGGTTCGGCTGGCGATGGAGATCGGCCGGCGACGTGGCCCTGTATCTGAGTTCGTCATTCGAGTGGCCACAGACAACCCGGAGTCGAGCCGCGTGGCCGCCCGAGCTGGCTTGCGACTGGTACGGACGACCGAAGATGATCACGGCCAACTGCTCTGGCATGTGGCGCCAGCCTCGGCCCAGTACACACGGCGCTGATCGTTGTGATTCGCAGCCGCGCGCGGATGCCACAGTGACGCGAAGGCGAGCAGGTCCGCTATTTGGCAGAGAGCAAGACCGCCTGCATCACCCGGATGACGGTCTGTGTCGCTCGACTTCTGTCGCGGAGCAACAGAGATCACTGGCGACAGCCAAACTGACTGTCCATCGCGCCGCCACAGAACTGAGTCCGCTGTCCGCGGCTCAGACACAGTCAGCGCATGGTGTACCGCCCGAGGGTCTATTCGGTACGTAGGCGGGATCAGCCCGCCTGATGGACGCGAAGGGCAATCAGCATGTTCGTCAGCGACGTCAACATCCAGCCAAACCACACGGGCATCACCGCGATCGCTTCCGGAAAGTCCATTTGAATGCCCACAGGGCCCGATCCTGACTCGGATCGGACCCTGTGACCGAGGACGAAAACCCTCGTTGATGCGGTGATGCGGTGGAGCCGCCTATCGGAATCGAACCGATGACCTATTCATTACGAGTAAAGGCCAAGCCGTCCATCGAGGTCCGCGGAGGCCGCGGCCCCGCTTGGCGGTAGGGCAAACGATGCGGTGTCGTCCGACCCGATCCGGGTTGCGGTTAGCAAACTGTTAGCAAGCACCTGGGGAGACGCCCGTGCGTGGGAGTTCGATGTCTGGGTGAGGTTGGCCCAGTTCGGTCGATTTCCTTTGCCGGGCCTAGATCTGGCCATCAGGATGTCCACCGATCTTCGGGCCACCTGCGGCGCGTGCCGGAGATTGACGGTGCCCGGCGATGCCGCACCCCAGGTGAGGTTCAATGATCACGTGACCTGTCGATGGCTTCCATGACGCCCAAGTCGGTTCGTGCAAGATCGGCGGGTAAGAAGGTCCGCCCGCCGGGCCGGCTCGGCGCACGCGAAGGCCTTCCCCAGCAGGTGGGAAGATGAATCGGCGCGGGATCGCGCTGATCAGTTCGGCACACGTGGTCGACGACGCCTACCAGGGCGTGGTGCCTGCGCTGCTGCCCTTCCTCGTCGCGGAGCGGCACTATAGCTACGCCGCCGTCTCCGGTCTCACCCTTGCCGCCACACTGCTGTCCTCGGTCGCCCAGCCGGTCTTCGGCTGGTGGACCGACCGGCGCCCACGACGCTGGATGATCCCGGCGGGCATCCTGATGGCCGCCACCGGGGTGGCCTCAGTGGGTCTGTTTTCGAGCTACCTGGTCACCACTGGTCATCGCCTTGTCAGGGCTCGGCATCGCCGCGTTCCACCCCGAGGCGGCGCGCGCGGCCCGGCTAGCGGCGGGCAACAGCAACCGGGCAATGAGCGTGTTCGCCCTGGGCGGCAACGCCGGATTCGCACTCGGGTCGCTGATCACCGCGCCGGTCCTGCTCCTGGCCGGACTCCACGGAACGGTGTTGCTCATCGTGCCTGCGCTGGTCATGGTGGTGATCCTCGTGAGGCGGCTCACCGCGATTCTGGACCGTCCCAGACAACGCCGCACCGCAGTGCTGCCGGCCGGTGTCGACGACTGGCCGGCCTTCCTGCGACTGACGTCGGTCGTCGTGGTGCGCGCGGTGTTGTTCTTCGGGCTCACGTCGTTCCTGGCGCTGTACTTCATCCACGAACTCGGCGCCTCCCCCGGTGTAGGAGGCGCGTCATTGACTGTCTTCCTAGTTGCCGGAGGAATCGGCACGCTGCTCGGCGGATGGGTGGCCGACCGACACGGGCGACTCACCAGCATCCGACTCGGCTTCGTCCTCACCGCCCTGGCCATGGCGGGACTGGTGCTGTCCACCAGCCTTCCCGTGGTCCTGGTCTTCGTAGCCCTGACCGGCATCGGCACCTTCATGCCCTTCAGCGTGTTCGTCATCCTCAGCCAGGACTACCTCCCTAACCGCATCGGCACGGCCAGCGGCGTCACGGTCGGACTGGCTGTCAGTATCGGCGGCCTGTTCAGTCCGCTGCTCGGCTGGCTCGCCGACAGCACAAGCCTGCGGTTCACGCTCAGCGCCCTGATAGCGCTGCCCCTGCTCGCTCTGCTGCTCTCCGCACTCATGCACGAGCCCGCAACCGCCGGGCCGAGCGCGCAGCGGGAGTCATACCCGCATTCCTCCAACGATGGATTGGTATGACGTCAAGAATGGTCAGCGACCTGCTCCCACTTGACCGGCCTCGCCGCTCGCCAAGCGCCCATACGACCTGCGCCACGCGGCCGTTTCGCTCTGGCTGAATGCCGGTGTCCCGCCGACCCAGGTCGCCGAGTGGGCCGGGCACAGCGTGAATGTCCTCCTCAGGGTCTACGCCAAGTGCGTCTACGGCCAAGACGAGGTCGCGCGGATACGCATCGAAGCGGCCTTGGCACTGACGACGGCTGCCGAATAGCCGGACGTGGCCGTAACTTCCTCACGAACGGCCGTAGACAGCCTGTTTGACCCGGTCACAGCCGGATCACACGAAAGGGCCCCTGACCCGCGTTTCCGCAGGTCAGGGGCCCTTTCAGCACGTGGTGGCAGGTGAAGGATTCGAACCTTCGAAGCTTTCGCGATGGATTTACAGTCCACTCCCATTGGCCGCTCGGGCAACCTGCCTAGGTGCGGATGGAAGGATAGCAACTAAACCACGGGGTCCGTCCAATCGGGGCAGCCCGCACCACCGACAACCCGCACCAACACCCCTCGCATTATTGAGGGTCCGCCCGCGTAAAACACCCGAAGGAGCCGACATGGCCGACGCATCGTTCGACGTCGTGAGCAAGGTCGACAAGCAGGAGGTCAGCAACGCGCTGACCCAGTCCCAGAAGGAGATCTCCCAACGCTACGACTTCAAGAACGTCGGAGCCTCCATCGAGTGGAGCGGAGAGAACATCCTGATCAAGGCCAACTCGCCGGAGCGCGTGCTTGCCGTCCTTGATGTCTTCCAGACCAAGCTGATCAAGCGCAACGTCTCGCTCAAGGCCCTGGATCTCGGCGACAAGGAACCCCAGCTCTCCGGGAAGGAATACCGCCTCGAGGCCTCACTCAAAGACGGCATCAGCCAGGAGGACGCCAAGAAGATCGCCAAGATGATCCGCGACGAGTTCGGCAAGACCGTGAAGCCACTCATCCAGGGTGACGAGCTACGGGTGTCCAGCAAGTCCAAGGACGACCTGCAGGATGTCATGTCGATGCTGCGCAGCGCGGACCTGGAGGTCGCTGTCCAGTTCACCAACTATCGCTGATCCCCTCATCCCTGCGGTATGCCGTGCCGCTACCCAAACCTGGCCCGCGAGGCCAGGGCCTCTCGCAGCTGGGAGTCGGCGTCCACGATGGCTCGCCGCACCGAGGCTGTCAGGTCCGGACGGCCCAGCGCGGCCTCTGACTGGTCTGCCGTGGACGCCTCGACCAGATTCGCCGGATAAGCCAGCGCGGCAACTCTGCCCAGGGCGTCTTCGCCGACGCGACCGGACAGTGCCGGCACATCGACGAAGTAACGAGCGACATACGGACGGAGCACGTCCTGGTCATTGGCATGCCAGAAACCGGCGGCCAGCGCGTTCAGCTCATAGTTGGATCGTCCGTTCTCTCCGGTCAGCTGCTCCCACGCCCACACCTTCGCCGCCGGATCAGGCTCAGAGGCCTTGGCCTGCAGCCATTTCAGGTTGCCGGCCATGGTGCGATCCTGCTCAAGAGCGACGTGCAGCCCGGCTGACCCGATGGCGCCACGTCGAGCCAGGTTGCCCACTACCACCCAGCGGAAGTCCGAGTCCCCCTCCAGACCCTCTGGGAGCCCCTCTCCGCCCGCCCAGCGACGAAGCAGGTCTTCGTCCGCGGATGAGGTTGCCAGGTACCGTGCGGCCAGCAGAGCCCGTGATGAGCCCGCCTCCGCCGCAGCGAACATCGAGGCCGCAGCCGTGGCAATCACGGCCTGAGCATCGTCCTGCTCGCCGGGCGCAATGAACGAGGGGATGATCCGCTGGGTCATCAGCAGGCCCACCCGGTTGATGATCGACTGGTTGCTCTCGTGTGCCCAGCAGGTGGCCATCACAGCAAGCAGGTGCCGCGGGTCGATCTCCGCCAGGGCGACCCCGTCGATCAGGGCCGTCCAGACGACCGCCCGGGCCTGAGCCTGCGGCACCGCCGACAGCTCAGCTGGAGCAGCGGCGACGGTGGCCGGGTCGAGCTTGATGGTGGCCCAGGTCAGATCCGTCGCGTTGGGGACCAGCATGTTCGCGGCCGGCCTGCCTACCAGCTCCGGCAGGTCGGTCTCGTCCTCTTCCACCGTGGTGAGCACCCGGAATACCTCTGCCCCGGTCGTGAACCCGGCAACATCAATGCTGTGCGGACGGGCTGCCGGATAGGCCTGCGGCGGTGTCCTGCGCACCGTGGCCGAGGCGATCGAACCCTGGTCGGAGACCGTTTCCACCGAGACCGCATCGAGGCCCGCCGTCCGCAGCCACGCATCGGCCCAGCCTTGCAGGTCCTGCCCGCTCGCACGCTCCATCGCCCCGAGGAAATCCACCAGTGCCGCGTTGCCGTATGCGTGGGAGCGCAGGTACTGCGCCACGCCCGAGATGAATGCGGCATCGCCGATGTGGGCGATCAGCTGACGAAGTGTCGCAGCCCCCTTCGCGTAGGAGATGCCGTCGAAGTTCTGCAGCGCCGACTGAGCGTCCGGCGCAGGCGAGCCGGCCACCGGGTGCGTCGACGGCATCCGCTCGGCGGCATAGCCCCACGGCTTGCGGGCCATCGAGGAGTCGACCCACGCATCGGTGAACTCCGTTGCCTCGCTGAGGGTTCGGTGAGACATGTACTCGGCGAAGGACTCGTTCAGCCACAGGTCGTCCCACCACTGCATGGTCACCAGGTCGCCGAACCACATGTGAGCCATCTCATGCGTGATGGTGCTGGAGCGGGTCAGCACCTCGTCGTGCGTCATCGCCCCGCGGAAGACGTACTGGTCGCGCAGCGTCACGCAACCCGGGTTCTCCATCGCACCGGCGTTGAACTCGGGGACGAAGACCTGGTGGTACTCCCCGAAGGGATATCGGATGCCGAACAGCCGGTGGTAGTAGTCGAAGGACTGGGCGGTGATGGTGAGCATCTGCTCGGCCTGACGTTCCAGCGGCTCGCGCAGCGAGGCCCTGGCGTGGATACCCAGCGGGATACCGTCATGCACTGTCGTGACGGAGACATAGGGCCCGGCGCAGACGGTGAAGAAGTAGGTGGCCAACGGCTTGGTCGTCGCGAGCACCCAGGTCCCCGCGCCGGTGCGCGTCGCGGCACCGTTGCCCAGGACGATCCACTCGGGGGGTGCGGTCACCCTGACGTCGTACGGAGCCTTGAGGTCAGGCTGGTCGAAGCAGCCGAAGACCCGCGGCGCGGCATCCAGGAACGAGTGCCCGTAGACGTAGTGCTGCTCGTCCGCCGAGTCGACCGCCCGGTGCAAGCCCTGCCCGTCGTTGCTGTAGCGCATGGTCGCGGTCGCCACGACCTCGTTCCCGGCGGCTAGCCCCGTGAGCTCGATCCGCTCGCCGTCGAAGCTGGTGAGGTCCAGGTCCACCCCGTTGAGGGTGACCCGGTGAAGCTGATTCGGCTTGACGTCAAGGAACGTGGACGCCCCGGGTTCGGTGCAGGTGAAGCGCACCGTGCTCGAAGACTCGAAAGTCGTGGCGCCCTGGGCCAGATCGAGCTCCACTCGATATCCGGTGACATTGATGAGGGCGGATCGCGCCTCCGCTTCCAGACGCGTCAGGTTGGTCATGCTCGCACTATCCCAGAGGCACCCGGAGGCGGCCGCTGCAGGTCCGGTTCAGGCTGGTCCTGTCAGCACCTCAGGGCCCTGCCGTGCCGGTCAGTACCCGCGGTACCCCGAGGCCATGGTCTCCAGACGGGCAATGCGGTCCGCCATCGGAGGGTGGGTCGCAAACAGCCGCGAGACATCCTGGGCGCGGAACGGGTTGGCGATCATCATGTGGCTGGCGTTGACGAGATCACGCTCAGGCGCCAGCGGCGCGGCCGCCGTCCCGCGCTCGAGCTTGCGTAGCGCCGACGCCAGAGCCAGCGGGTCGCCGGTGAGCTTGGCACCGTCCTCGTCAGCGTCATACTCACGCGTCCGGGTGATCGCCAGCTGGATCGTCGTGGCGGCCAGCGGGGCAAGCAGCGCCATGGCCATCATGGCAACCGGGTTGGCACTGTTGTCGTCCTCACCGCCGCCACCGCCGAAGAAGCTCATCCACATGAACATCTGGGCGACGCTGGTGATGACGCCGGCGACGGCGGCCGCCACCGAAGCCGTCAGGATATCGCGGTTGTAGACGTGCATCAGCTCGTGGCCGAGTACCCCGCGCAGCTCTCGCTCATCGAGTAGCTCCAGGATCCCCTCGGTGCAGCAGACCGCCGCGTGGGACGGGCTCCGGCCCGTCGCGAAGGCATTGGGCGCCTCGGTCTGTGAGATGAACAACCGCGGCATCGGCTTGGTCGCAGCCGTGGAGAGCTCGCGCACGATGCGGTACATCGCCGGCGCCTCGGCCTCGGTGACCGGCCGGGCGCGCATCGCCTTGATCGCGATCTTGTCGCTGTTCCAGTAGCCATAGGCCGTCATGGCGACTCCGAACAGGGCGAAGGCCCAGATGTAGCTACCCCCTGCGACCACTGATCCCAGCGCCAGCAGGACGGCGAAGATGCCGCTGAAGAGCAGCGTCGTCTTCAACCCGTTGTAGTGGTTGTGCATGTTCTTCCCAACGTGGCTAACGGGCATGATGTTCCGACGATCCGAACATGCTGACCTCCGCTGCGACTACCCCCCGAGCAGCCCCAGCAGCAGCTGTGGGCTCAGGCTGGTCAACACCAGTGCCACCCCCGTGAAACCGACAGCGGCCAGCGTCGCGGGATGTGCCCGAACAACTAGTGCCGCCCCGTGGACAACCGGTTCCGGCACCCCGTCCGGGGATCCCTGCACTGAGGTATCAGGTGTGGAGACGACCATGAGCAGCCAACGCAGGTAGACAGCCACGCCGAGGACCGCGTTGACGGCCGCGATGACGGCCAGCAACCAGAGCTGGCTGTTGACCACGGGCCCCAGGGCGGCAACCTTGGCCACCAAGCCAAGGAAGCCCGGCGGGAGCCCTGCCAGCGACAGCAGGCCCAGCCCGAGGGCACTGGCCAGAACAGGGTGATCAGCCAAGAGACCGCGGTACTCCTGGAGGTCACGCGCGCGTGCCGCTCCCCTGATCTGGACCAGGGCAGCTACCACGGCGAAGACCAGGAGCGTGGCCAGGACGTACGCCAACAGGTAAGCGCCGGAAGCATGTACAGCACCCGTGGAGACGGCTGCCAGCGGCAGGACCACCCACCCGGCCTGCGCCACGGTCGACCATGCGAGCAGCCGGACCACGCCGTCCTGCCGCAACGCCATGATGTTGCCCAGCGTCATGCTGACCGCCGAGACGATCGCGATAGCGGCCAGTGACGGTTCACCAGGCGGGATGGCCCGGATCACCACGAGCAGAGCGGCCAGGGCTGCGATCTTGGAGACGCCGGCCAGGAAGGCGGCGATCGGCAGGGGGGCTCCGTCGTAAGCCTCAGGAGTCCACGCATGGAACGGCACGAGAGAGAGCTTGAAGCCGATCCCGGCGATGACAACAACCACGGCCAGGACCAGGATCGGGCGTCTGGCCGGATCGTTGATCGCTGTTATCGCAGCTGCCGGAGTAAAGAATCCACTTCCGGTGGCCGTGAACCACAGCGCGGCCGAGAGCGCCAGCAGGCCGAAAGAGACCAGCGCGGTGGTCAGCAGGGCGATCGCCCCGGAGATCGCCGAGCGCGCACCCCGCAGGGCGACCAGCGCCACCGTGGGCAGGGTTGCGAGCTCGAGGGCGACCAGCCATGAGCCTAGGTCGCGAGCACCGGCCACGGCCGTGGCCCCAGCGGTCGCTGCCAGAACGAGACTCACAATGACTGCGGTGCCGCCGGTCGACTGCTTCTTGTCGTCTGGCCAGGTCAGCAGCAAGGTCAGGGCTGCGGCCAACAGCGCGGCCAGCTGCAGGGTCGAGGCCACTGAGTCGGCGACATACATGCACTGGCCGCTGCCGGGCAGACAAAGCGTGCGTCGAGCACCTCCGGCAACCATGCTCAAGCCGGCGATAGTGGCCAGGGCGCCGACAACGAGGCTCGCCAAGGCAATCACATAGTGCGCGCGACGCAGCTGCTGGACCGCAACGTCGGCGACCAGAACCACGGCCGCTCCGACGGCCGGTGCGAGCACGGGCAGCAGAATCCCAGCGTTCACGCTGACGATGGCCTGGCTCATCGGGGCACCTGCATTGTGATGGCTGCGGCTTCCTTGAAGGTCGAGTTCAACAACAGTCCCGGGGCAACGCCCAGGACAAGGACAGCGGCAACCAGGACCGCCAGCACGGACCATTCGCCGCCGCGGGCGTCCTCATGTGCTGGTGTCGTCCTGTCGCCGGACCAGATCAGCTTCAGCACGCGCAAGGAGTATGCCGCGGCCACTCCGGCCCCTAGCACGGCCATGACGACCAGCACCCGCATCAGGCCCTGGGGACGGTCGGGCGCCGGGCTCCAGGCGGAGTACATCGCCAGGAACTCACCCCAGAAGCCGACCAGACCAGGCAGTCCGAGCGACGCGGCGAAGCCGACGACGAGGGCGATGCCGAGGCGCGGCGAGATCTCACGCAACGCAGCGCGTGCGGTCGCGAGGTCGGCCGATCCCCAGCGTTCCTTGAGACCGCCGACGAGGAAGAAGAGCAGGGCGGAGACCACGCCGTGGGCGATGTTGGCGAACAACGCTGCCTGCAGCCCCACGGTCGTCCCGCTCGAGAGCCCCAGAACCACGAAGCCCATGTGCGCAACGGAGGAGTAGGCGATGAGCCGCTTGAGGTCGTTCTCGACCAGACAGGCCAGGCCTCCCCAGACGATTCCGACGACGCCGACGACGGCGAACGCCGGCGCCAGAGCACCGAATCCAATGGGCAGTGGCGCGATCACCAACCGCACGACCCCGTACGTGCCCATCTTCAGCAGAACGGCTGCAAGCATCACCGATCCGGCAGTTGGCGCGATGGTGTGGGCGGGCGGCAGCCAGGTGTGCAGCGGAAACACCGGGATCTTGATTCCCATTCCGACCAGGAGCAGCGCCGCGA
>Ga0208716_1000609_pt1 | contig 14606 bp, 10 predicted proteins | sample NGESurdeep092012_8_FD_184482 | JGI IMG/M metagenome (GOLD analysis project Ga0208716, IMG submission 184482) | Arctic peat soil microbial communities from Barrow, Alaska - NGEE Surface sample 415-3 deep-092012 (SPAdes) | ecosystem: Environmental > Terrestrial > Soil > Wetlands > Peat ...
GCTCCCCTTCCTCCTGCTGGCGGCCGCTCTGGGCGTGCTGCTTTATCTCTGGGGCCGTCAATTACTGGGCGACATGGCGGCGCTGGCGGCGCTCTTTCTGTATACCCTGGACCCGGCCATCCTGGGACACGGGTACCTGGCCACTATGGACGTTGGACTGGCGGCCTTCACGGTGCTGTTCTTGTTTGCGCTGTGGCACTATCTGGAGCGCCCCGATACTATCGGGATCCCGCTTGCTGACGGGGTGCCCCCTGGGCCCGGCTCCGATCCGAGCCACGACCGTAAGGGAGTGGTCGCCGCGAACTGCGAAACGGTTCTTGTGAAGCGGAGTACCTGGCGCCTGATCTGCTGCGGTCTCACCATGGGCTTGATGTTGTGCACCAAGTTTTCCGCCGTGTTTCTGCTGCCGGTGGCGGCAGTGCTGATACTCGCGGCGGTGACCCGCACGCCGCGCACCGATGGGTCGAAAGCGCCGGGCAGTTACGCCGCTCTCGCCCTGGCATTCGTGGTCATGGGGGCCATAGCGACGCTGGTAATTCAGGCAGTCTACCTATCGCCCGGCGGCCTGTTCCTCTATTCCACCGGCTTCGAGCGCGTGAACGCCGACCACAATCCCGACTACCTGGTCTTCCTCGGCGGCCAATTGGAGCACCACTTCGCCAGCTATTTCGCCGCGGCGTATCTACTGAAGGAACCGCTGGCGGCCATCCTGCTCTCTGGCGCCGGCCTGTTCGCGCTGCGCGGCAAAGCCTCTTCCCGGCGGGTCAAGCTATTCCTGCTGTTGCCGCCCGCCGTTGTGTTCGCGGCCCACACCGTATTTGCCGACAACCTGGGGATGCGCTACATTATCCCGGTTCTGCCGTTTGCCTACCTCGTGGGCGGCGCCGGCGCGGCGTGGCTCATCCGGCAGGGGACGTGGGGACGCGCGGTGACGGCGGCGCTCGGCTTGTGGATGCTCGCCGCCAATGTCGGCATCTACCCCGACCATCTCTCCTACTTCAATGAAGCCGCGTGCCTGACAAAGAATCCGGCGGCGATCGGGCTTGACGGCGGCACGCGCTGCGGACCCCTCTGGCTGGACGATAGCAACGTGGATTGGGGACAATCGCTGAAGCAGGTGAAGGATTGGGTGAACCGCAACGCCCAGGGACAGCGCGTGCATCTGGCCTACTTCGGATCGTTCCCGCCGTCCGCCTACGGGTTGAACGTGGAGCCGATTGGACTGGAGCAGTTGGCGCGCGATCCCGAAGCGGGCATCTATGTGGTGAGCGCGCACTTCGTGGCGCGCGCCCCGGCTGCCTGGCTGCGCACGCCCACCGAGATCATCGGCCACGCGATGTACGTGTACCGGGTAAGGGAGAAGTAACGTGAAAACTCGTCTGGCCGTTCTGTTGTTTGCAGCCAACCTCCTGCTCGCTCAACCGGGCTGGTGGTCCACCGAGCCCATCCGCTGGGTGCAGACCAACCTGCGCGAGGTGGACGCTGGGATGGATACCCGCCGCCTCGTCACCCAACTTGCCGAGATGCGCGCCAATGTCGTCCTCATGGGGATGGGCGGCATCACGGCGTACTACCCGACGCGCGCCGAGTTCCACTACCCGAGCCCCTACCTGCCGGCGGGCCGCGACATGTTTGGCGACGTCCTAAAAGAAGCTCACGCCCGCGGCATCCGCGTGGTCGGCCGCTTCGACTTCAGCAAGACCCAGAAAGCCGCCTACGACGCCCACCCCGAGTGGTTCTTCCGTAAGGCCGACGGCAACCCGGTAATCTACAACGGCCTCTACTCCACCTGCATCAACGGCGGATACTATCGCGGGCAGGCCATGAACATCCTCGCCGAAGGCCTGGAGCGGTACGACGTCGACGGCCTCTTCTTCAATATGTTCGGCAACCAGTCCACCGACTACAGCGGCGCCTACGTCGGCCTCTGCCACTGCGATTCCTGCCGCGCCGCGTATCGCAAGCTGTACGCCCGCGAAATCCCGGAACGCGCCGACGACGATTACCGCAAGTTCCTGCTGGCCAGTTCGCGCGAGGTCTCCGAAGCTATCGGCAAGCTGATCCGCCAGAAGCGCCCCACCGCAGGCTACTTCAACTACATGCAGGAGTACACCGACGGCATCATGTCGGAGTCGAATACCGCCGTGCGGCGGCCGCTTCCGCTCTGGCCCTACTCCGCCAGCGACAACGTCAATCGCGCCCTCAATAGCCAGCCCGGAAAACTGCCGGTGGATCTCAACATGCAGTTCGTGGACTACTGGTGGCGCTTTGCGACCGTCCCGCGCCAGGAGATCGCCCTGCGCATGTGGCAGAACATGGCCAACGGAGGCGCCCTCACTTTCGAAGTCAACGGAACGCTCGACCTGCAGGATCGGCAGGCCTATGAAACCGCCAAGCCCATTTTCCAGTGGGCCGCCGCCAACCAGCAGCACTATTCCGGTCTGCGCAATGCCGCGCGCGTGCTGTTGCTTGCCGGCCCCTCGTCGCGCGGCGCGGCCGACGACGGCGCCTGGCGCGGCATCTTCCGCCTGCTCACCGAAGAGCACATCCCCTTCGCCGTCTCCGAAAACATGGACTGGCTCGGCACTCGCCCCTTCGATCTGGCGATCGCCACCGATTGGGCGCCCCGCGGCCTCCAGCAATATGTCGAGCAGGGCGGCCGTCTGCTGATTGCCAGTTCACACCCGCCCGAGTTCCCCATCGCCCGCGTGATCTCGACCACGCCCGACGTGAAGGGCTACCTCCGCGTCCGCAACCACAACCTGTTCCCATCGCTGGCCGATACGGACCTGCTCCTGCTGAACGGTCCGTTCACCGCGGTCGAAGGTGACGGATCGAAGTCGCTCTCGCTGGTGCCGCCATCCATGATCGGCCCGCCGGAGAAGGTGCATGTCGATATCCAAGACACCACCACGCCGGCCATCGTCACCAAAAGCCTGGGCCAAGGAACGGTCACATGGCTCCCCTGGGAATTGGGCGCGCTCTACTATCGCCACAGCCTGTTGGCCCACGCGGGCCTCTTCCGCGATGTCGTCGACCAACTCTATCCCCAACGCCAGTTGAAGACCAACGCCCACCCCCTGGTCGAATTGACGCTGATGCAGCAGGCAGGGCGCACGCAGCTCCACTTCATCAATCTCTCCGGCCACTCGCAGACCGCTTACTTCCCGCCGGTACCGATGCGCGAAATCCGCGTCGAGCTCCGCGGCGCCTTCCACACCGCGCGCGCCGTGCGCCACCCCATGGACCTCAAAATCCGCATCCACGGCGGCTACTCGGAAATCATTCTCCCGGAGTTGTTGGATTACGAACTGGTGGTATTGCACTAAGATAAGACTATGTCTGACAACGGTAAGATCGCGCTCGTAACCGGCGCCGGCAGCGGTATAGGACGCGCCGTCTCCCTGGCGCTTCAGGCCGCGGGATATTCGGTGGTTCTTGCCGGCCGGCGCGCCGAACCACTCGAGCGGACCGCCGCGTCGGCCGTTGTGCCCGGCGGCAAGATGCTCTCGGTCCCCACCGACGTCACCGATCCGGATTCCGTCAGGTCGCTGTTCGCCAAAACCCAGCAAGCCTTCGGGCGCCTCGATGTTCTCTTCAACAACGCGGGCACCAACGCACCCGCCATACCGCTGGAGGACCTCCTCTACGAACAATGGATGCAAGTGGTCGCAGTCAACCTCACCGGCGCATTCCTATGCGCCCAGGAAGCCATCAAGCTCATGAAGGCACAGCATCCGCGCGGTGGGCGCATCATCAACAATGGCTCCATCTCGGCTCACGCGCCCCGCCCCCACTCCGCGCCATACACCGCCACCAAACATGCCATCACCGGTCTCACCAAGAGCATTTCACTCGATGGCCGGCGCCACAACATCGCCTGCGGACAGATCGACATCGGCAACGCCGCCACGGAAATGACCGAGCGCATGACGGCCGGAGTCCTGCAAGCCAACGGCGCCGCCGCCGCCGAGCCGCGAATCGACGTCCGCCACGTGGCCGATGCCGTGCTGTACATGGCCAATCTCCCCTTGGACGCCAACGTCCAATTCCTAACCGTGATGGCCACCAACATGCCCTTCATCGGCCGCGGTTAAGGTGGGGCAGGCGCTTCCGCCTGCCAACTCCCCCGAATTATGCAGGCGCTTCCGCCTGCCAACCTCCTATCCCGCCAACGCATACGCCACAATCGTCTGTTGCCGCTCGCCTTGGATCAGCTCGTCTTCCAGACCGTCCGGATCCACCTGCACCTGGCACGCCGCAATCTGCTCGTCCGTCGCGCCGCGATAGTTCAGTTCGCAGACCCCCAGGACATCGCCGCCGCTGCGCACCGCGGGACCGAAAACCCGGCAGGTGATGGGGCGCGCTTCGTATAGGTCGCAGGTCAGCGTCGCCGGGTCCAGCGCCGGACAATACTCCTCGTCGGGCAGGGCCGCGAAGCGTTCCTCGGCATCCTCGTCTTCGTCCAGAATCCCGGTAGTCATATCGCCGGGGAAGTCCGCCAGGCGCGCCACCGACTCCCGCGAGCGCCGCCGCACCCTGGCCGCGCGCTCGGGGTCGTGCCGCTCCAGTTGTGCCAGCCCTTCGCGCAACCGCCGCGCATCCAGTTGCGTGATCGGAAACGGCCCCCTGCAGCACTCCGCGCAGCCCAGCTCGCACACCACCCACGCGCCGCCGAGGCGCACAGCTTCGGCCATCACCGCATCCACAATTTGAACCAGCTCCCGGTCGCTCGCCACACTTTCGAGAATAGCGCGCCACATGTTACCATCGCCACTTGCGTAAGGTGCCACTCGCGGAATCCCTCCGGATCATCGGGCGAGGCTCGTCCAACTGGCTCGCCAACCGTCCGATCGTCGTTTCCTTTGAAGTCACCGACGCGTGTACCTGCTGGTGCAAACACTGCGACCACGGCGGCCCGCGCGACGAATCGCGCAATCTCAAGCCCGCCGATTTCCGCCGCTACATGGAGGCCCTGCGCCCCTGCGTGGTGCAGGTTTCGGGCGGCGAGCCCCTGATGCGCGACGACGTCGTCGAAATCGTGCGCGGTATCAAGAACGGCTCCACCCTGCCGTACACTATCCTGGTTTCCAACTGGTCCCTCATGACCCAGGAGAAGTACCTCGCCCTGCGCGCCGCCGGCATCGACCAGTTCTCCGTCAGCCTCGACTTCCCCGACCAGCGCCACGACGACTTCCGCGTCTACCCCGGCCTGTACAGCCATCTCGAAGATCTCATCCCGCGTTTGGCCAAACTGGGCCACGACGATATCGTGCTCAACAGTTGCATCACCACCGAGAATCTGGGAGAGATCGAAGCCATCGCGGACAAGGCCCGGGAGTGGGGCGTGAATCTCTGCTACAGCGCCTACTCCGCGCGCCGCACCGGCTGCCGCGATTACTTCCCCGGCTCGCCCCAACAGCTCGCCGAAATCGGCGCGCGGCTCCTCCGCGTGGAACAGCGCCGCGATTCCACCAACTGGATCCTCAACTCGCCCAGTACGCTCCAGGCCACGCGCCAGTACTTCGCCAACAACGGAACTCCCGGCTGCAAGGCCGGACTGCGCTTTCTGGTGGTCACCGCCGATGGCGCTTTGCAGCCCTGCTCCATGCAGTTCCAGCGCTACCGCCTCGAAGAGCGCCAACGCATGATCGCCGAGTTCACCGCCACTAACTCTTGCGACGAGTGTTACGTCTCCATCCGCTCCTACCTCGACAAGAGCTTCCCCAAACTGCTGTGGGAAAACGTCAGCGGCTTTCTCTCCATCAAGTAGCGTAGCCTTTCAGGCTGCCATGACCCCTTTCGAGGGGGCATGTCTTCCCTTCTTCACAACAGCGCCGCCGCCGCATCCAGAAACAAAATCGCGGACGGATGCCGCCGCAGCGCCGACGCCGGACACGCTTCCACGACGGGCCCTTCCAGCGCCGCCCTCACCGCCGCGCTCTTGTGCTCGCCATTGACGAACACCAACGCCCGCGGCACCCGCAGGAAGAACGGCACCGTCAGCGAGAGCGCGCGCCGCGGCACATCCTCCAGCCGCGCGAACGCTCCATCGTGTACCTGCTGCATGCGGCAGACATCGTCGAGTTCCACCGCCCGCACATCCCGCGGATCGCCAAAATCGCACACCGGCGGGTCGATGAACGCCAGGTGCCCGTTCTCGCCGATTCCCATGATGACCAGGCACGGTTCCGCCCGCCGCAGCAACCCGGCGTAGCGCTCGCACTCGGCTTCCGCGTCCGCCGCCTCGCCGTCCAGTTGGTGAAACGCCGCCACCGGCACGTGGTCGAACAGCCGCTCCCGCAAAAAGCGCCGGAACGACGCCGGATGATCCCCGCTCATCCCCGCGTACTCGTCCATGTGAAACGCGGTGATGCGCGTCCAGTCGATTTCCTGCGCGCGCAACGCCGCCAGGAACGGGTCCTGCGACACGGCGGACGCGAAGACCACCGCCGCCCGCCCCGCGCGCCCGATCTGCTCCCGCATAATCCCCGCCGCGGTCTCCGCCCCCGCCGCGCCGGCCTCGCCCCGGTCGCCAAAAACCCGCACTTCGAGCCGGTCACAAAAAAACGTCCGCTGGTTTGCGCTCACGAAATCACCATAGCAAGTGGCAGGCGAAAGCGCCCAATGCCACTTAAATAGGCCAAAACGGCGTCATCTGCATAAATCGTGGGGCGGTCCCCCTGGACCGCGGCCGACGCCCTCGTCGGCCTGTCGCGCTGGCGCCAGCGCTTGATTTTTCGAGCGAAGAGCGGGTCCGGGGGGACCCGCGCGGACCAGGGGGTCCGCCCCACCAACGTGGGACAGACGCTTTCGTCTGTCAACCCGCCTTCAGCGGATGGCGACCGTCGCCCGGCCAGCCAGGAATGTGTAGCCCGGAAGGCCGCTGCCGTAGCCGTCGGCGTAGAACACCAGGGACACGGCGTCGCCTACGGGGACGCCATCGGGAACCAGCGCATTCACCTGGATGGCCCCGGCCACGAGTCCCGGCGCCGCCCCGGCGTACTGCACCGTGGCGTCGAAGCCGCCCACGCGCACCGCGATGCCGAGCCGCGGCTTGGGCAGCGGGAGAGCCAGCGGCGCGATGGCCCCATCGGCCATCGGCGGGTCCATCTGGCCCGCGCCGGTAGCGTAGATGACGATCACCGAGCCTCTGTGCGCCGGATTGGAAGCCGAGTTGAGCGTGCCGTCCTGGTTGAAGACCGCGGCTTGTCCGTTGCCCGAAGAGTCGATGGTGAAGATGCCCGGCACCGCGGGGGCCACCGGCAGCTTCCACGGGCCGTACGTCACCCCGTTGCGCTCGATGGTAATGGCGGTAGAGGGCGTCTGAATGGCGAACGGCACCACCGCGTTGATCTGGCTGCCCTGCGCCCATAGCAATGGCGCCGGTATGCCATCGAACAGCACGCGCGTGCCGCCCAAGGCCGTGGCCACGGCGCCGCCGCTGATTTGCGCCGTCATGCCGGTATCGGGCCCGAGCCCGGTTCCGTAAATCGTGAAAATCTCGCCAGGCGCCACGGTTCCATTCGCCGTGAGCGAGATCAGGCCGGGCCACTGGGTGGCGCTGTTGACGCCGCAGGCGACCGACGTCCGCGCACTGTTCGCGTTGCCGAGGAGCGCAATTTTCGTCACGACAGCATCGGCATCGCCGCCGCCGTATTGCGACTGCGCGCTGCCGGGCGTGGCAAGGAAAACTTGAACTCCCGTGCTGCCGGCGACGTAAGCGAAGCCTTTGCCATCAAGGACGAGCGGCGAACTGCCGGCGGCGCCCACTCCCCCAGCGCCAGAATCCACCATGGCATCGGCACGCGGGCTGAGAATCGAAAAGAACGGCGGCCCGAAGCAAGTCCCCGAGGCGGAGGCTTCGAAATAAGCGTAGCCACCACCATCGATGGCGATGGCCGATGTAGAAGCCGATAGGAAAGTCGAGTAGACGAGGCGTCCGCCCGGGTCGATCTTGGTGACAAAGCCGTTGCCGCCGCTTCCGGGCATGATTGGCGGGGGGCCGATAAATGTCGCGTGCAGCACGCCCGGCGTGGTGGGGAAATCGGCGGACTCGGTAATTCCGGCCACGTACGCGTTGCCCGCCCCGTCCAGCGCCAGCGCAAGGCCGACATCCCGGTTGGCGCCGCCCAGGTACGTGGAATAAACCAAGCCGCTACCGGCGGCGTTCAGCTTGGTGACGAAACCGTCGCCGAAAGTCTCCGGACCGAACACGATCTTGCCGTGGAAGGAGGACTGGATGGCGCCGGCCGTTACCGGGAAGTTGCTGGACTCCGTGTTGCCGGTAACGATGGCATTGCCGGCCGTATCGACCGCGATCGCGGATGCCGAGTCGTTGTCCGTGCCGCCCAGAAACGTGGCGTATGCCGGAGCCGACCCGTCGGGCCGCAGCTTGAGCACGAACGCATGGATACACGGCGCATCGGCTTGTGACGGACGATATCCTGGACAGGTGACCGGCGCGAGGGAACGCTGAAATGCGCCTGGCGTCGCCACGAAGCTGGGGTCCGCGCTTCCAGTGACGAAAGCGCTGCCCGCGGCATCGATGGCGATGGCGCTCGGCCAGGCCGGGATCACGGCGGAATAGACCAGCCGGTCGCCTGCGGGGCCGAGCTTGGTGAGGAAGCCCCAGGCGGGCGAAGTCTGGTACGCGCCGGGCGTCGTGGGATAATTCTGCCCCGCGGCGCCGGCGACGTATGCATTGCCGGCCGCATCCACCTGCAAGCCCGATGCACCGGAATCCCCGTCGCCTCCCAGGTAAGTGGAATAGAGAATGGTGGATCCATCGGGGCTCAGTTTGGTGACGAATGCCATGTAGCGCCCAGCGGGTTTCCCGGTCTTCAGCGAACCGGGCGTAGTGGGAAAATCGCCGGAATTCGTACTCCCCGCGGCATAGATGTTGCCGGACGCGTCCACCGCCACGGACACGCCAGAGTCCGTAGCGGCCCCGCCGAGATAGCTGACGAAGGCGATCGCGGGGTCGATGACGAGCGGCAACGAGCGATCGTACGGCCCCAGGCGGAAGCGCGCCACGCGCCCGGCGAGCACGAAATCCGCCGCCACCTCCTGCCGCTCTCCGCGCAGCACCTGGTAGGCGCGGGGCCGCTTCTGGCGCAATTCGCCGGCCACCAGGTCGCCCGAGTCCAATCGCGGGCGCACCCGGCCGCCGAATTCGAGCTGGATGCGCGCGGGGTCGGATTGCGGCGTAACTACAAAATCGTATTCGCGGCCATGAAAAACGAGATCGATCCCAGGGTAAACATCGTGGTAGCGCACCTGGCGGAATTGCGCGACACCGGTACGCCAGCGCGCGGCGTCGTTGCCGATGAAGTAATTGCTCTTGCCCGGAAGCGGTTGGAGACCAACCGCGACCGCGCGCGGGTTGCCACGCGCCAGACGGATCTCCACGCCGTGAGTGCGAAAACTGCCCCCGTCCAGCAGGGCGATCTGTTCCGCTCCGCCGCGGCCGAGGAAGCGCACGTCTTTCCTGGCTTGCCCGGCGTTCCGCTCGAAAACCAGCGGCAACTGCGCCGCGCCCAGCGAGCTCACCGCCAATAACAAGGAGACCGATCTAGCGATAGCGTTTTCCGGCACTCGTTTACCCCTCTTCTAAGACCTTCCGCATGCCGCCGCCAACTACACCCCCTGGACTTCGCCGTTCACTAAGCGCACAATATCCCCGGAGGTTCTGCATGCCCATTCTAGCCAAGCTGCAAGAATTCCTGGACCTGAGCGGTGTCCCCTACACGCACACCGTCCATCCCTTGGCCTACACGGCTCGGGAAGTCGCCTGCGCCGAACACGTGCCGCCCCAGGAAGTCGCCAAGGTGGTCGTCGTGCTCGCCAGCGGAGAGTACAAGATGCTGGTGCTGCCCGCCAGCAAGGTGGTCGATTTTCAGGAAGTGCGCGACGCCTTGGGCTGCAACACGGCGCGCCTCGCCACCGAAGCCGAACTGGCGCGCATCTTTCCCGATTGCGATCTCGGCGCCATGCCGCCCTTCGGCAACCTGTACAACATGAAAGTGCTGATGGACGCCAATCTGCTGGCCGACGAGAAGATCGTCTTCAATGCCGGCACTCACCGCGACGTGGTCCATCTCAGCCAGGAAGACTATCGCCGCCTCGCCCGGCCCGAAGTCGTCCATCTGTCCAGGGAAGTGGTCCTCCAGCGCGGCTGGTAGCGCTCGCGCACACGCCGGAATAACTCCGGGCGAGCTGGCGCTCGCCTGCACAAGGCGGAGCCTTATGCCACGCAGTTGACACGCACACCCTAAAAAGGTCAGACTTTGAGATCCCAGGGAAGGATCTTCACCATGTCACTCCGCTTCGCACTCGGGAGCGCGCTGCTCTCTCTCGCTCTCGTTTCCGGCCCCGCATTCGGCCAGGCCAAGAAAGGGAAACCGGCGTCCGCCCCCGCCGCTCCCGCCCCCCAGAAGATCGACGAAGAGTACACCAAGCTCATCAAGGAGTACCTGCAAGACCCGCGTATCACCACCGAGCTGGTGGACCACATGCCCGCGTCCGATACCGTCCCGTCGCCCCTCAAATTCCTCGGACGCATTCCCGGCAAGCCCGGCGAATTGACCTACGCCAAGGACATCTACCGCTACTACGAGGCCCTCGCCAAAGCCTCCCCGCGCGCCAAATTCTGGAAGATCGGTACTACCGAGGAGGGTCGAGATCAGGTCATCCTCGCCATCGCCGACGAGGCCACCATCAAGAACCTCGACAAATACAAGGACATCCTCGCCAAACTCGGCGACCCGCGCCAACTCACCGGCGACCAGGCCCGCGAGCTCATCAAGGTCGGCAAGCCCCTCTACTGGGCCAACAGCGGCATCCACTCGCCCGAAACCGGCGGCCCCGAAATGCTCATCGAACTCGCCTACCGCCTGATTGTCGAAGAGACCCCGTTCATCCAGACCATCCGCAACAACTCCATCACCTTTGTCACCCCCGTCCTCGAGGTGGACGGCCGTGAGCGCGAAGTGGACACCTATTACTACAACAAGCGCACCGGCCAGCGCCTGCCCCTCATGTACTGGGGCAAGTACGTGCAACACGACAACAATCGCGACGGCATGGGCCAGTATCTCAAGATCACCAGGAACTTCACCAAGGGCGTGCTGGAATGGCACCCCACCATCCTGCACGATCTGCACGAGGCGCAGTCGTACCTATACGTCTCCACCGGCACCGGCCCCTACAACACCGCGCTCGACGCCATCGCCATCGACGAATGGTGGCTGCTCGGCCAGACCGAAGTCATGGAAATGGCCAAGCGCGGCGTTCCCGGCGTCTTCACCTACGGCTTCTACGATGGCTGGGTCCCCAACTACCTCTTCTGGATCGCCATCACTCACAACTCCTTCGGCCGCTTCTACGAAGTCCAGAGCTACGGCCCCGACGTCAACCCCAACCTGACCCTCGGCGCCACCCAGACCAGCCGCGAATGGTACCGCCCCAATCCGCCGCTCCCCTCCATCGCCTGGGGACCGCGCAACAACACCAACATCCAGGAATCCGCGCTCCTCATCGCCATGAACAAAGTGGCCAGGGACCATGAACTCTATCTGGAAAACTACTGGCTGAAAAACCAGCGCGCCATCGACAAGGGCAGGAACGGCCCCGACTTCGCCTGGGTGGTCCCCGCCGCGCAGCGCCGCAAGGCCGATGCCGCCGACCTCGTCAACGAACTCCGCCGCCAGGGCATCGAGATCCACACCTCTGGCGCCGCCTTCAAAATCGGCAATGTGGACGTGGCCGCCGGCGACTACGTCATCCGCGGCGACCAGCCCTACCACACCCTCCTCGACATGTACTTCGGCGTGCAGAATTATCCCGTCGCCAATCCGCGCCCCTACGACGACACCGGCTGGACCATGCAGTACATGCGCAACGTCAAGCTCCACAAGATCGCCGATAAATCCATCTTCGAAAAGCCCATGACCCTGCTCTCTTCCGACGCCAAAGCGTCCGGCGGCGTCACGATGAGCAACGACGGCTCAGGCGGCACGCTGGTGGTCGAACACACCAGCGACAACAACCTGATGACCTTCCGCTTTAAGAACAAGGACATCAAGATGCTGGTCGCCGAGGAGGATTTCGACCTCAACGGCCGCAAGCTGCGCGCCGGCGCCCTCATCATCCCCAACGCCGATCGCGCCGCCCTCGAACCGCAACTCAAGGATCTCGGACTCTCCGCCTGGGCCGTGGCCGCCGCCCCGCCGGTCAAGACCCACGCCTTGACCATCCCGCGCATCGGCTACATCCATTCCTGGTCGCGCACCCAGGATGAAGGCTGGGTACGCGCCGCGCTGGATTATTACAGCGTCCCCTACACCTACTTCGCCGACCAGAAACTCAAGGAAGGCAACCTGCGCTCCAAGTACGACGTCATCGTCTTCCCCCACGTGGGCGGCACCTCCGCCTCCATGATCAACGGCATCGCCATGACCGGTACCGCGCCCATTCCCTACAAGAAGACCGAACAGACGCCCAATCTGGGCGGCGTCGACGAGACCGACGATATCCGCGGCGGCATGGGCTTCGAAGGTCTGCAGGAGCTGGCCAGGTTCGTCCAGCAGGGCGGCACACTGATCACCGAAGGTGGAACCTCAGCCCTGATGGCCGAGTACAACCTCGCCGGCGGCGTCACCGTGGAGCATCCCGCCGAGTTGTTCGCGCGCGGCTCCATCCTGCGCGGCGTGTTCTCCGACCTCAAGAGCCCCATCGCCTACGGCTATGACGGCAAGGATCTGCCGGTCTACTTCAACCAGGATCCCGTGCTCAATGCCGCCGCCGCCGGTGGCGGCGGATTCGGCGGCTTCGGTGGCGGCGGTGGTGGACGCGGCGGAGCCGGCGCAGCCGGCGCCATCAACGGCGGCCAGGGCCAGAACGTCACGCCCAACGCCGTGCCCATCCACACCTCCCCGCTCGACCCCAGCGATGCACCGGCAGCCACGGCCGCGGCCCCCGCCACGGGCGGCGGACGCGGTGGACGCGGTGGACGCGGCGCTGGCGGTGGACGCGGTGCCTTCGGCGCTGACACCGGACCGCGCCCCCGCGTAGTGCTCCAGTTCCCAGCCAATGCCAACGACATGCTGCTCTCCGGCACCTTAGGCGGCGGCGAGGCCATCGCCAACCGCGCCCTCGTGGTCGATATGCCGATCGGCGCCGGTCACGTCGTGATGTTCGCGCTCCGCCCCTTCTGGCGATGGCAGACCCAGGGCACCTACTTCCTGGCCTTCAACGCCATTCTCAACTGGGACCACCTCGACGCCGGCAAACCCGCCGCCGCACCAGGCGCCGCCGCCACCGGCCAATAGACAAACCGGGACTGACAAGCCTGACATGAATTTCTGGCTGACTTTGCCGGAAATTCGCTGTCAGGCCTGTCTGTCCCCGCTCGGCCCCTTGGTTTGCTCCCAGCGCACTCCGCAGCCTGCTAGAATCCAAGTCACTCAGTAGTTGGAGGATCGATGAGAAACGTACTTTTTACGCTGTTGCTTTCAGTTGTTGCGCGGCCACTGCTCGCCCAGGGCGCCCCGCCACAACTGGCACCTGACCAGCCCTACTCAATGGAGTATTACTATAAGGTGCAATGGGGGCATCAGCAGGAATTCCTGCAACTCTTCCTGAAAAACCACTACCCGCTGCTCCAGAAGAACGTCGAGAGCGGCCGCATGCTCTCGGTGAAAATTGAGCAGCCGGCCAACCACACGACCGAGGATGGGCGCTGGGATTACCGCGTTACCATTCGGTTCAAGAACTCGACAGTGGCGACCACCGCCAATCCCGACGAAGAGCGCCTCATCAAGCAGCTCTGGCCCGACCAGGCAAAGTATATACGCGAGGAACAACGGCGGTTCGAGATCCTACTGGGCCACTGGGATCTCCCGGTCACCGATATCACACCCCCGAAGAAATAGCGTCAAACTTACCTCACGTCCGCGGGGTCGACCGCTCTCTTCGTCCCCGTGGTCGCATACTTGATGTACGCCACAATATCGGCTAACTGCTCGTTGCCGATCTTGTTCGCGGCCGGCGGGTGCTTCCACACATCGTTGCTGCCCGTCGATGCGATATCCGACGGCGCCACTTCCTTCTTCTCCGGCGGATTCTTCGAAAGATCGAACAGCACCACGCTCTTCTCGTCTTTCTTCCCCGTCATCGCCGGGAAGCTTCCTCCCCCCGACTTCAGCTTTACCACCTGCACGTACTGCGTGATGGTCGAACGCGTCGCCATGGCAATCGCCTGCGGGCCCAGCCGCCCCATTCCAGTCAGATCCGGGCCCACCGCGGTGCCCTTCCCTTTCAGCGCGTGACAGGTCCCACATCCTTGTTGGGCGTCGAAGAAGAGCGCTTCGCCTCGCTCAGTCTGCGACGGAACGGCCGCTTGGGCCAAAAAAAACACAATCCAGAACATAATGCGGCGCTCCTTTTGGGCGCAAACCTATTATATCCGGATGATCAGCTCCTGTTGTGATTTTCATCGCTTTTTAACGCGCCGCTTCCGGAGCACACCCCCTCAAACCACCACGTAAACACCGAAGTCCGGCGCCCTCACCCCCGTACTCCGTCCGCTATAATGACTTTCTGCT
>Ga0208716_1000610_pt1 | contig 14596 bp, 12 predicted proteins | sample NGESurdeep092012_8_FD_184482 | JGI IMG/M metagenome (GOLD analysis project Ga0208716, IMG submission 184482) | Arctic peat soil microbial communities from Barrow, Alaska - NGEE Surface sample 415-3 deep-092012 (SPAdes) | ecosystem: Environmental > Terrestrial > Soil > Wetlands > Peat ...
CGCGACTGGTGGCCGAAGACCCCACCATGCGGCTTGAGCACAACGCCGAGACCCATCAGGTAATCCTCTGGACCATGGGTCAAGCCCACGTGGACGTCCTGCTCTCACGGTTGCGGGATCGGTACGGCGTCAAGGTCGAGTCCGAGCCCCTGCGGATGGCTCTGCGGGAGACATTCGTCGTTGGCGCGAAAGGTCACGGGCGCCACGTCAAACAGAGCGGCGGTCACGGTCAGTACGCCATATGTGACATCACCGTCGAACCTCTGGAGCGCGGGACCGGGTTCGAGTTCGTCGACAAGGTGGTCGGTGGGGCCGTCCCGCGCCAGTTCATTCCCAGCGTCGCGAAGGGCATACGCACCCAGCTTGAGAAGGGCTGTATCGCCGGCTTCCCGATGGTTGATCTGCGGGTCACCCTGACGGACGGGAAGTCACACTCGGTGGATTCCAGCGACATGGCCTTCCAGTCAGCCGGAGCGCTGGCTCTGAAAGACGCAGCCTCGGCGCAGACCGTGACCTTGCTCGAGCCGGTCGACTCCGTGTCCGTGGTGGTCGCCGACGAGTACGTCGGGGCGGCGATGACAGATCTGCAGATGCGCCGCGGCCGGGTCCTGGGGACCGAGCCCGACACCTCTGGACGCACCACGATCACGGCTGAGGTGCCGGCGACCGAGATCACCCGCTACGCCATTGACCTGCGCTCGGTCTCGCATGGAACCGGCACCTTCACCAGGGCCCCGCTCGGCTACGAGCCCATGCCTCCCAACCTGGTCAAGAGTCACCTGCCCGACTGACCGGAGGCCTGGGCAACTGCGGGATTGTGGGGCCCCGCAGCGGAGCTGCTTCTCACGAACGGGGCCCGGTGCGCAGTTTGTGAGAAGCCGGGGCCGACGACTCGGCTACCTTGGCAGGTTTGGGTCTTCGACCCGGCAGGCCGGTGTCCCGCCGGGCAGGGCAAAGCGGTGGCTGGCGATCCAGGAGTAGATGCGCTCGGCCAACCAGGAGAACCCGGGAGCTACGAGCAGCGCGCCGACGGGGCGCCATACAGGATGACCGGCTCGTAGTGCCGCGGCGATGGCGCGGTGGCCGCTGGCCGCCTGGCCACCCTCGCCAACCCACTGCACCGCTGCTCGGCATTGATCCGCGGTGAGGTCGAGATCAGCCAGGTTCAGCCGCTGCCATGGCGCAATCAAGGTGGAGCGGCCATCGCTCACCCAACGTGCCAGGAACCGGGCACAGGTTGTGCAGAACCCGCAGTCTCCATCGAAGATCAGGACCGGCACGGAGGTTGGCGCGCTCATCCGTTTCGCCCGGTCAACCGCGCGGCCACGCGTCCAGGAGGCGCAGGCGGACGTCCTCGAGCAACATGGGCAGCGCCTTGGTCTGTCCAATGATGGGCAGGAAGTTCGAGTCGCCGCTCCACCGCGGGACGACGTGCTGGTGGAGGTGGGCGCGCACGCCAGCTCCGGCAACGGCACCCTGGTTGATCCCGATGTTGTACCCCATGGGCGAGGACGAAGCTTCGAGAGCAGCGATGCTGGCCTTGGTCAGGACCCCGAACTCGAGCGTCTCCTCGTCGGTCAGGTCGACGTAGAGCGATACATGACGGTAGGGGCAGATCAGCACGTGACCGGGGTTGTACGGGAAGAGGTTCATCACCACGTAGCAGCTCTGGCCACGGTGAACGATCAGGCCTTCGGCGTCAGCCTTACCTGTGACCGAACAGAAGGGGCAGCCCTCACCGGCGTGGTCGGTCGGTCGTTCGCCGTTGATGTAAACCATCCGGTGTGGTGTCCAGAGGCGCTGGAAGCCATCGTCAACGTATGCGAACTCGTCTGGCGACTCGAGCTCCGGCCCCTCGTCGCTCTTCTCCTGCGTCATGGTGCCGATCCTATGCACTTGTCCGTCAGGTGCCCTGTCCGTCAGGTGCCCTGTCCGTCAGGTGCACTGGTAAGTCAGGTGGCAGCGGTGACCATCCAGCGCGCGCCCAGCACCAGCGCGCCCACTGTTGCCGCCAGGAAGAAGCCGACCCATACGATCGCAGGCACCCTGGTGAGCCGGGCGAGCTGATCGGCGTCAGAGCTCGTGGCCCCGCTGCGGCGTCGTTGTGTCTGAAGCTCCAGAACCGGGCGCGGCGCGGCCAGGAGCAGGAACCACGTCAAACCGTAGGCAAACGCGGACTGCGCCTGTGGTTCGAGCCACCACGACGCTCCGAACACCACGGCCGAGCTGACCAGGATCGACCAGAGCCCGAACCAGTTACGAACCTGGATCAGCAACAAGGCCAGCAGAATCAGCAACGCCCACAGCAGTCCAACGGCTCGATGGTCGGCCAGCAACGCAGCCGCAGCCAGGCCGAGCAGGGCTGGGCCGACATAGCCGGCCGCAGTCGTCAGGATCATGCCGGGCCCGGTGGTCCTGCCGGCCGACACCGTCAGACCTGAGGTGTCAGAGTGAAGCTGTATGCCGTGCAGCTTGCGCCCTGACATGAGGGCAACCAGGCCGTGAGCCGCCTCGTGGGCGATGGTCACGACGTGACGGGTGATCGGCCAGGCGCCCGGAGCCCAGACCAACAACAACGCGAGGACGGCGGTCCCTACGATGACCGACCAAGATGGAGCAGGTTGGGTGCTCAGTGCGCGATGCCACACTTCACTGACTATGTCCACGGGTGGGCGCTCAGACCTGTCGGCGGCTTTCGACAGCCTCCGTAATCTCGGTGATCGCCTCCGCGACGGGGACACCATTCTTCTGCGACCCGTCGCGGTAGCGGAACGAGACCGCTCCCGCGGACCGATCGTCCTCGCCGGCGATGAGCATGAACGGCACCTTGGACTTCTGCGCGGTCCGGATCTTCTTTGGGAACCGGTCGTCGGAGGTGTCGACCTCGACACGAATCCGCTTGGCCTTCAAGCGCTCCGTGATGTCGAAGAGGTAGTCGTTGTACTCATCTGCCACCGGGATGCCGATCACCTGAACCGGAGCCAGCCACGGCGGGAACGCACCGGCGTAGTGCTCGGTCAGCACGGCAAAGAACCGCTCGACCGAGCCGAAGAGCGCGCGGTGGATCATGATCGGGCGCTGCCGGGAGCCGTCGGCCGACTGGTACTCGAGCTCGAAACGCTCCGGCAGGTTGAAGTCCACCTGGATGGTCGACATCTGCCAGGTGCGGCCGATCGCGTCGCGGGCCTGGACCGAGATCTTGGGGCCGTAGAACGCGGCGCCACCCGGGTCGTCCACCAGATCCAGACCGGAGTCGGTTGACGCTTCCCTGAGCGCCTTGGTGGCCTTGGCCCAGTTCTCGTCCGTCCCGACGTACTTCTCCTCGTTGCGGGTCGACAGCTCGAGGTAGAAGTCATCCAGCCCATAGTCCTTGAGCAGGTCGATAACGAAGGTCAGCAACGTCTTCAGCTCGGACTGCAGCTCGTCCTCGGTGACGTAGATGTGAGCGTCGTCCTGGGTCATGCCCCGTACCCGGGTCAGTCCGTGCACCACGCCGGACTTCTCGTAGCGGTAGACCGAGCCGAACTCGAACAGCCGCAGTGGTAGCTCCCGGTAGGACCGCCCTCGTGCGCGGAAGATCAGGCAGTGGAACGGGCAGTTCATCGGCTTGAGGTAGTAGTCCTGCCCCTGTTTGGTGACCGCGCCGTCCGCATCGTGCTCGGCGTCCAGGTGCATGGGCGGGTACATGCTCTCGGCGTACCAGTCGAGGTGACCCGACGTCTGGAACAGCTTGCCTTTGGTGATGTGCGGGGAGTAGACGAACTCGTAGCCGGCGTCCTCGTGACGACGTCGTGAGTAGTCCTCCATCTCCTTGCGGATGACACCACCCTTGGGGTGGAAGACGGCCAGCCCGGAGCCGATCTCCTCGGGGAAGGAGAACAGGTCGAGCTCCGCCCCGAGCCTGCGGTGGTCGCGCTTCTCCGCCTCGGCCAGCCTCTCGAGGTACGCCTTGAGCTCGTCCTTAGTGGGCCAGGCAGTGCCGTAGACCCGTTGCAGCTGCGGGTTCTTCTCTGACCCTCGCCAGTAGGCAGCAGCCGTGCGCATCAGCTTGAAGGCGTTGCCGAGCACCTTGGTCGTCGGCACATGTGGGCCACGGCACAGGTCGCCCCAGGCTCGCTCGCCGTCTCGGCGGATGTTGTCGTAGATCGTCAGCTCGCCGGTGCCAACTTCGGCGGAGGCGCCCTCGACCGACGACACGGCGTCCCCGGCTCCGCCCTTCAGCCCGATCAGCTCGCATTTGTACGGCTCGTCGGCAAGCTCGGTGCGGGCGGCTTGATCGGTGACCACTCGACGCTGGAACGTCTGACCCTCGTTGATGATGCGCTGCATGGCCTTCTCGAGGGCCTTGAGGTCCTCGGGAGTGAACGGCGTCTCGACGTCGAAGTCGTAGTAGAACCCGTCGCGGATCGGCGGGCCGATGCCCAGCTTGGCTTTGGGGTTGATCTGCTGAACAGCCTGGGCGAGCACGTGGGCTGCCGAGTGACGCAGAACCGCAAGGCCCTCTTCGGAGTCGAGTCCGACCGGCTCAACGAGATCGCCATCGGCCAGAACGTGGGCCAGGTCCCGGAGCTCCCCGTTGACCCGCGCCACGAGGGTGGTCTTCTCCTGGGCGAACAGCTCGGCGGCCGTAGTGCCTGCTACGACCGTTCGTTCGCTTCCGGCGACGGACACGGCGATGTCGGCTGACGACGAAGACACTGTTGGGCTCCTGCAAGTTGATCCGGTATGCCGCCCGGCAGGGCGACGAGGTCGACACCCGCGCGAGGTGTCCAAACCGATGCTATCGGCCCGAACTCTTGGGCCGGTCGCCGACGCTGATCGTGCTCTGTCGCAGGACCACGGTGTGGCTTGCTGAAGTAACGCTTGACATACCAAGCATTCGCTAGATACGTTTCTCATGTCGCGGCGACGCCGCGCACCTTCCAAGACTTTGAGGAGCTCACCGTGGCAACACCGACCACCAAGACCGCCAGCGAATCCGTAACCGATATCCCCGCCCTTGCCCAGAAGTCCCGTGAGCAGCTGGTCTCCGGCCTCCAGCAGGGTCAGCAGCTGTCCATCGACGCAGCCCAGAGCTGGGTCAAGGCCGTCTCGGCACTTCCCGTCGTGGACCTGCCCAAGATTCCCGGCATCCCCGCCGTGCAGGACTTGCAGGCCGCGACCAAGTACACCTTCGACGTTGCCTCTGACCTGCTCAACGCGCAGCGCGCATTTGCGGTCCAGCTGACGAACGTGCTCGTGCCCGCGCAGACGGCCTGACAAGAGTCAAGGCTTCAACTTCCATGTCTTCAGCTTCACGCAGCACGGCTTCAACTTCCACACAGCACTGAGTCGGAGAACGCAGGGTCGACGCATTCCCAAGTGCGCCGGTTGTCGATGCCTTCCCAGGTGCGCCGGCAACCGGAAACACGAAGGGCACCTGACCGTGGTCAGGTGCCCTTCGTTGTGTCTCACCGCGGAGCTCAGGGAGATCTCGTGGTGGACGTGAAGGGACTCGAACCCCTGACCTCTCGCGTGTGAGGCGAGCGCTCTAACCAGCTGAGCTACACGTCCGAACTGCGCCGCCCGACATACGGGCAACGGAGAGGAAGAATAGCCGCTCCCCTTGTTCGACCGCCAATCGGATCAGCCCGAGTGTGCAGTGGTCGCCCACCTCAGGCCCCATGCCTCGCGCCGATCCCCCTGTGCCCATGCCTCAGGGCCCCAGTCCGGGGAGCTTCTTGAGCCACTCCTCGACAACGTCCGGGAAGTAGCCAGGCACTCCGCTGGCCAGGAGGAGCAGCCAGAAGATTGCCGCGACTGCGGCGATGGTGAGCAGAAGCACCAGCCCCTTCACCCACCAGGGCTGGGGTTTGAGCCACTCGGTCCACCCCTGGAGCGTGTGTCTGGCGAGCCGTAGCAACCCCTGGGCCCACTCGAACTCGGAGGCCCAGACCGCCAGACCGATGAAGACTACGAGCCAGCCGGGCCCGGGAAAAGGCACCATGAACAGACCGAGCACGACGATGATCAGTCCGATGACGCCTACGACGACGCGATAGACCAGGTGGGAGTGCGGGTTCGAGCGGATCTTGCGTCGCCACTGCCAGTCGTCGTCGGCAGCGTCCAGGGTGACGTTGTCGTCCTCACCAGTTCCATGAGGTCGCCGGTTCATGGGTCGAGGCGCTCGATGGACAGACGGGCGAAGATCTCGGACGCACGCGCGGTCAACGGACCCGGGGCCGCGACCAACCGGTCGTCAATTGCGTGGACGGCCAGGACGTCCTTGGTCGAGGATGTGATGAATACCTCGTCCGCCTGCTCAAGGATCGACATGGGCAGTGGCTCAGTCCGCACCGTGAGCCCCTCTAAGCGACACCACTCGATGACGAGCTCCCGGGTCACCCCGGCCAGCGGCCCGGACGCCAGGTCCGGCGTGAGGATCTCGCCGTCGACAACCACGAAGACGTTGGACCCGGTGCATTCGCACAGGTTGCCCGCTGTGTTTGCGAAGATGGCCTCTACTGCCGCGCGCTCCTGGGCATAGGCAAGCGCCACAACGTTTTCCGCGTATGACGTGGTCTTCAGCCCCGACGTGGCGCCGCGTTCGTTGCGGGTCCACGGAACGACGACCAGCTTGGCGGTCTCGGGGTTCGGCCGCTGAGGGCCAGCGGTAACGATGTAGGTCAGCGACGAGTCATGGCGGTCGGATCCGAGCGGACCTGCGCCTGCTGTGACGGTGTAACGAAGTCGTCCGTAGGCGATCGGCTCCCCCGCCAGAACGGACTTGATCCCGGCGTCAATGACCCGATGGTCGGCCGCGGGCAGACCGAGCCCGGCCATCGAGCGGTCCAGCCGTCTCGCGTGTCGCTTCAGGGCGAATGGCACTCCGTCAACGACTTTGCACGTCTCGAAGACTCCGTCGCCGACTGTCACGCCGTGGTCGAGCGCGGCGATCGACGGAGCCCCCGGGTCCACCATCTCGCCGTTGACCCACACTCTGACCTGATCGCCCGGCTGGCTGTCGCCCGAGTCCTTGCCCTCGTTGACCATGCGCATTTCGTTCACAGTCTCACCCTTCTCACGGTCTTACCTTCCCAGATGCCAGCCCGATCAGGCGAGCGGCCTTGAGCTCGGTCTCGGCCCATTCCTCGGCGGGATCCGACCCCCAGGTGATCCCGCCGCCGGTGCCGAACCTCAGCCACCGTTGTCCGGCAGCATCCCTGTCCGCCCAGAACGTTCGGATGCCGACGGCAAGCTCCGCTTCGCCGGTGTCCGCATCCACTCACCCGATCGACCCGCAGTACGGTCCACGTCGCACGTCCTCGAGGTCGGCGATGACGTTCAGCGCAGACGACTTGGGCGCCCCCGACACTGACCCGGGCGGAAACGTCGCCAACATGATGTCCGCCCAGCCCACGCCTGGGCGCATCTCCCCCGAGACCGTGGTGACCAGATGCGTCAGTCCCGGATGCTCTTCGGGCGCACACAGGGCATCCACGCTCACGGTCCCCGGACGGCACATCGCCGAGAGGTCATTGCGCACGAGGTCGGTGATCATCACGTTCTCCGCGTAGTCCTTGGCCAGCATGTCCGACAGGGTCGTGGCGGTGCCCTTGATGGGACGGGACTCGATCCGCCCCGCCTGCCGGATCAGGAAGGCCTCGGGCGACGCGCTGAGCACGTCCAGCCCAGCTTCAGGGACGTGGAGACGGCTGGAGTAGGGCGCCGGATTACCAAGCGTGACACGGGCTTCCAGTCCGTCAAGATCGGCATCGTCGGCCAGAGGATGGCTCATGACTCGACAGAGACAAACCTGGTAGACCTCGCCGGCCGCGATGCGATCGCGTATCTGCCGCACACCCAGCCGGTAGGCCGTCTCGTCCAAGGATGAGCTCCAGCGACCTGTCAGGGGCATCCATTCTCGTAGCGGCCGGGGCCGTGCAGTGTGTGCTTGCACCTTGGTCATCCGCTCCTGGGAAGTCTGTTCTGTGGCCACCTGAGCGAATCGAACGCAGGTGACTTTGCCCTCGAAGGTCACCACGACAGCCCAGAACCCACCCTTGTCCAGGCACTCGATGTCGTCGGTGATCTCGACCACTTCGCGGGCCAGGCGAGGACCGAAGTGCGCGAAGGACAAGGTCATGGCAGCCAGGGTTTGCCGGCCAGCTGCGTGACGACCAGCGCGTGGGTGACCCACGGGACCTGCAGCGCCAGGCCGACGACGGAGACCATCACCACCAGGGCTGCCCGTTTGCGCGGAATCGTGTCGGGCGGCGGGCTTCCGATCATCAGCAGTGCCAACGGGAATGCGAGCAGAAGGTACCGAAGCACACCGGTGTGCACGCCTGCAACGAACAACAGGAAGACGGGGTAGATCGCGAACCACGTGCGCACCTCGACGCCCCAGGTCCGGGTCAGCGGGCTGAGTGCCAACGCGACCAGCAGGACGACCAGGAGGGCAAGGCCGACGACCCCGATCCAGCCGATGTGCTCGTAGGCGTTGGTGAACCAGCCGAACCTGCCGGCCACCACTGCGCTGGAGACGTTCCCTCGGCTGGCGCCGGTGGCTTTGACGCCGCTGGTGATCACGGACGTGATCGTTGACCACAACGAGACCGATGCCGCGGAAACTATCGTCAGGGCTGTCATCCAGACGACCTCACCACGCCGGATCGGATCCTGAGCCCGATTGCGGAAGCGCAGGGCGGCATGAACGATCACGACGATGGCCAAGGGCGGGGTCACCAGCCGGGTCAGTGACAGCAGCACCACGACAGGCACCGCCCAGGCATAACGGCGCTGTGCGACCAGCAGCAGCACGGTGCACACGAGCAGCAACGAGATGCTCTCGGAGTACGCAGCCTGGAACAGCGGCGCTGCCACGAAGCAGCAGGTGAACAGCACCGCAGCGCCGGCCACGAACCGACCGGCCGTGCGCTCCAGCAGGGCGAACATGACGACCATGGCGGCGCCGCCGGCCACGAGGTTCACGACCGTGACACACACGGCGAAGCTCAGACCTGTCACAGCCATCATCGCGCCCACCACGGTGGGGAACACCGGCGAGAACGCGTACGTCCAGAGCGCGTCCTTGGCGCCGGAGGATCCCGGTGCGGGCAGGTGATATCCGAGCGTGGCAATGCGTTGGTACCACTGCCCGTCCCAGTTGGTGATCATGGCCAGATAGCCGGGCGATGCCGGATGGGCGCTGAACTGGTAGATGCCTGGATGCTCGGGTGAGGGAAGCGCGACCTGCTGACGGGCTGCGAGGGAGATGATCACGAAGTCATAGAGCCGGGTCAGGGCGAAGATGGCCAGCGGCAGCCAGATCGAGAGTGGCACCCTGACCCGCCCAATTCGCAGGGTCGCCGGCGCGGGTGTCTGCGCAGGGGTCGGCGCAGGTTCCGCTATCGCCGCCATGGCACTCCCCGTGGCTGTTATCTGGTGAACTCAGTCAGCAGGATGTTACCGGGGTTGGTCAGTCCGTCACCGTGATCCGGGCCGAGGACCCGGTGGACGCGTCCGAACCGACCGTGACGATCGCTTCGCCAGGGTCGGTCCGCAGGGTCATTGTGCGGTCGTAGTAGGAGAGCTGTGCCGGCGTCACCGTGAAGGTTGCCGTCCCGACGGCTCCCGCCTCCAGCACGAGGCTCACCCAGTCGGCGAGCTCGAGCAGCGGTCGCGTCACGTCGGCAACGACATCGCGCAGGTACAGCTGTACTACTTCTCTGCCCGCGCGCTCCCCCGCGTTGGTGACATCGACGCTTACCTCGATGGACCCGCCGTGCAGCGGCATCTCGCGGGCCGACAGTCGCAGTGGCCCGTAGCCGAACGTCGTGTAGGTCAGGCCCGACCCGAACGGGAGATGCGGCACCACCAGGGCGTCTAGATAGCGACCCGTCAAAGGATCGCTGGCTGCGTCGATGGGCCGGCCGGTGGGGCGGGCGAGCGAGCTTGACGGGAGGTGGCCGACGCTGCGGGGAAAAGTCATCGGCAGGCGCCCGCCTGGCGAACGTTCACCAAGGAGAGTCTCAATCAGCGCCGGTCCGGCTTCGATCCCAGGGTGCCAGGCGATCAGGACGGCGTCAGCAAGGTCCAGAACCTCGCCGAGATCCAGGGGCCTGCCGGTGAACACGACGACGACAAGCGGTTTGCCGATGGCGGCCATCGCGCGCAGGACCTCGAGCTGGCCGGCGGGCAGGCCGATGTTGGTCACCGAGTTGGCCTCGCCGGATCGCGACGGGTGTTCACCGACCAGGGCCACGGTGAGGTCGCTCTGGCGGACCAGATGCATGGTCCGGTCGCTGAAGCGCCCGTCGTCGATGATGGCATCATCGTGCAGCCGTGCCCGTATGGCGGACGCTGGGCTGGCAACGTCCTCGCCCCGGCCGTCCAGGCTCCAGGTGCCCAGGAGAGCCTCTCCCTCATGCGCGAACGGACCGGTCAGCAGGACCCGGCCAGGTTTCGGAGCCAGCGGGAGGGCGCCGTTGTTGCTGAGCAGCACGAAGGATGCGGCGGCCGCTTCCCGGGCCAGGAGGCGGGACCCGAGTAACGGCTCCGGTGTTGAGATGGTCTCCGGTTCGGAAGGGGGCGCCGCGATGTAGGGGTGTTCGAACAGCCCCAGCCTTATCTTGAGGCGGATGACACGGCGTGCGGCGTCATCGACCAGATCGAGTGGCACCTGGCCAGCCTCCACGAGTCCGGCGAGGTGCGCTGCATACGCGCCGGAGACCATGTCGATGTCCACGCCGGCCGCGATCGCCTGGGCAGCGGCGTCCCGCGGATCGGTGGCAACGCCTTGGTTGACCAGCTGGCCCACGCCGTCCCAGTCGGCCACCACGACGCCATCGAAGCCCCATTCGTCCTTGAGCACTTCTCGGAGCAGTCGACGATGGGCGTGCATGGGAACGCCGTCAACGTCTGTGAAAGCCGCCATGACGGTGGCGCATCCCGCCAGGACCGCCTCCCGGAAGGGGCGCAGATGACAGTTGCGCAGCGTGTTCTCACCGACCTGCACGGTCTCGTAGTCCCGGCCGCCCCCGACCAGCCCGTAGCCGACGAAGTGCTTCGCGCACGCCGCGACCGTGCCCGCATCCCCAAAGGCTGAGCCGGCGCCGCCCGTAGCTGTGCCGGAATCGGGTTCGCCCTGGAAGCCGCGCACCATCGCCGCGCCGAGTCGACCGGCAAGCACCGGAGCCTCGCCCAGTGATTCGGCCACCCGGCCCCAGCGGGGCTCCTCGGAGATGTCCAGCATCGGGGCGAAGGTCCAGGTCACTCCGTCCATGCTCGCCTCGGCCGCAGCGAGCCGCGCCGTACGGCATACGAGGTCTTCGTCCCATGCGGCGGCCAGTCCCAGCGGGATCGGGAATACCGTCCGATGCCCGTGGATGACGTCCCGCCCAAAAAGCAGCGGGATCCCCAGACGTGACTCCTGGACGGCTATCCGTTGTGCCGCGTTGACGGCTGAGACGCGAACGCCCTCGTCGCGTTCGTTGCCTGCCGTGGCGCCGCTGGCAATGAGACTCGATCCGATCCCGCCGCTGCGGATGAGCTCATGGTCGACTTCTGGGTCGAGATTTGCGCTCTGGTGGGTCTGCCCAACCTTTTCGGCCAAGGTCATCTCGGCCAGCAGGGCATCGACGCGTTGTTCCAGTGGGACGCCGACCCGCAACCATGGGCGCTCGGTGTTGCCGGTCTGTGGGGTCACCGTTGTGCCTTCGTATCAGCCTGTCTCGATATCTCAGACTGTGCCGCCCCCTCAGGGTGTGTCGCCACCTCAGGACACCTGTATCTCGAGGTGGTTGCCGCCGGAGCTCTTCATGGCTGCTCTTACCAGTGCCATATCGATGGCGACGCCCGCGGGCGCCTTGCCTGAGCTGATGGACCCGGCCTTGTCGGTCGGGGTAGCGGCCTTATCTGTCGACCGGCCACAGGCAGCGAGGCTCATGGTCGTCGTGAGGCAAAGCGCGACCACTGCTGTGGCGCGGGTGTTGCGTTTCATCGTTGTTCTCCTTGGTCGGGTCTCGGCCCGAGTGCAGTGATGCTGTCTCAGGTCGTGACCCACGGCTCGTCGTGGTCGTCCTTTTCGGGACAACCACACGAGGTCCGCAGAACCAGTTCGGTCGGCAGGATCAGTGGTTCCGGCGCCGTGGGGGCACCGGCAATACGTTCGTGGAGTCGAGTCGCTGCAGCGCGGCCAAGCTCATAGAGCGGCTGACGAACGGTCGTCAGGCTGGGGCTGACATAGCGCGCTGTCATGACGTCGTCCCAGCCCACGATCGCTATGTCTTCCGGGATGCGGACTCCCGAATGTTGCAGTGCCTTCATCGTCGACAGGGCAAGCTCGTCGTTGGCACAGACCAAAGCGTCGGGCATCGTGGGGTGGCTGAGGACCTGGGCTGCGACATCGGCACCGGATCGTTCTCGGAAGCCGACCTTCACGATCGCTCCGACGGCAGACGTGTCTGATGTCGACAGGGCCTCAATGAAGCCGAGGTAGCGCTCCTGGACGTCCGGCGAGCCCTCTGGGTCACCCACGAAGGACAGCCGGCGCCTGCCGTGGGCAAGGAGGTGTTCGGTGAGCGCCTGTGCGCTCTGGAAGTTCTCGGCGGACACGGCGTCACATCCAGCCACGGTGGGTCGAGCAAGAAGCACCACGGGGGTTCGCTGAGCGAGAGAACGTGCCGCGTCATCCGAGATCGTCGAGTTGGCAACGACGATGCCGTCCACCCGGCTTGACAGCCGGACGGCCCGCGTTGCTTCTTCACGGGCGTTCGCTACGACGATGACCACACTCTGACCGAGCTCCGCGGCAGCCGACTCGTAACCCATCAGCAGCTCGGAGTAGTACGGCCCGATCAGGTCGGGCACGATGATTCCGTGAGCTTCGTGCCGGTGGACCGCCAGGCTGCGTGCGGCTTGAAGTGGCACGTAGTTGAGCTCTTCGACGGCCCGAAGCACATTGGCCCGAGTTTGTGGCGAGGTTGCCCTTGTGCCCTGGAGCACCCGCGAGACTGTGGCGATGGACACTCCGGCCAGCTGCGCGACGGAATATATCGTCGTCGGGCGCCTGCCCTGCTTGCTTGTTGCCATCTTCGTCACCGCCTCTGCGGGTAAGCGCTTACATAATGTAAGCGCTTACAGAGTGACTGGAAGAGTCACATTGCGCAACCCCCATGGACAGATTTGATCGGTTCGATGTCTCAGCGGCAGTTGTCCGAGGGCCAATGTGGTGTGCACCCCGGAGCCCGATGGGCGTTCGCTATCCTCCCCGGCACCCACCCCTGCCAACGTCAATTGTGTTGCCCGGCAACCGTTTCAAATAGCTCGTGCCAATAGCTGAGCCGGAGCCCATGCAGACAGTTGCCAGCCGCGAACACTTGCGAACCGGTGAATATCTCGTTTCGGCACACAGTGCATCGCAGCCCGGTGGAATGTGAGCCAGGCGCGTGCACGCTAGGCGCGTTGGCCCCGCGACCCGGCCGCCAAAGCAATGCACGCCCGGCCGCGATGGCCGGGCGTGCATTGGGAAACGGGTGACTCAGTCGTGCCGAATTCCGATCTTCGACCCCAGCCAAACCAGCGGGTCGTACTTCTTGTCCACGACACGTTCCTTCATCGGAATGATGGCGTTGTCGGTGATCTTGATGTGCTCGGGGCACACCTCAGTGCAGCACTTGGTGATGTTGCACAGGCCGATCCCCTGCTCGTCCCGGGCGAACACGGCACGATCGGGATTGCTGTCCAGCGGGTGCATGGAGAGCTCGGCCGCCCGGATCAGGAAGCGCGGTCCCGCGAAGGCCTTCTTGTTGTCGTCGTGGTCTCGAACAACGTGACAGACGTCCTGGCAAAGGAAACACTCGATGCACTTGCGGAACTCCTGAGACCGCTCGACGTCGAGCTGCTGCATCCGGTAGTCACCCGCCGCTACACCCTTCGGCGGCGAGAATGCCGGGATCTGGCGGGCCTTCTCGTAGTTGAAGGAGACGTCAGTGACCAGATCTCGGATGACCGGGAAGGTGCGCAACGGCGTCACCGTCACGGTCTCCTCCGGGTTGAAGGTGTTCATCCGGGTCATGCACATCAGGCTGGGCCTGCCGTTGACCTCGGCGCTGCAGGATCCGCACTTGCCGGCCTTGCAGTTCCAGCGCACCCCGAGGTCCGGCACCTGTGTCGCCTGCAGCCGGTGGATGATGTCGAGCAACACCTCACCGTCGTTGACCTCGACGGTGTAGTCCTTCAGATCACCGCCGTCGGGGTCACCGCGCCAGACCTTGAATTTTGCGTTGTGGCTCATGCCTGCTCCCCTGAAACGCCTGACGGATTCTGCGGGTTGTCCAGCACAGCGAGCTCGGGCTCGGTCATGTACTTCTCCAGCTCGTGGCGGTCGAACAGCGCCAGCAGGTCGGGCCGGATCGTCGGCACGGGCTTGTGAGAAAGCCCGATGTCGTCGGTCCCGGGGGTGAGGCGACAGACGAGGTTCACGCCACGCCAGTTGGGGTCCATCGTCGGGAAGTCCTCGCGGGTGTGCCCGCCACGGCTCTCATGACGCTCCAGCGCCGACTTGGCGATGCACTCCGACACGTCGAGCATGTTGCGCAGGTCGAGTGCGAGG
>Ga0208716_1000612_pt1 | contig 14539 bp, 14 predicted proteins | sample NGESurdeep092012_8_FD_184482 | JGI IMG/M metagenome (GOLD analysis project Ga0208716, IMG submission 184482) | Arctic peat soil microbial communities from Barrow, Alaska - NGEE Surface sample 415-3 deep-092012 (SPAdes) | ecosystem: Environmental > Terrestrial > Soil > Wetlands > Peat ...
CGCCCGTGCTTGTGACCGGTCCCTAGGTCCGGTCGGTTCTCTGGGGTGCACATGCGTCAACTCGACCCGGTGATTACGGCTGTTGACTACGGCGCTCGGGGCAATCCGGGCGCCGTTCACGTTCACTTGGACGCGGAGCGGCGGGCCGGGCGGTCCCCGGAGGGCATCGGGGCGGCCGGGCAACGAACGACCGGGCAACATTCGCCACCGCCACAGCTTCCCGTACCAACTCGCGCAGCGTGCGTCAGAACACGACATGCACGTTCGACCAGCCCTGTCCCGCCTGTGTGTCCATCGAGCAGTCCCCCAGGTCAGGCGGCGCCCCACACGGGCGCCGCTTCGTCGTTCCCCCCGGCCATTTCCCGGGCGAAGACCAGGACGGACGAGCACGCCTGATGCAGGCGTATCACGCTTCGGGAAGCCACCGCGCGTAGCTTCGAATCGATTCCCCACATCGTCGCGTCGCTTCGGCCCACGCCGGTGGAGGATCCGGCCATTGGAGACCCCATGACTTCTCGCACGCCGCTGGCTCTACTGGCCGTCCTGGTGACGACCGTCTCTGCCACGAGGGCTCAGGAGGCCGCGACTCCCGCCCGCTGGCGCGCCGTCCTCGCGGGCGCGGACACCGGTACGTTGCTCCGGCTGCACGCGAAGACGGGCGCCCGATTCGAAGGCAGGCTTGTGCGCTTTGACTCTACGGTGGTGGAACTTGGAGGCACGCCTGCCGTCCCTCTCGCGCAGATCGACGAGATCTGGAAGCGTGGCAGCGCCTGGAAGCGGTACGCTGCGATAGGTGGCCTGGTCGCCGCGTTCATCCCTGGCCTTCCTATCGCGGTCCTGAGCGGAATGTGCGAAGGGTCCCAGTGCCACACACCGCAGCACTACATACTCGTCAGCGCTGTCGTTGGCGTCCTGCTCGGCGCTGCCCTCGGGGCTCAAGTCCCCGAGTGGCATCCCGCTCGCCCGCACATGCCGCTGTGGTAGAGCCCCTCTCATGACATGGCGAGAGTGAGGCTGATTCACCCGCGCCTCCATTGTTCGGTCCTCCAGGTCAGGCGGCGCCCCACACGGGCGCCGCTTCGTCGTTCCTCCCCGCCATGCACCAGGCCCCTGGTTCACGGGAGCCCCTGGCCCACCACACGAATCGTCGAACCAGCCGCACTGATGGCTGTTGGTGTAGTCGCTGACGTGGGCGACCGAGATGGCTGTGACGCCGCAGATGGCGGGCGACCAGGTGATCAGCGGCGCGAATCTTCTCCCCCCTCACTTCTCACCCCATCACCTTCTCACCCCCTCACCTGTGGCTCGTCCACCTCTTGGCGTCGCCGACTCGATACCGTACTTTCGTTCCGACCTTCAACCCGAGGCCCGACCCGATGACCCTCCCCGACATGACCACCCCGCCGCCGGCCGGCCCCGCACGCATCCCGTTCGTGACCGACTTCGTGCGGCTCGCGCGGGTGCTCGTCTCCCCGACGGCCGTCTTCGAGGAGCAGCGGGAGGCGCCGACGTTCTGGATCCCGTGGCTGGTCATCAGCCTCCTGATGCTCGTCGTCACCACCTTCAGCTTCCCCTACACGCTGGCGATGGCGAAGCTCGGCGCCGCGGCGGCGGGGCGCCCCTTCCCGGCGTCGGCCGAGGGGATCATGCGGGTGACGCAGTACGCAGCCGTACCGATCGTGATGCTGATCATCGTCTTCCTCTCCGCGGGCGTGATGTACGTCGTCCTGATGGCCTCGGGGACCGAGGCCCGCTTCAAGGGGCTGATGACGGTGGCGGTCTTCACGGGGCTGCTCGGCGTCCTCCAGGGCGTGCTGATGCTCGTCGTGCTGAAGCTCCGCGACCCCACCACCATGCAGACCATCGCCGACTACCAGGTGTCGTTCGGGCTGGACCTCGTCCTCCCGCAGGACGCCTCCCTCGGCAAGTTCCTCGACGGCATGCTGAAGGGCATCTCGCCGATCAGCATCTGGGGCCTCGCGATCAACGCGATCGGCATCCGGACGATGGAGAAGACGTCGAAGGGCGCGGCATGGACGGCGGCGGGCGTGGCGTTCGTGCTCACCCTCTGCCTCGCCGGTCTGGGCAACACCTTCCAAGGCGGTCGGTGAAGGTGCCGCTCGTCGCGGTGGTGATGGGGAGCAAGTCGGACTGGGAGGTGATGCGCGCCGCCGACGAGACGCTCACGCGGTTCGGCGTCGCGCACGAGTGTCGGGTGCTGTCGGCGCACCGCACCCCGGCGGAGCTCGAGGAATGGGTGAAGGCGTGCGCGGCCGGGGGCACGGAGGTCTTCATCGCCGCGGCCGGCGGCGCGGCGCACCTGGCCGGCATGGTCGCCGCGCACACGGTGGTGCCGGTCCTCGGCGTGCCGATGGAGTCGCCGGCCCTCAAGGGGCTCGACTCCCTCCTGGCGATGGCTCAGATGCCCGCCGGGATCCCCGTGGGCACAATGGCCATCGGGAAGGCGGGGGCGACGAACGCGGCGCTCCTCGCGGTGGCCATCCTCGCCACCTCGCGGCCGCCCCTCCGGGAGCGGTTGGTCGCCTTCCGGAAGGAACAGGCGGCGAAGGTGCTGGGGGAGACGCTCCAGTAGTCAGGAGCCAGACGCCAAAACGCCAAGGGTTGCAGGGCGGTACCGTAGCTGCGAAGACGAAGCGGGCCCGGCGGAACAGCGCCGGGCCCGTTTCGTTGGTGGTTCGTCTTCCCTTGGCGTCTGGGACCTGTCTTGCTGTCCCTTGGCGTCTTGGCGTCTGGGAGCTGTAGTTCTGTCCCTTGGCGTCTGGCCCCTGTCAGACTGTGGAACTCTTGTTCGTGTGCCCCTTCTCCTCCAGGGCCACCTGCGCCGCGGCCAGCCGCGCGATCGGCACGCGGAAGGGGGAGCAGGAGACGTAGTTCATCCCCACCCGGTGGCAGAACATCACGCTCGACGGGTCGCCGCCGTGCTCGCCGCAGATGCCGATCTTGAGGTCCTTGCGGACGCTGCGGCCGAGGTCGATGCCGATCTTCATCAGCTTCCCGACGCCCACCTGGTCCAGCTGCTGGAACGGGTCGGCGGGGAGCAGTCCCTGCTCGACGTAGAAGGGGAGGAAGCGCCCCGCGTCGTCGCGCGAGAGGCCGAAGGTGGTCTGCGTGAGGTCGTTGGTGCCGAAGGAGAAGAACTCGGCGACCCCGGCGATCTCGTCCGCGGTGAGCGCCGCGCGCGGCAGCTCGATCATCGTGCCGACGAGGTAGGGGACCTCCTTCTTCGCCTTGCCGAACACCTCGCCCGCCACGCGGCGGATGATCGCCTCCTGGTGCGAGAGCTCCTTCACCGTCGCGACGAGCGGGACCATCACCTCGGGGATCACCTTGACGCCCTTGGCGGTGACGTTCACGGCGGCCTCGAAGATCGCCCGCGCCTGCATCTCGGTGATCTCGGGGTAGCTGATGCCGAGCCGGCAGCCGCGGTGCCCGAGCATCGGGTTGGCCTCGTGGAGCGAGGCGACGGTCTCGGTCAGGTCCTTCGCCGAGATCCCCATCTCCTTCGCCAGCTCCGCGATGTCGTCGGCCTCGTGGGGGAGGAACTCGTGGAGCGGCGGGTCGAGGAGCCGGATGGTGACGGGGTAGCCATCCATCGCGGTGAAGATCCCCTCGAAGTCGCTCCGCTGCATCGGCAGCAGCTTGGCGAGCGCCTTCTCGCGCCCCGCCTTGTCGCGGGCCACGATCATCTCGCGCATCGCCTTGATGCGGTCCCCCTCGAAGAACATGTGCTCGGTGCGGGTGAGGCCGATGCCCTCCGCGCCGAAGCCCCGCGCCCGCGCCGCGTCGGCGGGGGTGTCGGCGTTGGTGCGGACCTTGAGCTTCCGGACCTCGTCGGCCCACCCCATGAACTCGCCGAAGTACTCGCCCAGCGTCGCCGCGACCGTGGGGACCTTCCCCGCGATCACGCGGCCGTTGCTTCCGTCCAGCGTGATCCAGTCGCCCCGCTTCACCGTCTTGCCGCCCGCCGTGAAGCTGCCGGCCTCGTCCACGCGGACGTCCTTGGCCCCGGCGACGCAGCACTTCCCCATCCCGCGGGCCACCACGGCCGCGTGCGAGGTCATCCCCCCGCGCGCCGTGAGGATCCCCTTGGCCGCCGCCATCCCCTTGATGTCCTCGGGGCTCGTCTCCTCGCGGACCAGGATGACCGCCTTCCCCTGCGCGGCCCACTCGAACGCCTCGTCGGCCGTGAACACCGCCTGGCCGGAGGCCGCGCCGGGCGAAGCCGGGAGGCCCTTCGCCAGGAGCGTGATCGGCGCCGCCGGATCGATCATCGGGTGGAGGAGCTGGTCGAGCGCGTCGGGGGAGACCCGCAGCAGCGCCTCCTCCTTCGTGATGAGCCCTTCCTTCACCATGTCCACCGCGATCTTCACCGCGGCCGCGCCGGTGCGCTTCCCGTTCCGCGTCTGCAGGAGGTAGAGGGTGCCGCGCTCCACCGTGAACTCCAGGTCCTGCATGTCGCGGTAGTGCTTCTCCAGCCGCTGGTACGTCGCGACCAGCTGCTCGTACGCCTTGGGGAACTTCTGCGCCATCTCCTCGATGGACTGCGGCGTCCGGATGCCCGCCACCACGTCCTCGCCCTGCGCGTTGACCAGGAACTCGCCGAAGAAGCGGTGCTCGCCGGTGGAGGGGTCGCGGGTGAACGCCACGCCCGTCCCCGAGTCCTCACCGAGGTTGCCGAACACCATCGCCTGCACGTTGACGGCGGTGCCGAGGGTCTCCGGCACGCCGTGGAGCCGCCGGTAGGTGACCGCGCGGTCCCCCTGCCACGAGCGCCACACCGCCTCGATCGCGCCCCAGAGCTGCGCCTTCGGGTCTTCTGGGAAGCCCTTCGGCTCGATCTTCTTCAGGGCCGCCTTGTATTCCCCCACCAGCGCCTTGAGGTCGGCCGCGGAGAGGTCGATGTCCCGCGTGACCCCGCGCGCCTCCTTCTTGGCGTGGAGCAGGGCCTCGAAGGGGCTCTTGTTCCCCTTGAGCCCCATCACGACGTCGCCATACATCTGCACGAAGCGGCGATAGGCGTCGTAGGCGAACTGCGGGTTGCCCATCTCCTGGGCGATCCCCTCGGCCACCTGGTCGTTCATCCCGAGGTTGAGGATCGTGTCCATCATCCCGGGCATGGACACCGCCGCGCCCGAGCGCACCGACACGAGGAGGGGGAGCTTGGCGGAGCCGAACGTCCGGCCCATCAGCTTCTCGACCTTCGCCAGGTTGGCCTCGACTTCGGCCTTGAGCTCCGGCGGGTAGGTGCCGCGGGCGATGTAGGTGTTGCACAGCTCGGCCGAGATCGTGAAGCCCGGCGGGACCGGGATGCCGAGGTTGGTCATCTCGGCGAGGTTCGCGCCCTTGCCGCCGAGGATCGTTTTCAGTTGCGCGTTGCCATCCGCGTGGCCCGCGCCGAAGAAATGCACGTAGTTGGTCATGGTTGGGTTTCGAACCGGTGCTTGGCCGTCTCCGACGGCAGGGCTGTGGGATACGCGCCCGAGAAGCAGGCGTGGCAGAAACGCTGCGGGTCACCAGCGCTCGCATGGACCATGCCATCGAGCGACAGGTAGCCGAGCGTGTCGGCGCCGAGGTACTGCCGGATCTCCTCGACGGTGTGGGAGGAGGCGATCAGCTCCGCGGGGTGCGGCGTGTCGATCCCGTAGTAGCACGAGCCGATCGTGGGGGGCGAGGCGACGCGGAAGTGGACCTCCCGCGCCCCCGCCTGGTGGAGCATGGCCACGAGGCCGGGGCTGGTGGTGCCGCGGACGATCGAGTCGTCCACCACCACCACGCTCTTCCCCTGGAGGACCTCGCGGACGGGGTTGTACTTGATCTTGACCTTCGTGTCGCGGCCCGCCTGCACCGGGTGGATGAAGGTCCGCCCGACGTAGTGGTTGCGGATCAGCCCCAGCTCGAAGGGCACCCCCGACGCTTCCGAGAAGCCCAGGGCCGCGGAGTTGGACGAGTCGGGCACCGCGATGACGCAATCGGCGCCGGGCGCCGGGTGCTCCTCGGCCAGCCGGCGGCCAAGATTGCGCCGGAACTGGTCCACGCTCTCGCCGAAGATCTGGCTGTCGGGCCGGGAGAAGTACACCAACTCGAAGACGCAGCGCGTCGGCGCCTTGGGGGGGAGGGGATCGAGGTACGTGATCTCCGAGCCGCGGATGCGGACGAAGCTGCCGGGCTCCATCTCGCAGGCGATGCGCGCCCCGACGATGTCGAGGGCGCACGACTCCGAGGTGACGACGACGCCGTCCCCGACCTTGCCCAGCATCAGCGGCCGGAACCCGCGCGCGTCCACCACCGCGTACAGCTCCTGGTCCACCGCGATGATGAGCGAGTACGCGCCCTCGACCCGCGCCAGGGCGCCCCGGATCTGCGCCTCCGGGTCGTCGTGCGGCGAGCGGGCGATGAGGTGGACGATCGTCTCCGAGTCCATCGTGGACGCGAAGATCGCGCCCTCGTGCACCAGCTCGCGCCGCACCTCGGCGTCGTTCACCAGGTTGCCGTTGTGCGCCAGGACCAGGGTGCCGTTGCGGTAGCGGACGTTCACCGGCTGCGAGTTGAGGAGGGTGCTCGCGCCGGCGGTGCTGTAGCGCGTGTGGCCCACCGCCGTGCTGCCCGTCAGCGCCGCGAGCCGGTCCTCGGTGAAGACGTCCGACACCAGCCCCATGCCCTTGTGGAAGCGCGGCTGGCCGTGGCCGTCCACGGCGACGATCCCCGCCGACTCCTGCCCGCGATGCTGCAGCGCGTACAGGCCGAGGTAGGCGAGCCGGGCCGCGTCAGGATGGTTGGTGACGCCGATGATGCCGCACATGTCGTCTAGGCGCCCGCCGCGCGTTCCATCCGCCGGGGGATGGCACGCTCGTAGATCTCGGCGAGCCGGCCAACCGGCCGCTCCACCGTCGAGCCGTTGACGCCGATCCGCACCGCGCCGCCCCGCTCGCCCACCGCGCCGACGGCCTCCGCCGGCACGCCGCGCTTGGCCGCGAGGTGCCGCAGCTCCTCGAGCCGCGCCGGGTCGCAGCTCACCACCGCGCGCCCCTGGTCCTCGGCGAAGAAGAGCTGGACCGCGTCCACCCGGCGGGAGAGGGGGGAGAGATCGGCGCGGAGGCCCACCCGCTCCGGCCCGGCGAGCGCCGACTCCACCAGCGCCACCGCGAGGCCCCCTTCGGAGACGTCGTGGGCCGAGCGCAGCAGGCCGCGCCCCGCCGCCTCCACCAGGAAGTCCACCAGGGCCCGTTCCGCCGCGAGGTCCACCCGCGGGGGCGCGCCGTACACCTCGCCGCTCATCCACGAAAGATACTGCGAACCCCCGAGCGCGCCGTTGCAGTGTCCCAGCACGACGATCGCGTCCCCCGGCACCTGGAATCCGGCGGGCACCCGGCGCGTCACGTCGCCGAGGACGCCCACCATCCCGATCATCGGGGTGGGGAAGACCGACGCGCCCGGCCGCTCGTTGTAGAAGGACACGTTCCCGCTCACCACCGGCGTCCCGAGGGCGGTGCACGCCTCGCTCATCCCGCGGCACGCCTCGCGGAACTGGAAGAAGACGTCGGGCTTCTCCGGGTTGCCGAAGTTGAGGCAGTCGGTGAGCGCCAGCGGGCGCGCCCCCGTCACCGCCAGGTTCCGCGCGGCCTCCGCCACGACCGCCTTCCCCCCCTCGTACGGGTCGAGCCACACGTAGCGGCCGTTCCCGCCGCTGGTCACGGCGATGCCGAGGGGTGTCTCCCGGAGCCGGAGCACCGCGGCGTCGCCGCCGGGGCCGAGGACGGTGTTCGTCTGCACGGAGGTGTCGTACTGCTCGTAGACCCAGCGCTTGGAGGCGATGGTCGGGAGGTCGAGGAGCCCCTCCAGCGCCGCGCCGAGGTCCGGCTGCGCGGGCGTGGCGGGAAGGGGCCGCGCGCGCCGCGCGATGGCCGCCTCACCCTCGCGCGCCTCGGGGTAGTAGACGGGCGCCTCGTCCACGAGGGAGCGGCCGGGGATCTCCGCCACCACCTCGTCCCCCCAGCGCACCCGGTACATCCCATCGTCGGTGACGCGGCCGATGACCGCGCTCGTCAGCTCCCACTTCTCGCAGATGGCGGCCACCGCCGCCTCGCGGCCCTTGTGGGCGACGACGAGCATCCGTTCCTGCGACTCGGAGAGGAGGATCTCGTACGGCGTCATCCCCTCCTCACGCACCGGGACGAGCCGCGCGTCGATCTCGACCCCGACGCCGCCCCGCGCCGCCATTTCGGCGCTGCTCGACGTGAGCCCCGCCGCGCCCATGTCCTGGATCGCGACGATGTGCCCCGACTGGATCAGCTCGAGGGAGAGCTCGATCAGGAGCTTCTCGGTGAAGGGGTCGCCCACCTGCACCTGCGGGCGCTTCGCCTCGCTCTCGGCCGAGAGCTCCTCGGAGGCGAAGGAAGCGCCGTGGATGCCGTCACGGCCGGTGCGGGCGCCCACCGCGATGATCGGGTTCCCGGGGCCGGCGGCCTTGGCGCGGATCAGGTCCTCCTCGCGCAGCACGCCGACGCACATCACGTTGACGAGGCAGTTCCCCTCGTACCCGTCGTCGAAGCAGACGTCCCCCGCCACCGTGGGGACGCCGACGCAGTTGCCGTAGTCGCCCACCCCCTTCACGACGCCGCCGAAGAGGTACCGCTGGTGGGCCGCCTCGAGGGAGCCGAAGCGCAGGGAGTCGGTGAGGGCCACCGGCCGCGCGCCCATCGTGAAGATGTCGCGCAGGATGCCGCCGGAGCCGGTGGCGGCGCCCTGGTACGGCTCCACGGCGGACGGGTGGTTGTGCGACTCCATCTTGAAGGCCACCGCCCAGCCGTCGCCGATGCGCACGACGCCCGCGTTCTCGCCGGGGCCCTGGATCACCTGCGGGCCGGTGGTGGGAAAGGTCTTGAGGACGGGGCGCGAGTGCTTGTAAGCGCAGTGCTCGCTCCACAGCGCCGAGAAGATGCCGAGTTCGACGAAGGTGGGGTCGCGGCCCAGGATCGAACGGATGCGGTCGAATTCGGTCGGCTTGAGCCCGTGCGAGCGCACCAGCTCCGGGGTGATGGCCGGATCCCCGGCGCGGGGGCGGGCGCTCACGGATGATGGAGAGAGACGGCGGCGGAAGGCCGCAGGGGCATCACGCCTCGGGTCCCGGCGGCGGCGCCGGCGGGGTGGCGGGCGGATTGACGTGCACCCCGGTCACCGCGCCCGGCGCGTAGGTAGCCGGCGGCTGGGCGGGGGGCGTGAAGACGGGAATGCGGTCGGGGGGCGAGCTGCTCTGGCCGAGGTACATGTGGTCCGCCGAGCGGACGACCGCGTCCATCACCTGCCCGTTCTGCAGGAAGACGGTGTCGTAGTAGCCGATCCGCCGCTCCATCCCGTTCCGGTAGAAGAGGTACGTCCAGTCGTTGAGGCGCCGCACGATGGCGGGATCGCCCCAGCGGGCGCGCACCTCCGTCTCGGTCATCCCGGGACGGATGGCGAAGGTGGTGTCCTGCGCGGCGAGCGGGGCGGCGCCCAGCAGGGTGGCGCAGGCGGCGAAGAGCAGGGGTCGGCAGCGCATACGGTCCTCCTTCAGGTGCCGGCGAATGCGAACAGTGCCGCGCCGTCGGTGCAACCGAGCAGCGCCTCCGCGGCGCGCTCGGGGTGCGGCATCATCCCCACGACGTTCCGTCCCTCGTTGGTGATCCCCGCGATGTCGCGCAGGGCCCCATTGGGGTTGTCCCCGGCGTACCGGAAGACCACGCGGCCCTCCCGCTCCAGCCGGTCGAGCGTGGCCTCGTCGGCCACGTAGCGTCCCTCACCGTGCGCCACGGGGGCGCGCAGCGTCTGGCCCTTCCGGTAGCCGGCGGTGAAGGCCGTGTCGGTCGCCTCGACCCGCAGCGTGACCCAGCGGCAGACGAACGAGAGCCCCGCGTTCCGCGCGAGCGCGCCGGGGAGGATCCCCGCCTCGCACAGGACCTGGAAGCCGTTGCAGATGCCGAGGAGGAGGCGCCCCGCCTTCGCGTGGGCCTCCACCGCCTGCATGACCGGCGAGAAGCGCGCGATGGCGCCGGCCCGGAGATAATCGCCGTAGGCGAAGCCCCCCGGCAGCACCACGACGTCGGCGCCGCCAAGGTCGGTCGAGCGGTGCCACACGAACGCGACGGCGTGGCCCGCGTCCTTCGCGGCGTGCCAGGCGTCGGCGTCGCAGTTGGAGCCGGGGAACCGGACCACCGCGACCTTCACGCGATGGCCTCCGCCGTGTCCACGACGAAGTCCTCGGTCACCGGATTGGCGAGGAGGCGCTCGCACATCCGCTTCGCCGCATCACGCGCGTCGGCCTCCGCGGCGGCATCGAGGGCGAGCTCGACGGTGCGGCCCACGCGCGCGGCGGCGACCCCCGCGAAGCCGAGGGAGCCGAGCGCGTGCGCGACGGCCTGCCCCTGGGGATCGAGGATCCCCTGCCGCGGCATGATCCGTACCCGAACCCGCCAGCGCATCAGTGCTCCTCGCGGCGCGGGGCGGGGTGGCGTTTGCGGCGCAGGGGGTTGCGGAAGATCCGGCGCCCCGCCGGCCGGCTCTCGATCACGTCCGTGGGCGCGAACTCGTCGTGGAGGGGGCCCTGATCCGGCAGGTGGTCGAGGTAGCCGTAGAGGAACGCGCGCCCCAGCCCGAAGCCGATGAAGGCGATCGCCATCGGAAAGAAGAAGTACTCGGGGACGATGAGCGCGGCCGCCACGCAGGCGAGCACGAAGGCCAGGCCGAGCCGCCCCTGCCACGTCTTGAGGCCGACCGTCGGCGACGCCGGGTAGGGGACGTGGCTCACCATGAGGAGCGAGACGAGCACCATCAGCACCGCCGTGAGGAGGTGCCACGGGAGATGGCTCAGGTTCTCCACGAAGAACGGGGTCCCCATGAACGGGACCATCGTGGCGATGGTCATCCCCCCCGCGGGCGAGGGGAGGCCGAAGAACTGGGCCTTGGCGTGCCCCGCCTGCTCGATGTTGAACCGCGCCAGGCGGAACGCCACCGCGAGGATGAAGATGAAGGGCAGGAGCCACCCCATCTCCCCGCGGTTGAACTGGAACTGCCACTGGAGCATCGCGGGCGCGACGCCGAAGGAGATGACGTCCACGAGCGAGTCCAGCTCGGCGCCGAAGTCGCTCCCCGTGCGCGTGAGGCGCGCCACCCGGCCGTCGAGCGCGTCGAGCACGGCCGCGAGGACGATGAACCACGCGGCGCGGTCGAACTCGCCCCGCGAGGCCTCCACGATGGACCAGACGCCGAAGAAGAGATTCCCGCACGTGAACGCGCCCGGGATGATGATGATCGCGCGCCGTACGCCGGTCCGACCCGCTGGAGCCGTCACGCCGGATACTCCGCGAGGATGGTCTGTCCCGCCAGGACCCGTTCCCCCACCTGCACCTTCACCGCCGCCGCCGACGCGAAGAAGAGATCCACGCGCGAGCCGAAGCGGATCATGCCGAACCGTTCCCCCTGGACCGCCGCGTCTCCCGGCGCCACGTCGGTGACGATGCGCCGCGCGATCAGCCCCGCGATCTGCCGCACCAGCACGGGCCCGTGCGGCCCCACGATCCCGACCGACGCCTGCTCGTTCACCAGCGACGCCTTCTCGAGGCTCGCGGTGAGGAACTCGCCGGGGTTGTAGTGGACGATGTCCACCTCGCCCGAGACCGGGAAGCGGTTCACGTGGACGTTGAACACGTTCATGAAGATGGAGACGCGCGTCGCCGTCGCGTGAAGATACATCTGTTCGTCGACGGCGGCGACGGAGAGGACACGCCCGTCGGCGGGGGAGACCACCATGCGGTCCCCCCGCGGGCCCGGGCGCGCCGGGTCGCGGAAGAACCACACCACCCACACGGTGAGCGCCGCCGCCACGAGCGGCAGCGCCAGCGACCAGCCGGGCCACGCCCACGAGACCACGGCGAGGGAGAGGGTCAGGGCGATCCCGATCCCGATGAACGGCCAGCCTTCGGGGGCGATGCGCATCAGCGGACCTCCAGGGGGCGGCCGGCGAGGAGGCGGTACGCCTCGCGGTACCGGTCGCTGGTGGCGCGGATGACGTCCGCGGGGAGCTTCGGGCCGGGGGCCTCGCCGTTCCACGAGCCGGCTTTCCGCAGGCCGTCGAGGTAGTCGCGCACCGGCTGCTTGTCGAAGCTCGGCTGGCCGCGGCCCGGCGCGTACCGGTCGGCGGGCCAGAAGCGCGACGAATCGGGGGTGAGGACCTCGTCGATCAGGAGGAGCGTGCCGTCGGTCGCTGTGCCGAACTCGAACTTCGTGTCGGCGATGATGATCCCGTGGCGGCCGGCGTGCGCGCGGGCCTCCTCGTAGATGGCGATGGACCGCTCGCGCAGGGTGCGGGCCAGGCCTCCCAGGGACCGCTCGACGTGCGCGAAGGTCACGTTCTCGTCGTGCCCCGTCTCCGCCTTCGTCGCCGGCGAGAAGATCGGCGGGTCGAGGCGGTCCGACTCGCGGAGTCCCGGCGCCAGCGGCTCCCCGGCGAGCGTCCCCGACCGCTGGTACTCCTTCCAGGCGGAACCGGAGAGGTAGCCGCGCACCACGCACTCGAAGGGCACCGGCGTCGTCTGCCGGCAGAGCATCGCGCGGCCGGCCAGCGCCTCGCGGTGCGGCGCGAGGGCGGGCACCGCCCGCACGATGGCCGCGGCGTCGGCGGCGAGGCAGTGGTGCGGACGCGCGGCGGCGAGCGCGTCGAACCAGAAGGCGCTCACCTGCGTGAGCACCGCGCCCTTGTCGGGCACCGGCTCCTCGAGCACCACGTCGAAGGCGCTGATCCGGTCGCTCGCGACCAGCAGCAGCCGCTCGGCGTCCACGCGGTACACCTCGCGGACCTTGCCGCGGCGGACGAGGGGGAGGGGCAGGGCGCTCTCGCGCAGGGCGGTCATACGCGGACCTCTCCCGGGGGGGCATCGGCCAGCCGGCCGAGGAGGGGGACGACGACGTCGCGGACGAACTCCTGGACCTGCTCGGGGGCGCGCCCGCAGTGGTGCAGGGGATCGAGGTCGCGCGCCACCGCCCCGAGGTCCGCGGCGGCGAACGCCGGGTCGGCGGCGAGGCGCTCGAGGAGGTCGTTGGGCGTCCCCTCCTCGGCCACGGCGCGCGCGACCTCCATGCTGTGGCGGCGGATGACCTCGTGCAGCGTCTGGCGGTCGCCCCCCGCCGCGACGCCGAGCATCAGGCACCGCTCCGTGGCCATGAAGGGGAGCTCCCGGAGCACGTGGCGGCGGATCACGGCCTCCCGCACCTCGAGCCCCCGGGCCACGTTCTCCACCAGGATGAGCACCGCGTCGGTGGCGAGGAACGCCTCGGGGAGGACGATGCGCCGGTTGGCGCTGTCGTCGAGGGTCCGCTCGAACCACTGCTGCGCCGCGGTCTCGCTGGCGTTGGCGGGGAGATGCATCACGTAGCGCGCGAGGGACGTGATCCGCTCGCAGCGCATCGGGTTCCGCTTGTACGCCATCGCCGAGGAACCGATCTGCTCCGCCTCGAACGGCTCGAGCACCTCGCCGAGGTGCTGCAGGTGCCGGATGTCGGCCGCCATCTTCGACGCCGATTGCGCGATGGACGCGAGCGCCGCGAGGATCAGCGCGTCGGTCTTGCGGGGGTACGTCTGCCCGCTGACCGGCACCACCTCCTCGAAGCCCATCTTCCGCGCGATCAGCGTGTCGAGCCGCCGCACCTTCTGCTGGTCGCCGTTGAGCAGCGTGAGGAACGACGCCTGCGTCCCCGTGGTGCCCTTGCAGCCGAGGAGGGCGAGACCGCCGATGCGGTGCTGCAGCTCCTCGACGTCCTGCACGAAGTCCTGCATCCACAGCGTCGCGCGCTTCCCCACCGTGGTGAGCTGCGCGGGCTGAAGGTGCGTGTACGCCAGCGTGGGCAGGGCGCGCCACCGCTCCGCCACGGGGAGGAGCGCCTTGAGGACGCCGCCCAGGCGCGCCAGGAGGAGGCGCAGCCCCTCGCGGGCGAGGATGAGGTCGGCGTTGTCGGTCACGTACGCCGAGGTGGCGCCGAGATGGATGTACGGCCGCGCGCCGGGGGCGGCGTCGCCGTAGGTGTGGATGTGGGCCATCACGTCGTGCCGGAACCGCGCCTCGTACTTCGCCGCGAGCGCGAAGTCCACGTCGTCCACCGTGGCGCGCATCTCCGCGATGGCCGCCTCGGGGATCGGCACGCCCAGCTCCCGCTCCCCCTCGGCCAGCGCGATCCACAGCCGCCGCCATAGCCCGATGCGGCGGCGCTCGCCGAAGAGCTCCTGCATCTCCCGCGACGCGTAGCGCGTCCCGAGCGGCGAGGCGTACCGCTCCTGATCGCTCACGGGTTCCCCCACCAGTCGGCGTACATGACCTGGTCGCCGCGGACGACGGCGAAGCGCATCGCCGAGCGCCCGCGGAGGTAGCTCACCACCTGCTGCACCTGCTCCGCCCGCGTGATGGTGTAGTTGCTGATCTGCACGATCACGTCCCCCGGCTGGAGGCCGAGGGTGGCCTGCCACGTGGCCCCCGCGCTCACGACCAGCGCGCCG
>Ga0208716_1000614_pt1 | contig 14508 bp, 7 predicted proteins | sample NGESurdeep092012_8_FD_184482 | JGI IMG/M metagenome (GOLD analysis project Ga0208716, IMG submission 184482) | Arctic peat soil microbial communities from Barrow, Alaska - NGEE Surface sample 415-3 deep-092012 (SPAdes) | ecosystem: Environmental > Terrestrial > Soil > Wetlands > Peat ...
TCGTGGCTGCCGGGGAGTTACAGATCTACCGTGGGAGGGCGACCTTGGACGCGAGAAGAATCTCGCCGGATACACTGCTCCGGCCCTTCCGAGGCTCTCGGCTGCGTTCTGACATGTGGGGAAAACCGGGAATAGCCGGTGGAATGGAGGTACCGTACACGCTGGAGGTTTGACTGCCGAACAAAAAGCGGTGAAACTGCTGGCGGCGCACATCCGGAAACTGCGCGGCGAGCGAGGGCTGTCTCAAGAGCGCCTCGCTGAATTGGCGCAGATGCACCGGACGTACCTGGGCGGAATTGAAACCGCTCGCCGGAACCCGTCCTTCAAGAGCCTGTTTCGGCTAGCGCGGGCGCTGGGCGTCTCACTCTCCCAACTGTTTGACACCGTGAGGTAGCGCGCCTTCCGGGCCAGTGTACGATAACGCCACTCTTCGTCCACTGACCCAAACCAGCTAGAATCTGGGTGTGTTGAAAGCCAAGAAGAACGCGGACCGGGATCTCGGTGTCCCGTCGGAAGTCGTGTCCGATGCAAAAGCCAGAGAGGTGCTGCGTGCGTGGGTAGCGAATGAGGGACTGATTTGTGCGCTCAGGCCAGAGACGTGGCCTGATGTGGTCGCCTGGGGCATCGTCTTGGCCGACGTAACGCGGCACGTGGCAAACGCGGTCAGAGATCTCAGAGGCGATGATCCTGCCGCTACTGTATCGAAGATTAGGGAGATCTATAACAGCGAACTGACCGATCCCACCGCAGAGCCTACTGGCGGCGTCTGATCGCCGTTCACGGTCATTTTCCCCAAATGCCACTTTTCCAGGAATTGGGCGGCGTCGCACGCTTCACGACTGTCGCGACCCTCGCCGCACTACCGTTGGGTCACATTCCGCACCTGATAAACCCTGTCTGACAATTATGCTAAAGCGATGGAGCCCAGAACGTCCACGCCGCTAAATGCTGCTCACCCTTTAGACATTCCTATTGCGCGCCGAACGTCCAGAGTCAATCCGGCCCTGGTTGCATCAGCCATCTTCATCGCCGCGTGCGTGCCCGCCGCCGCGCAACAGCTCAACATCGGGATAATTGCGGGCACGAATCTCAACGATGACGTCCGGTCGGGCAGGGAGGTCTTCGGCGGCGGGTTCCTGCCCTCGGGCGAGACCCAGTTCACGACCCAAGTCGTCCACCCCGGAGCACGCCGCCCCATTCTCGGGATTCGGATGGACCTCGATCTCCAGCGCGGATGGGCGGTGGAATTCGACGCTCTCCATCGGGAATGGAAGTCGACAATGGACGTCATCATTTCTCGGTCACCGCCTCCCCCCGGTGTTTCCGCCACGACGAACCTCGGACCTTTCACCCGCACGTTGACCAGCTGGGAGTTCCCGCTCCTCGCCAAGTACCGGTTTCAACTCCGCGATTTCCATCCGTTTATCGCACTTGGTCCTGCCTTCCGCCCCGGTGGTTCGGGAACCGGCCTTTCCCACGTCGGTGGCGCGGCGGACATGGGTCTCGAATTCCGTGCTCGGGGCTTCCGGATCTCCCCCACACTCCGATATACGCGTTGGCAGGCCAAGCGCGTCGGCTTTATCATTGGGTCTCCGCTTCGAAATCAACTGGAAGTCCTGGTCGCCGTCGATCGTCCCTCTTCCGGCTTTCCGGCGCGTGTCTTCGGGCGGAAACTTTCGATCGGTGTGATTGCCGGCATTGGGCTGGGCAAGGACTTTCACGTCGGCAATGCCGACCCCACTAAAAGCTCTGAGGGCAACAGCGGCATTTATGGCGTCATGCTCGAATCGCCGGTATCCGGGCCATGGGCTGTCGAGGTGGATGGCATTTACCGCCCCCTCCACGGTTCGATTGTCGAGGTTAATCAACGCGTGCGCTTTGCGCATCTGACATGGGAGTTTCCGGCTCTTGCAAAGTATCGTTTTCCTGCGACTCGCCGCGTTGTGCCGTTCCTCGCAGCCGGGCCCGCCTTCCGTGCGGAGGGCAATATCAATCTGCAGCCCGTCTCTCATTTTGGCGCGACGATCGCAGCGGGCCTGGAATCAAAGTTTGGCCTGCTGAAGATCGCGCCCTCTCTGCGATATACCCGCTGGGGACGTGGCCCCGACACGTCCAACTCCCGAACCATCCCGAATCAAATGCATGTCCTCGTCTCGTTCGGGTTCTGACGGAGAGCGGTGTCGCGCACCAGGATATTCGATGACTGCGATGGTGAAGTGTTGCTTGACCTGCACGGGACCGTTGCCGCGCTGCGGGGCTTTGACCTCCATGACGGCGCGTACGCGTAGACGGCGTTCTTTTCGATAACGGCAGGAAAACGGCGTTCTCGTACACTGGCTCCAAAAGCCGTCCCCGGCGATCAGTCCTGGTTAAGTCCCCGTCACGAAATCAGCGGGTGGGCCACCAGATCCTTCCTGACGCCGCAGTGTTTAGTTTCGCTCTGTAGACGAATGGATTTTGCACGAAGCCGACCGGACACGGGGATAGGCGACAGAGGCAGTGGGACTGCACTGCTGTCCGTGCCTGCCGGCACGGCCGCCCGGAGGGACCGCCACGGGAACCACTCGCGACTCCCGGCGTGGCACGGCAACGGCGGCAAAGGGGTTTGCCGGGGCTTCCAGGGTGCTTTTCTTTGTGGGGGAGGCTGCGGGGAGTTGTTGCCGGTGTTGCCGGGGCTGGTCCTGCTCCTGTGTGCTGGAGAAACAGCAAGTGGTGGTGCTCCGCCACGCCACAGCCAAGCCACGGGAGGTAGCCAACCCGTGCATGGCCAGGAGGACGGCGAGGCCCGCGCGGAAGCTTCCCTGGCCCTCCTGGCAGCGCCGGAAGAAGTGGGGGCCGCCGCCGACACCGAGCACCGCGGAAGCCGACACCACGACCACCGCCGCCAGGGCTGCCAGGGCTGCCGAGGGCGACGGAGGGCAACACGGAGAGAGCACCGGCAGCCGCAGCTACACCAACACACGGAGAGCGGGTAGGCAGGCCCCTGGACCGGCAACACCGGCAACGGGTCTCCACACCCCTCTCAAAAAAGAGAAAACACAGAAAGAGTCCGTGGAGACCCGTTGCCGGCGTTGCCAGGGGCCGCCTCCTGTGTGATGGCGAAGCTGGCGGGGGCAGCGGGGCAACCGCGCCAGCCCACGGAAACACCGGCGGCGCGGACAGGGACGCGCCAACGCCAGGAGGAGGCGCGGTCCGTCACTGTTTGCTGTGGTCGAGCGACGGGGTACTCTTCCATAGCGCCTTGGAGCGAGCCTCCAGGAGAGCGGCATCCGAGCTTTGTACGTGTGGCCGACCATCCTGGGACTGCTGGCGGAGCACGAGGTAACGCTGTGATACTCTTTTTCGTGATGCGACGAGAGTGCGCCAGATGACCAGGGCCGATCTGACCGAAGAGGTTTACCAAGCCATTGGGATGTCCCGGAAGGAATCCGACGTCGTTGTTTGCGCCATATTTGACAACATGGTCCGCGCCCTGCGATCCGGCGACAAGGTTGAAGTTCGCGGATTCGGAAGCTTCCACACACGCCAAAGACGAGCACGCATCGGACGCAATCCAAGAACTGGAGCCCGAGTCGAAGTGCCGCCGAAGAAGATTCCCTTCTTCAAACCGAGCAAGGAACTTCGCGAACTGGTTGATCGTCTGAACGTCAACGTCTGAAATGAGGGAAAGCGCGACAGAATTCCGCAGTTCCCCCGCACCGGTGTGGCACGATGCTTCGGGTTCTACTTTTCGCCGAATTCCTTCTTGGCTTTCTCGGTGACGGTCCAGAGGTATACGACGCGCCAGTCTACATCCATTTTCTTGTCGGGCTGCCACTCGCCCATGTCGAACTGGTGGGAGACAATGCGGGAACCCACTTTCAGGTCCTTGAGAAGCTTGGGGCGCAGCTTGAGGTTGACGTCCGGCAAGAGGTAGAGCGTCACGACGGTGGCATCGTGGAAGTCGGCATCGAACAGGTTCTTCTCGATGAACCGCACGCGGTCGGTGACGCCGGCCTGGCGTGCATTCTCCTGGGCTTCTTTGATTCGGTCGGGGTCGATGTCGATGCCTGTGCCGCGGGCGATGCCGAACTTCTCGGCGGCCATGACCACGATGCGGCCGTCACCGCAGCCGAGGTCGTACAGGATGTCGCCTTTCTGGACTTCGCCGAGCTTGAGCATAGTCTCCACCACCGCGGGGGGCGTGGGAACGTAGGGGACGTCTTTGTGGACGGCTTCCTGGGCAACCGCCGGCGGGCCCGAAAGCAGGAGCAGGCCGTACACAACCGGCACCATACGAGCGCACCGGCGGTACGCTGCGAATGCGGACAGGCTGGTCTTTTTCATCTTGAAGAGTCTACCACGACGCGCAGAGCAACGCGGAGATGGTTAGCTGCCCATCTCTTCTGGGTAACCGCAATTCCGTCGAGGCTCGCCCCCTACACCGGTGGACGCCACGTGGGGATGCACAAGGGCGGCGGCAGCCCCTCTTCTGTCGGGGGGAGCCGCCCGTTTTTGCCGGCGGGGGGACCTCTCCCGTCCCGGCTTTCCCCCGGAAAGGGAAACGGACGGGGGGAAAGGTCGCCTCGAGGCCGATCACGCGACGCTCATGCTGAGGCCTTCTCTTCCCGTTCCGATTCCAGTTGCAGCGCCAATGCCATCTGCTTCCTCGCGGTGCGCCCTGAGATCATCGCCAGCGTAATCGCCGACGGCGATGCATCGTTGGCTGCGCTCCTCAAGGTGGGTCTTCCACTGCTCCAGTTCCTCGGCGGCATGCCGCTCATGGCCGCGCAGCTCGGCAACCACCGCCACCACCCCGGGGTCGATGCGGGTCACCAGTCGATCGGCCTTCTTGCCTTTGGAGTCCCGGCACAGCAACCCGCTGGCGCCGCCGGGCAAATCGGCCATGTCCGCGCCCCGCTGATGGTGGATCAGGTCGAGGCCGGCGCGCAGGCGGTCCCAGCGCTTTTGGAGGGCTGCGACACGGGAATTGCGGCTGGGGATTTCGAGGGCGATGGTGGCGGCGGAAAGTGCTTCCTGTAGCTCGCGGACCCGTGAGCAAACCACAGCATTTAACAGCATCCGGCCCCGGATTGTTGCGCGCCTTTGGCCGAACAGCCAGCACGGAATGGACCCGCCTGGCACCTCGGCGGGCACATCCGGTCCAACAGGTCCTGTGGCACCTGCACGCGGTGCGTGGCGGCTGGAGATCTCAAGGGCGATGGCGTCGGCGGAAAGCTCGGCCTGGAGTTCGCGCACTAGGGCGCAGATTGTAAGTTCGGCCTGGACCGGTAAGTTTGAGTACGAAGGCCGTCGGCTTGCTACTCGACAGCTATGGCTTTTCGGGACTTGGTAGTGCGCTGCCTGGTTGGTTGCTGTATTCTTGCCTGCCTTCCCATTTCAAAATCCGGCGACCTTGCGGTCCCGAAGGAATATGAGGGCCGCCCGATTGAAGGTGTGCGCTTCGAACCCCCTTTGCAGCCCGTGGCGCGCGCCGACCTGAATCGCCTCGTGCCCTTTCAGGCTGGAACGCCACTGCGCCAGAGCGACGTTCGCGACGCCATCAAGCGCCTGTACAATACCGGCGAATACCAGGACATCGAGGTCACTTGGGAGTCTTCGCCCACCGGCGTGGTGCTGGTGTTCCGCACGGTGGAGCAGTGGTTCGTAGGCCCGGTGGAGGTGCGCGGCAAGGTCAGCCTGCCGCCCAGCGAAGGACAACTGGCGAATGCGGCGAGGCTCGAACTGGGAACTCCCTTCAACGACGAAGATATCGACACGGCCGCCAAGGGCATACAGGACCTCATCCAGCGCAACGGACTGTACCAGGGTACGATCCAGCCGAAAGTGGAGCGGGACAACGAGCATCAACAGGTCTCGCTGACATTTGAGGTGAACTCGGGGAAACGCGCGCGATTGACGGCGCCGGATGTGACGGGCGATACCAAACTGCCTCCGGAAGTGGTCGCCAAGGCCGCGCGATACAAGGGTTGGTTCCGCTGGAAGCTGGCCACGGCCTCAAACCAGCAGACCGGCGTGCGGAAGGCGCGTAAGCGATACAACAAAGACGAGAGGCTCACCGCCAACGTGGCGCTGGACCACGTGGACTACAACGCGCCGGCGAACACGGTGAAACCGACCTTCCGCGCCGACGGTGGTCCGAAAGTGCAGGTGAAGACGAGCGGGGCGAAGATCTCCAAGGGGAACCTGGAGAAGTACGTGCCTGTGTTCGATGAAGAGACCGTCAATCGCGACCTGCTGGTGCGCGGCGTCGCCAACCTGCGCGATTACCTCCAGAACCAGGGGTACTTCGACGTGGAGGTGGACTTTCAGGACCGGCAGGTGACGCCGGACCAGGAGGAAGTCACCTACGTGATCGGCCTGGGCGAACGGCACAAAGTGGTGAAGGTGGATGTCGCCGGCAATCGTTATTTCAAAACCGAACAGATCCGCGAGCGCATGTTCCTGCAGTCGGCAAAGACCATTCGCCTGCGGCACGGCCGCTTCAGCCAGGGGTTCTCGAAGCGTGACGAAGAGGCCATCACTGCGCTGTATCGCGATAGCGGATTCCGCGATTGCAAGGTGACGGCCAAGAGCGTCGACGACTATCAGGGAAAGACGGGCAACGTTGCCGTGACCATGGAGATCGAAGAGGGTCCGCAGTATACCGTCGGCAAGATCGACGTGGAGGGGATCAATCGCGGCGATCGCGGAACCATCCTGGGGCGCCTGGCGTCGCTGCCCGGGCAGCCGTTCAGCGAGAACAACGTCGGCTTGGACCGGGATACGGTCCTGGAAGCGTATCAATCGTCCGGTTTTCCGGATGCGTCCTTCGACTGGCGGATTTCGGGCGCGCCCGAACGGCACGAAGTGAACCTGGTGTATGTGGTGAACGAAGGCCAGCCACGCTATGTGCGCGAGGTGCTGATCTCCGGACTGCGTGCAACGCGCATGCGCCTGGTGCAACCCAACGTGCTGCTGAAGGCCGGCGAACCGCTTTCGTGGACGCAGATGGGCGCGATGCAGCGTCGCCTCTACGATCTGGGCGTCTTCGACAAGGTCGATATGGCGATCCAGAACCCACAGGGCGATACGCAAAACAAGTATGTGATCTTCCACTTGACGGAAGGGCATCGCTATTACGTGGGAATCGGCGTAGGCGCGGAAGTGGCACGCATCGGCGGATCGCAGACCAGCCTGGACCAACCGGCGGGCGCCACCGGCTTTTCGCCGCGTGGAAGTTTTGAAATCAGCCGCCTCAACATGTGGGGACTGGGGCACAGCCTGAATTTCAAGAGCCGCTATTCCACGCTCGACCGGCGTGTGTCTTTGAACTACCTGGCTCCGCGCTACCGCAACGTGGAAGGCCGCAACATTTCCTTCACGGCCCTGTACGATAACACGCGCGACGTCCGCACGTTCACGGCCAAGCGGTACGAGGGGTCAGTGCAACTCTCGCAGCGCCTCTCCAAGGCGACCACCGCGCTGTGGCGCTATACATGGCGCGACGTGGTGGTGGACCAGAGCACGCTGAAGATCAACCCGTTATTGATTCCCTCGCTGGCGCAGCCGGCGCGCATCGCGATGATCTCCGCCAACCTGATTCAGGACCGGCGTGACGACCCCGTGGACGCCCATCGCGGCATCTATAATTCCGCCGACCTGGGATTGGTCAATCACTACTTCGGCGGCAACAAGAACTTTCTGCGATTCCTGGGACGCAATTCGTACTACAGGCGCCTGCACGGCGATACCGTGCTCGCCAGCAACACCCAGTGCGGCTGGCTTCATCCATACAGCATCGCGCCGGGGAACGATCCGGCACAGTATATTCCCCTGCCGGAGCGCATCTTCGGCGGCGGGTCGACTTCGCATCGCGGCTTCCCGGACAATCAGGCAGGTCCGCGCGACCTGCTGACCGGGTTCGCGATCGGCGGGAATGCGCTCCTGTTCCATTCCACCGAGCTGCGCTTCCCGTTCCTGGGCGAAAACATGACCGGTGTCGTGTTCCACGATATGGGCAATATCTATTCGGACCTGGGCAGTATTTCGTTCCGCTACAAACAGCGCGATAAGACGGACTTTAATTACATGGTGCAGGCGGTTGGGTTCGGAGTCCGCTATAAGACTCCGGTGGGGCCGGTGCGGCTGGATCTGGCGTACAGTCTGAATCCGCCGGTTTTCAACGGCCTCAAGGGTACCTACTTGCAGTTGCTGTTGAATCAGGCGACGCCGGCCATCCAGCGCGTCAGTCACTTTCAATTCTTCTTTTCCATCGGGCAGGCATTCTGATGATGAGACGGGCTCTGCTGGCAATCGCGTTCACCCTGGCCGCCGTGGCGGCGGGCGTGATCGATCGCGTGGCGGTAGTGGTGGGCAACCAGGTGATCACGGAATCCGAGGTGCTTCTGGAAGTGCGGCTGACGGAGTTCTTCAACGGGCAGGCCCTCGATCTTGGCTCCGACCAGCGCAAGGCCGCGGCGGAGAGGCTGGTGGACCAGCAGTTGATCCGCAACGAAATGCAGATCGGCGGCTATCCGATGCCCGTGGAGAGTGAAGGCGATGCCGTGCTTCGCAAGTTCCGGCAGGATAACTATCCCGGCATCCCCGCATTTCGCGCCGCGCTGGAAAACCATGGACTGACCGAGGACGAGGTCAAGCGTCACCTGCTGTGGCAGGCGGCGGCGATGCACTTCACCGACCTTCGATTCCACATGACGATGGCGGCGCCGGCCACGGCGCAGGCCGAGCCAGCGGCCGACCGCTCCCAATCGGCCGACCGCTCCGCAGATACGACTGTGGAGGATCAGATGGAGGTCTGGCTGAAGGAGGCGCGAAGCAATACGCGGATTCAGTTCAAGAAGGGGGCGTTCCAATGAGCCGGCCGAAACGCATTGCGCTTTGGGTAGGTGGCGGGCTGGCCGCACTGATCGTGGTCGTGTTCCTGGCAGGCATCGCGATCGTGCGCACCGAGTGGTTCCGCAACCTGGTGCGAGAGAAGATTGTCGCCGCCGTGGAGACCGGGACGGGCGGGCGCGCCGAGATCGGCTCCTTCACCTTCGATTGGACCCACCTGCGCGCGCAGATCCGCAACTTCGTGGTGCATGGCCTGGAGCCGGCGGACGCCGCGCCGCTGCTGCGCGCCGATTTGCTGCAGGTGGATTTGAAGCTGCTCTCGCCGTTCCGCGGTTTCGTCGGTATCGGCTACCTGCTTGTGGAGAGACCGCGCGCCAACGTGATCGTCTATCCGGACGGGCACACCAATGTGCCATCGCCGAAGGTGGCAAGCAAGAGCGATAAGAGCGCGCTAGAGACCGTCGTGGACCTGGCGGTCGGCAAGTTCGATCTGCGCCGCGGGACCCTGAAGTTCGCCGGCCGCCAGAGCGAACTAAACTTCAGCGGAGAAAATCTCCACGCCGTACTCGGCTTCAACCCTGTAAGCTCGCGTTACTTGGGCGAGGTGGATATCAGCCCGCTCTACGTCAACGCGCTCCGCGTGGACATGAGCCTACCGGTGACGCTGGAGAAGGACCGGATCGGACTGACCAACGCGCTACTGCGCACGCCGAATTCGCAGGTTACCATTACGGGCGCAATGAACCACCTGGCGGCGCCGAGCACCACCGCGCACGTGGTCGCGCGCCTGGCCATCGACGAAGTGAAGCAACTGGCGGCGCTCGGCATTCCGCTGGACACGGCGCACGGTCCGGCGGTACTGAACGCCGATATCACGGCGTCGATGGACGATGGCGGAATCAAGGTGCAGAACGCGAAAGTGAACCTGGGGCAGACCAACATAGAAGCCTCCGGGACCACCAGGCAGGTGCAGTTCCAGAGCACGCTGGCGCTGGGCGAACTGGGGCGCCTGTTCCGCGTCGCGGCCCGGCCGGAGGGCACGGTGCGGCTCGGCGGGAGCGGGTCCTACACGAATACGAACGATTACCGCGTTACGGCCAACCTGGACGCGCGCAACGTGGCCTTCCGGCAGGGGACCACGCAGATTGCCGGTGTCAGCCTGGATTCCAGCGTCACCGCGGACGCCGCGCGGATCGAACTCGACGGGATGCGGTTGGGAGCGCTGGGCGGCAGCCTTACCGGATCCGCGTCGCTGGAGAATCTGGACCGTTTCTTGCTCTCCGGGAACCTGCACAATTTCGATATCGACCAACTGGCGCGGGCGTTTCTGGCCAAGCCGGTGGGCTATGATGGCGTAATTTCCGGACCGATGCAGTTGGAGGGCAGCCTGAAGAATCCCGCGGCGGTAGTGGCGCACGCGGGCCTCGGAATTGCGCCCGGGAAACGCGGCGTGCCGGTGTCTGGCAAGTTGACCGTGGATTACAACGGCCGCGCCGATACGGTGACGTTGGCGCCGTCGTATTTGGCGCTGCCGCACTCGCGGATCGATCTTTCGGGATCGCTGGGACAGCGGATTCAGGTGCGCGCCGTCTTGCGCGATCTGGCGGATTTCCAGCCCCTAGCGGGGAATCTGCCGGTGAAGTTCAACCCGGGCGGCGCGGCCACCCTGACCGCGACGGCCACCGGGAAGCTGAGCGCGCCGAGCATCGCCGGTGATGTGGCGGTGACCAATTTCACGGCCGAGGGCCGGCCGTTCACGCGGCTCGCCGCAAGCTTTGAGGCATCCCAAACCGGGGCGTCGGTGAAGAACGGAGTACTGGCACGCGGGGCGCTCCAAGCCAATTTCGCCGCGAGTGTGGGGCTGCGCAACTGGAAGCCCGAGAACTTCGAGCCGCTGCGTGCGGATGTCACCGTGCGCAACGCCGACGTGCGGGATGTTCTGGCCCTCGCCGGCCAATCGTCTCCGGTACCCGTGACCGGTGCGTTGACGTTGGACGCGCACGTCAGCGGGACGCTGGGCGATCCGCTGGGCAACGCGGATGTCACGGTGGCCAATGGAACCATCGACGGCGAGCGCTTCGATTCGCTGGCCGCGCATGCGGCGATGACGCAGGGCTCGGTCGACGTGCCCTCGCTCGCGTTTGTCGCCGGACCCTCGCGCATCGACGCCAATGCCAGCTACCGCCACGCGCTCAACGACCTGCAACACGGCACGTTCCGCGCGCACGTCGCCAGCAATCAAGTACAACTGGCGCAGTTCCAGAGACTCGTGAAAGACCGGCCCGGCCTGCGCGGCGCGCTGACGCTCGATGCGGACGCAACCGGCCAGGTTGCCGGCGATGTGCAGTTGACCACGCTGAATGCCAACGCGGCCGTCCGCGGACTCGAAATGGAAGGCAAGCGGTTGGGCGACCTCACGGTGGCCGCGGCCACGGCGGGGCAGGCCATCCAGTACAACTTGAACTCCGATTTCGCCGGTTCCACCATCAAAGTGAACGGCAGTTCCATGCTTACCGGCAACCACGAAACAAAGGCGAGCGCGCAGATCTCCAACCTGCCGATCGACCGCGTATTAGCCGTGGCGGGAAGGCGCGATCTGCCGGTGAGCGGAACGCTCTCGGTGACCGGAGACTTGTTGGGGACCCTCGACGCGCCGCAGGCCGACGTGAAGCTCACGGTGATCAACGGCAAAGCATACGACGAGCCGTTCTCGCGCCTGCAGGGAAATATCGCTTACACCAACCAGTTGGTTCGCCTCACCGACGTGCGGTTGGCGTCGGGTGCATCCTCCCTTGAACTGACCGCGTCACTGGAGCACCCCGTGGGCGATTTCGAGGACGGGCGCGTGCAGTTCCACGTGCGCAGCAACCAGGTGCAGTTGGGCAGTCTGCACGCAGTGCAACAGGTGAAGAGCGGCCTCACCGGAGTAGTGGAAGTGGTGGCCGATGGCGCGGCCACACTGCGCAAGAACGCGCCGCCGCGCTTCTCCACGTTGAATGCCAGCGTCGGGGCGCGCGGTCTGGCGCTCGACAAGAAGCCGCTGGGCGACCTGACAGCGACCGCGGAGACGCGTGGCCAGGAGGTGGCGTTCGCGCTGAATTCGAATTTCGCGGGTTCTACCATCAAAGGCGGTGGCCGGATGGCGATGGGCGGCGACTATCCGGTGGACGCGCAGGTCAGTTTCGCGAATGTAACCTACTCGGGGCTCAATGCGTGGCTCCAGGGCACCGTGCGGACGTTCGACGGATCGCTGGATGGAAAAGTGAGCGTGGCCGGTCCGGCGGCGCGCACGCCGCAAAATCTGAGTGACCTGCGCGGGACCCTACAGGTGACGAAGCTGGAGGCGCACTCGGTGGGCACGGGCGCGGTGAAGAAGCCGCGCGTCAACTTCGAAGTGCACAATGAGGGACCCATCGTGGCAGCGCTCGATGGAGGGCTGATCACCATCCGCAGCGCCAAGCTCACGGGACCTTCGACGAATCTGACGGTTACGGGCACGGCGTCCATACGCGATCCGCGGACGCTCAACCTGCACGTGGACGGCAACGTGAAGTTGGAGGTGTTGCAGGCGCTGAACCCCGACATCTTTTCTTCCGGGGGCGTACTGCTGAACGCGTCAGTGACGGGGAGCACCGCGAATCCGGTGATTAATGGACGCCTGCAGCTGCAGAATGCTTCATTCAATATGGTCGACCTGCCCAACGGAATCTCCAAGGCGAACGGAGTGGTGAGCTTTAATGGCACGGAGGCGGTGATCCAGAACATCACGGGCGAGAGCGGTGGCGGCAGGATTGCGCTCTCCGGTTTCGCGGGTTACGGCGGACCCGAGTTGCAGTTTCGCGTGCAGGCCAACGCGGACGGCATCGGGGTGGCGTATCCGCAGACCGTGACCACGCAGGTCTCGGCCCGGCTGGCACTGGCCGGAACCTCGTCGCGCAGTCTGCTTTCCGGCACGGTGACGATTCAGGACGTGGCGCTCCATTCCCATTCCGATATGGGCAGCCTCCTGAACTCGGCGGCGGCGCCGCCGCCCGCGGCCTCCGTGAGCGCGGGCGTGCTCGCGGGCATGCGCTTCGACGTCAAGATCCAAACCTCGCCCGACGTTCAGTTCCGCACCACGCTGACGGAGAATCTGCAGGCCGACGCGAACCTGACCCTCCGCGGAACTACGGATCATCCCGGCATGATCGGGCGCGTGACGGTAACGGACGGCGACGTGGTGTTCGCCGGGACCAAGTACCACATCGACCAGGGCACCGTGACGTTTTACAATCCGCGGAAGATCGAGCCGATACTGAACGTCGACCTGTCGACGTCGGTACAGGGCGTGGACGTGGCGCTGAGCGTCTCCGGGCCCATCGAGCGGATGAAGCTCTCCTACCGCAGCGATCCGCCGCTGCAGTTCACGGAGATCGTCTCCCTGCTGGGGTCTGGCAAGCCGCCGACTTCGGACCCGGTGCTGGCGGCGCGCGCCCCTGTAGCGCCGCCGCAAAGTCTGGGGCAGACCGGCGCATCCACGCTGTTGGGCGCGTCCGTCGCCAACCCGGTGTCCGGACGGCTGCAGCGGTTGTTCGGAGTCAGCAAGCTGAAGATCGACCCGCAGATTACAGGCGGATCGAATACGCCGTCGGCCACCATGACGCTGCAGCAGCAGATTTCGCGCGATCTGACGTTCACCTATATTCAGGATGTGACGCAGAGCAATTCGCAGATTATTCGCGTGGAGTGGGCGGTCAATCCGCGGTGGTCGGCCATCGCCGCGCGCGACAGAAACGGGCAGTTCGACGTGGACCTGTTTTACAAGAAGAGGTTCCGATGAGTCTCGCGTAGCGCTTCTTCATCCGTCCCGAGGACGGCCCCCCGCAGGGTGTTTCACGCGTATTCCGGCGCGAAACCGAAGAGAGCTAACGGTTTTGCAACGGTGTTTGGGGAGTGCGATCCCGGGGTGTTGTCGCATGACGCCTGAACCGGACCCGCCCACCCCATTTTACGGAGAAATAGAGTACCAAGGAATTCGTGCCGCACGTCTCCGATGACACGCTTGAACGATATGCCAGCCAGTCGCTTCCCGGTTCGGAATCCGAGCAACTGGAGGACCATCTGCTGATCTGCCCGGAGTGCCAAGAGCAGCTGAAGGCCACGGATGCATACTTGGCGGCGATGGGTGGTGGACGCACCGGCGAGGCGTCGATCGTCCCGCGCTCCTCGACGGGGTCTTCCGCTGCTCCAACTCCTCGGCGGCCTGGCGCTCGTGGCCGCGGAGATAGGCGACCAGCGAGACCACGCTGGGGTCGATGCGCGTCACCAGCCGATCGGCTTCCTTTCCTTTGTAGTCGCGCACCAGCAACCCGCTGCCGCCGCCGGGGACATCGGCCATGTCGGCGCCCCGCTGCTGGAGGATCAGATCGAGGCCGGAACGGAGCCGATCCCAGCTTTTGGAGCGCCGCGTCGCACGCGCTGCGGCTGCTGATCCCTAGCGCGATGGGGGCGGCCGAAAGCTCGGCCTGCGTTCCGCAATCCGTGAACTCATGGCCTGGGATGCCACGGTGGCCGTCATCTTCGTCACCACCTTCTTTGCCGGTCTCTTTGCTGCAGTCTACGTCCGAGGTAAGATAACGTTGATGTCGCAACCCTCGGTGGGCGTCGCAGCCGCAGCAAATGCGGTACCGGCGA
>Ga0208716_1000615_pt1 | contig 14504 bp, 16 predicted proteins | sample NGESurdeep092012_8_FD_184482 | JGI IMG/M metagenome (GOLD analysis project Ga0208716, IMG submission 184482) | Arctic peat soil microbial communities from Barrow, Alaska - NGEE Surface sample 415-3 deep-092012 (SPAdes) | ecosystem: Environmental > Terrestrial > Soil > Wetlands > Peat ...
CGTGGTATTCGCTGGTCTCGGCGTTCTGCTGCGCCAGGAAGCGGTAGGACGGCAAGACGGTCAGGATGCCGACCACGATCACCAGGACGCGGAAGAAGGTGGCGAAGCCATCCACCATCAGCATGCCGCCGAATGCCGGTCCGCCGATGGTGTACGCGTAGACGCTGGCGCCCAGCGCGGCCGCTAGCGCCATCAGGCTGAGATGCCCGAAGGCGTTGGAAGACCGCTTGTGGATTAGCGGATCGAGCACCATGAGCAGGGTGCCCATCACGGTGAGAATGATTTCGGGCAGGAAGCGCAGGGCGTCCTGTGGGTTGAAGACGGGACTAACGGGCACGGGCGACCTCCGTGCCTCGCGGCGCTGCCAGCGCCGGAGCGGACAGGCGACCCAGAGGGTGCCCCGGCCTGTCCCACTGCTGCACCCGGTAGGGGACGTTCACGTTGGTCTGTTCCAACACGCGCGCGGTGTTCTTGCCGACGGGCGGGAGGAAGCTTTGCGAGTACACGCCCATCCACACCATCATGACGATGAGCGGGAGGATGGCGGCCCATTCGCGTCCGTTGAGATCCGGAATGTGCCCGCGAACTTCGGGACCGGCCTCGCCGTAGAACACGCGCTGGTACATCCAGAGCATGTAGCAGGCGGAGAGGATGACGCCGAGCGAGGCCCAGACGGTCCAGGTGAAGTTGGCGATGGCGGTTCCCTGCAGCACTAAAAACTCGCCGACGAAATTGTTCAACATCGGCAGGCCGATACTCGCCAGAGTAGTGATCAGGAAGGCGGCGGAGAGCCAGGGCGCGACCGTGGCCACACCGCCGTAATCGGCGATTTCGAGCGAGTGACGCCGCTCGTAGAGGATGCCGACGAAGAGGAAGAGTGCGCCGGTGGAGACGCCGTGATTGAGCATCTGGTAGACCGCGCCATCGAGGCCCTGCTGGGTGAAGCTGAAGATGCCGAGGACCACGAAGCCAAGGTGGGCGACCGAGGTGTAGGCCACCAGTTTCTTCAAATTGGGCTGGACCAGAGCGACCAGCGAGCCGTAGACGATGCCGATGATGGCCAGCACGCCGATCCAGGGGGCGCAGGCACGCGCCGCGCTAGGGAAGAGCGGCAGGCAGAAGTGCAGGATTCCGTAGGTGCCCATTTTCAGCATGACGCCGGCCAGCATGATGGAGCCGGCGGCGGGCGCTTCCACGTGAGCGTCGGGCAGCCACGTGTGAAGCGGGAAGAGCGGCACCTTGATGGCGAAGGCGATGAAGAACGCCAGGAAGAGCAGCATCTGCTCGCCGGCGGGAAAGCTCAACTTGCCGTTGGCCAGCATCTCCAGAATCGCCGGATAGCTGAAGGTCAGGGTCTTGTTGTAGATGTAGATAATCGCCGCCAGCATCAGGACGGAGCCCGCCATGGTGTAGAGGAAGAATTTGACGGCGGCGTAGATGCGGCGGTCGTGGCCCCAGATGCCGATCAGGAAGTACATGGGCACGAGAGAGACTTCCCAGAAGACGTAGAACAGGAAGAGGTCCTGCGCCAGGAAGACGCCGACCAGGCCGAATTCCAGCAGCAGCAGGAAGGCGTAGAATTCCTTGCAGCGATCCTTGATGGAGTTCCACGAAATCAGCACGCAGAGCGGGGTGAGGAAGGTGGAGAGCAGCACCAGCCACAGGCTGACGCCGTTCACCGAGACGGCGAAATGAATGTTGGGGGTGCCGATCCAGGGCACGTCGACCAGGAACTGCTCGCCCGCGGCAGTGCGGTCGAACCAGGCAAGCAGGCCGAGCGAGGCGGCGAAAATCCCGAGCGAGCCAATGAGCGCCCACAGGCGGCTGGTCCGCGCGGAAGACGCGCGCGGAATCGCCAGGGCGATGACGAACGCGGCCAGCGGCAAGAAGAGAACCAGGGTGAGGAGGTTCATCGGGGGAGACCTCCCAACAGGCCCATGGCCACCAGCAGGGCCACGGAGCCGAACAACACCCAGGTGGCGTAACTCCGGATATTGCCGGATTGCAGCAGGCGCAAGACGCTACCCACATCGCGGCAGCGCGCCCCCACGCCATTGACGATACCATCGATCAGCCCTGCGTCCACGCCCTTCCAGAGAACCATGCGCGAGCCGCCGATGAGCGGGCGGACCACGGTGGCCGAGTAGATTTCGTCCACGAAGTACTTGTTGTAGATCAGTTGATACGGGGCCTTGAAGGTCTGGGCGAGGGAATCCGCCATGCCGGGCTTGCGGAGGTACATCAGATACGCCAGGCCGATGCCGCCGAAACCCGCCAACACCGAGATGTACATCAGCATGTGGTTTTCGGCTTCTTCAAACGCGGGGAACATGGCTTTCAGGAACGCGGGGATAGGGAAGAGCCACCCGCCGGCCAGCGAGAGCGCGGCCAGCACCGCTAGCGGAACCCACATCACGGCGGGAGATTCGTGCGGATGCGCCTTGCCGCGGTAACTGCCGAAGAAGGTCATGAACATGGCGCGGGAGACATAGAAGGCCGTCATGCCGGCGGTGACCACGCCGATCCAGTAGATGGCGGGCGAGTGCTGATAGGCGGCCAGCAGGATGGCGTCCTTACTGAAGAAGCCGGAGAACGGCGGGACGCCGGAGATGGCGACCCAGGCGCAGACCATGGTCCAGAAGGTGATCGGAATCTTTTTGCGCAGGCCGCCCATGTTGCGCAGGTCCTGCTCGCCGGAGAGCGCGTGGATCACGCTGCCGGCGCCGAGGAAGAGCAGCGCCTTGAAGAAAGCGTGGGTCACCAGGTGGTAGATGCCGGCGGAAAACGCGCCGCTGCCGATGCCGACGAACATGTAGCCGAGCTGCGAAACCGTGGAGTAGGCGAAGACCTTCTTGATATCGTTTTGCGCCAGGCCGATGGTGGCGGCCAGGAAAGCGGTGAGGATGCCGACGATGGCGATCACGTCCATGGCGCCGGGAGCATGGGTGAAGATCACCCAGGAGCGGGCGGTCATGTAGACGCCGGCGGTGACCATGGTGGCGGCGTGGATCAGCGCGGAAACCGGCGTCGGGCCGGCCATGGCGTCGGGCAGCCAGACGTAGAGGGGAATCTGCGCGGATTTACCGCAGGCGCCGACCATGAGCAGCAGGCCGATGGTGGTCAGCACCCATTCCGGGGCGCTCGCGGCCTGATGGAACACCTTGTCGAAATCGAGCGAACCGAAATTCTTGAAGATGTAGAACATGGCCAGCGAGAAGCCGAAATCGCCGATGCGGTTGACGATGAACGCCTTGTTGCCGGCATCGGTGGCGAACTTCTTATCGAAGTAGAAGCCGATCAGCAGGTAGCTGCACAGACCCACGCCTTCCCAACCGACAAAGAGCAGCAGGAAGTTCGCGCCCAGCACCAGCACCAGCATGAAGAACATGAAGAGATTCATGTAGGCGAAGAAGCGGTAATAGCCCCCTTCATGCGACATGTAGCCGATGGAATAGACGTGGATCAGCGAGCCGATGCCGGTGACCACCAGCAGCATCACAATGGTCAGCCGGTCCACCAGGAAATCGCAGCCGATGTCGATCGTGCCGCTCTGAATCCAGGTGAAGTAGTGCTCCTCGATCGACGTGTTGAGATCGCCCATGGCGAAGATGGTCTTCAGCACCCAGAGGAAGGAAAGAACCACGCTGCCGATCGCAACGGTGTTGACGAGGCTCTTGGAGAACCGGCGGCCGAAGATGCCGTTGATCAGAAAGCCCGCCAGCGGGAGGATTGGTATGAGCCAGAGTTGCATCGGTATCGATCGCTAGTGTTTCATCGAATTGACATCGTCGATATTCAGGGTGGAACGGCCCTTGAACACCGTCAGGATGATGGCCAGCCCCACCGCCGCTTCGGCCGCCGCCACCACCATCACGAAGAACGTGAAGAGATGGCCGCTGACCTCCTTGTGCTGGTAAGAGAACGTCACAAAGCTCAGGTTGACGGCGTTCAGCATCAGTTCGATGGACATGAACACCGTAATGATATTGCGCCGGAACAGGAAGCCGGCCACGCCGAGCGCGAACAGAATGGCGCTCAGGGTGAGGAACCAGGAAATCGGCACCGCGTTCATCATTATTCGATTTCCTTTCGCGCCAGTACGACGGCGCCGATAATGGCGACCAGGATCAGGATGGAGGTCACCTCGAAAGGCAGCAGGTAGGTGGTGAACAGCGCGTTGCCGATGTCCTTGGGCCCGCCGCCGGTAAAGCCGCCGAAGCGGACCACGGCGCTCTCGGGGAACAAGTACCGCTGCACGTAGTAGGCCATCAGGCCGAGAAACACAATCAGCAGGGGTGCGCCGGGAATCAGGTAAGAGCGGCCCTTCTTGGTTTCGGCGCCGGCGTTGAGCAGCATGATGACGAAGACGAACAGCACCATGATGGCGCCGGCATAGACGATCACCTGCGCGGCGGCGATGAACTCCGCGCCCAGCAGCAGGTACAGGACCGCGAGGGAGCCCATCACGCCGACCAGCGACAGCGCGCTCGAAATCGGGTGCGTCTGCACCACTACATTGATGGCGCATACCACCGCTACAACAGCGAAGATGAGAAAGAGTATGACGTCCATTTACTTCGTCGTCCAGGCAACCAGGAAGCTGGTCACCAGCAAATTGAGCATGGCCACCGGGAAGAGAAACTTCCACGTGAAGCCCATCAGTTGGTCGTAACGGAAGCGGGGAAGCGTGGCGCGAACCCACATAAACAGGAAGAGAATCGCACCGGTCTTCGCCGCGAACCAGAAGAGCGGCAGCAGCCAGCTTTGCACGATCGGCAGGAGGAAAACGCCGGCAATGATCAAGAAGATAATTCCGAAGACTGGCAAGGTAAGCTTGTCGCGTTTGCGCGCGGGGTTGGCGCCGTGATAGAGGGCGGTGACGCCGGCAATGGCGAAGATCACCGTGGGCACGAGGTTTGCTCCCCACGCCACGGGCCACGGGGCCATCCAGCCGCCCAGGAAGAGCAGCGTGGCCATGGCGCTGACCGTAATCATGTTGGCGTACTCGGCCATGAAGAAACTGGCGAACTTCATGCTGCTGTATTCGGTATGGAAGCCGGCGACCAGTTCGTTTTCGGCCTCGGGCAGGTCGAACGGCACGCGGTTGGTTTCAGCGAACGCCGCAATCATGAAAATGATAAAGCTGATAATCTGCGGGAACGGGCCGTGCAGAATATTCCAGTGGAAGATGCCGCCCGCCTGGCTCATCACCAGTTCGCGCAGGCTCAGCGTGTTGGAGATCAACAGCGGGGCGGCGATGGCCAGCGACATGGGCAGTTCGTAGCTGATCATCTGCGCCGAACTGCGCAAGCCGCCGATCAGCGCGTACTTATTGTTGGACGCCCAGCCGGCGAGCGCGATGCCGTAGACGCCCATGGAGGACACGGCCAGGATGAAGAGCACGCCGATATTGAGATCGGTGAGTTGCATCCAGGTGGTGACGGGGCCGACTTTAATTTCGGGGCCGAAGGGTATCACCGAAATCGAGAGCAGCGCCATGCTGATGGCCAAAAACGGCGCCAGCAGATACAGCGGCTTGTTGACGTAGGGCGGCAGCAGATCTTCCTTGGTGAGGAGCTTGACGATGTCGGCCACCGGCTGCAGGAGGCCATGCGGCCCCACGCGGTAGGGACCGGGGCGCACCTGTACGTGAGCGATCACCTTGCGCTCCACCCATTGCAAGTAAGCGAGCGTGGTCAGGAGGACCGCGAGAACCACCGCGGCCTTGATCAGGGTGATGAAAATGAACGAGTCGAGTAGCTCCATTTAGCGGCTCAGGCGATTTTCCATAACGGAGTTCAGAACCTTAGAATACCGCCCGAGCGTGCCGGACGCGAACAGGCCGTTGTGGTCTGAGTGCACCAGATCGGGCCGGAATTCAACCCCTGGGTCAACGACAACGCGCCCGTTGACCGGCATGGTCTGCGCCGCGCCGCCGGAAGCGATCGCCGGCATGGGAATATCGTATCCGCGAACCGTCTGGCGGATCTCCGCAAAAACCGTTTCGGGCACCCAGGGGCCGAGCGCCGCCGCCGCGCCCATTTCGCGCGCCAGGAAGCCCATGATTTCGAGGTCGGTCTTGGCGCCCATGGTATTAATGGCGCGCGTGAGGCGCTGCACTTCGCCCGAGGTATTGGTGACCGTGCCGTTCTTTTCGTACGCGGAAGCCGCCGGCAGGACGACATCGGCCTGTTGCGCCGTCTCGGTGAGGAACATGTCCTGCACCACCAGGAAACCCGCCTTGCGCGGAACCGCTCCCTTGAGGGGGTTGGCGCCGACCACCCACAGCGCGCTCAGTTCCGCGCGGACCATTTCGTCCACGTGCATGCCCGCTTGCCCGCTCGGCTCGTAGCCGGGCAGCAGTTCCGGTGTGACGCCCATATCCACCGCGCCGCGCGAGTTGGCGTAATCCAGCAGGCAGATGAATTTGACCGGGATGGCGAGCGATTCGGCGAAATCGACCAGCTTGCGGAGATCCTCGCCCTTGTAGGTATCGTCGAACAGAATGACCAGTTCCGGCTCGGCTTTCAGCTTGTCGCGCAGCGATTCGTAATCGCGCCCGCGGACGATTGCGGCGGCGTATTTATCCTCGCGCACCGCTTGCGGCGTCACCACGTAGACGTGCGCCTGATGATGCCGGTAATTCGCGCGAACCTGGTAGCTGAGCATCGGGTGCTCTAGCGCCAGGTCGGCGCCGAGAACGAGAATGGCCTTGCGCTCGTAGAGATCGCTAACCGTGGCCAGCTTCGACGCCTTGCCACTGAGCGCGTCGAGCAAAGTCACCACGTCGCCGGTGCGGTGGTGGTCGATGTGGTTGGTTTTGAGCACCTGGCGGGCGAACTTCTGCAGGTAGAAGTTCTCTTCGTTAGAGGTGTGGTTGCTCCCGATCACGCCAAAGCTGCCGCCGTCGGCCAAGACCTGGGTGAACTTCGCGGCCACGGCTTCGAGCGCCTTGGCCCAGGACACCTCTTCCAGCTTGCCGTTGACGCGCAGCAGGGGGGATTGCAGCCGTTCGGGGTGATCGTAGAAATCGAAGCCGTAGCGTCCCTTGATGCACAGAAACTCGCCGTTGATGCCAGAGCGGTCGCGGTTGTTGCCGCGGATAATCTGGTCGTTGCGCGTGCCGAGCGTGGTCTTGCAGCCATCGCCGCAGTGCGTGCAGATGGTGCCGGTGTGGGTCATCTCCCAGGGGCGGGTGTGGTAGCGGTAGGCGCCGCTGGTGAGCGCGCCGACGGGGCAGATATCGATGCAGGCGCCGCACTCGTCGCACTCCAGGTGGTCGCCCACGTTGGGAGCGATCTCGCTCAACACGCCGCGGTTGACGACGCCGAGCGCGCCCACGCCCAGGCCCTCACTGCAGACGCGTACGCAGCGGAAGCACAGGATGCAGCGCGGCGCATCGAAGAAAACCACGGGGGAGAACTGCTTCTCGGGAGTATGAACTTTCTCTTCCGTGTAGCGACTAACGCCAGCGCCGTAACGGAACGCCATGTCCTGCAATTCGCACTCGCCGCCCTTATCGCAGACGGGGCAATCGAGGGGGTGATTGGTGAGCAGGAACTCGAGCATGTATTTGCGCGATTGTTTGACCTGGTCGGTGTCGGTGCGCACCACCATGCCTTCGGATACCGGCAGAGTGCATGCCGTCATCATCTTCGGCATCTTCTCCACTTCCACCAGGCACATGCGGCAGGCGGCGGCCAGCGACAGTCCCTCGTAGTAGCAGAACGCCGGGATCTCGATGCCGACGGTCTTGGCGGCATCGATCACCAGAGTCTGCGGGGGAACGCGGACCGCGCGGCCGTCGATGGTCAGATTGATCAGGTCAGCCATTCGACCCCCAGGTGGCGGGCGGGACGCGGCAGGAAGAATGCCCCCACGAATGGGGGCATGGCAGCCTGAAAGGCTACGCTACAGGAGATCATCACACGGTCACCATGCTTCCACTGTGCTCGTAGGGGCACGGTTTGCCGTTCAGGTGATCTTCGAATTCCTGCCGGAACTTCTCCACGATGGAGATGGTCGGCATGGCGGCGGCATCGCCCAGCGGGCAGAACGTGCGGCCCAGCATGTTTTTAGCGATATCGCCGATCAGGTCGATATCGGTGCGTGTGCCTTGGCCGTCATGGAAGCGCATGAGAATTTTCTTCAGCCAGGTGGTGCCCTCCCGGCAGGGGATGCACCAGCCGCAGCTTTCATGGGCGTAGAAGCGCATGATGCGCAGCGCGGCTTTCACCATGCAGGTGTCTTCGTCCATGATGATGACGCCGCCCGAGCCCAGCATGGTTTTGCGCGAGGCCATGGAATCGTAATCCATGGTGGCGCCCTCGACTTCCGCGGCGGTCAGCACCGGACAACTCGACCCGCCCGGGATGAACGCCTTCAATTTTTTCCCGTGGCGGATGCCGCCGCCCACTTCCTCGATCATCTGCTTCACCGGGAAGCCGAGTTTGAGTTCGTAGACGCCGGGCTTATTGATGTGCCCGGTGAGGCAGGTCATCTTGGTGCCGCCGGATTTGGGAATACCGAGCGCCGCGAACGCCGCGCCGCCATCGCGCAGGATGGCCGGGACCGCGCAGAAGGTCTCCACGTTATTCAGGATGGTAGGGCACTGGAACGCGCCCGCGACGGCGGGAAACGGCGGGCGGATGCGCGGGATGCCGCGCTTGCCTTCGAGCGATTCCAGCAGCGCCGATTCCTCGCCGCACTCGTAGGCGCCCGCGCCGGTGTGCGCGTAGAGATCGAAATCGAAACCCGTGCCCTGGATGTTCTTGCCGAGCCAGCCCTTTTCGTAGGCCTCGGCGAGGGCCTTCTCCATCACTTCGATGAGGTAGCGATACTCGCCGCGGATATAGATGTAGCCGGCGTGCGCATCCACCGACAGGCCGGCAATCAGCACGCCCTCGATCAACTGGTGGGGATCGTTTTCGATCAGCACGCGATCCTTGCAGGTGCCGGGCTCACTCTCGTCGCCGTTGACCACGATGTACTTGGGCTTGGACGAGGTGCGCGGCACGAAGCCCCACTTCATGCCGGTCGGGAAACCCGCGCCGCCGCGCCCGCGCAGATTGGAAACCTTCACCTCGGCGATGATCTCTTCGGGTTTCATCTTCGCGGCCTTGAGGAAGGCCTGGTAGCCTTCGGTGGCCAGGTAGGTATCGATGGACGCCGAATTCGGCAGGCCGAAGCGCCGCGTCAGCACCTTGGTCTCAAGCGGACTAGGTTCGTTGAAAAGCATCGGTTATGGCTTCTTCCTCAGGCCATCCAGAAGCTGGTCCAGTTTTTCGGGCGTGACGTGGTGGTGGAAATCGTAGTTTACCTGGATGGCGGGGGCCCAGGAACAGGCGCCTATGCACTCCACTTCCTCAATCGAGAACTCGCCGTCGGCGGTGACTTCCTTGTGGCCGATGCCGAGCTTCCGGCAGGCGTGTTCGTAGAGCTTGTCGCCATCGTGCAGCAGGCAACTGATGTTGGTGCAGACCTGCACGTGGTATTTCCCCAGCGGCTTGGTGTGCAGCATGGAGTAATACGACAGGACTTCGTTGACCTGCAAGGGAGTGACCCCGATGCGGGTAGCCACTTCATTCACCAATTCGTCGGTGATTTGGCCGATTTCATCCTGCGCGTAGAGCAGCATGGGGATCATCGCCGAGCGCTGGCGTCCCGGCGGATAGCTCTTCAGGAGTTTGTCAAACCTGGCTTCCAATTGCGCGGAAAATGTCATTACCTGTCCGTGTCACCTGTCCGTGTCGCCGAGAACGAAATCCATGCTGCCGATGGCCGCGATCACATCCGCGATCAGGGCGCCTTGCACCATTCTAGGCACGGCCTGGAGATTGCCGAAACTGGGCGTGCGCATGTGTACGCGGTAAGGGTTGGTGGTTCCGTCGCTCACCACGTAGTATCCGAGTTCGCCGCGCGGCGATTCAATCACCTGGTAGACCTCGCCTTCGGGTACGCGGAAGCCCTCGGTAACGATCTTGAAATGGTAAATCAGGGCCTCCATCTGGGTCTTCATTTTTTCGCGGTCGGGCAGCACGACGTGCGGCGCGTCCGCCTTCCAGGGGCCCGCGGGCATACCGTCCATGGCCTGGCGGACGATGCGCACGCTCTGCCGCATTTCTTCGAGGCGCACCAGGTAACGCGCGTAGACATCGTTTTCGGTGCGCGTGGGAATTTCGAAATCGAACTTCTCGTAGCTGGAGTAGGGCGCGTCCTTGCGGGCGTCTATCTTCAATCCGGCGGCGCGCAGCATGGGCCCGGTGACCGCCAGGTCCAGCATGTCCTCCAGCGAAATCACGCCGATGCCCATGGTGCGGCCCATCCAGATACGGTTGGTGGTCAGCAGGTTCTCATACTCATCGATGCGGCTGGGGAAGATGTCGATGAACTTCTTGATACGCTCGTGCCACCCGCGCGGCGGTTCCAGGGCCAGTCCGCCGATGCGGAAGTAGCTGGTCATCATGCGCTGGCCGCTGAACTGTTCGAAGATCTTGAGGATCTCCTCGCGCTCGCGGAAGCAGTAGAGGAACACCGTCATGGCGCCGATATCGAGAGCGTGCGTGCCCAGCCACACCAGATGGCTGTTGAGCCGCGTGAGTTCGGTGAGCATCACGCGCATCCACTGGGCCTGCGGCGGGATCTCCAGTTGCAGCAGTTTCTCCACCGCCAGGCAGTAGCCCAGGTTCATGGAGAGCGGCGCCAGGTAATCCACGCGGTCGGTCAAGGTGACCGCCTGCTGATAGTTCTTAACTTCGAATTCCTTTTCGATGCCGGTGTGCAGAAAACCGATGTCCGGCCGGCAGGAAACGATTGTTTCGCCGTCTAATTCAAGCAACAGGCGCAGCACGCCGTGGGTCGAAGGGTGCTGCGGCCCCATGTTGAGGACCATGCGTCGCCCGCCGCTTGACGACTGTTCCTCCTCCACCTCCGGCAATACCAGCTCCGGAACGCCCGATTCGCTCATGACTAAGCCCTCGGCCCCATGATGGGGTAATCCTTGCGCAATGGATGCCCTTCCCAGTCGTCCGGCATCAGGATGCGGCGCAAATCGGGATGGTTGAGGAAGCGGACGCCGAAGAGGTCGAACACTTCGCGCTCATACCAGTTGGCGCCGCGCCAGACTCCGGTGACCGAATCGATCGCGGCGTCCGCGCCAGGCAGGCGGCACTTCAGGCGCAACCGCTCATTGCGTTCGATCGAGTGCAGGTGGTAGACGAGTTCGAAGCGCGGTTCGGCGGGGTAGCGGTCGACCGCCGTGACCGTGCTCACGCGGACGAATTTCTGATCGTACTTGAGAAATCCGCAAACGCTGGCGATCTTCGCCGGAGCGATCTCCAGGGTCAGTTCGCCGTGTGCAAACTTGCCGGCTTTGACGGCGTCGGCATCGAATGCGTCCACCGCCACGGCCGCGGCATGCTCTTTCAAATGATCGGGTAGCATGGTGCTTGTTCTACTTCCGCGCGGAGCGTCCGGTTTCGGCCCAATCGAGAGCGCCCTTCTTCCAGATGTAGAAGAAGCCGGCAAGGATCAAAACCACGAAGACCAGCATCTCGAAAAAGCCGAACATTTTGAGATCGCGATAAACCACCACCCAGGGGTACAGGAAAATGGCTTCGATATCGAACAGAATGAAGAGCATGCCCACCAGGTAGAACTTCACGCTGAAGCGGTGCCGCGCATCGCCCGTGGGCACGATGCCAGATTCGTAGGGCATGTCTTTGAAGCGATTGCGCACCTTCTTGCCGAGCAGGTACGAAGCGGTCAACAGCCCCGCCGCCAGCCCCATCGCGATGAGAGCCTGGAGCAGGACAGGGAAATACAACTCAGTGTAGGAGTTAGGCATGCGTGTTTCGCGTTGGGAGAGGGCTCAAATCTGACTATAATGGTTTGAAAACAGGGGTGTCAACCAAACATGATTGAGATCACGGTCAACGGGGAGCCGCAAACTGCTCCTGAAGGGCAGACAATCCTGGGTTTATTACAGCAACTGGAACTGGACCCGGCGCGCGTGGCGGTGGAGTTGGAGCGCCGGATTGTGAAGCAACCGTACTGGCCGGAGACGGTTTTGCACACGGGTGCGGAACTCGAAATCGTTCAATTTGTGGGTGGAGGATAATAACGCTCCCTTACGGTCGCGGCTCTGATCGGAGCCGCGACCGTGAGGGAGCGCCCCTTTTCAGGCCTACGCGAAACTCCGGATGGCGCCCGCCTCGTCTTCGTGAACATCGAAGACGGTGTAGAGCTTCGTGATCTGGAGCAGATCCTTCACCCGCTTGTTGAGGTTGAGCAGCTTCAACGCACCGCCGCTGTTGGTTACCGTGGTGAATCCGGATACCAGTTCACCGATTCCGGAGCTGTCGATATAGGACACCTCGCCCAGGTTGAGCAGGATCTTCTTCTGGCCCTTGCTCACCAAATCGCGCATCGCGTCGCGCAGAACGCTGGAGCCTTCGCCCAGCGTGATGCGCCCCGCTACGTCGATCACCGTTACGTCACCCACCTGCCGAGTAGTTAATTTTACGCTCACTGAATATGCCTCCTGGCTGAAACCGCAGAATTTATTTAGACACCAAGTTCTTTACCAAAGTTACTTCGGTCCCCCCGGACTCCAGGCGCCGCATCTGGAAGTCGTCCATGAAAGACCGGATGAGAAAAATGCCCCTGCCTGAAGTGCGCAGCAGGTTTTCCGGGGCCAGCGGGTCGGGGATCGAACTGAAATCGAAGCCTTCGCCCTCATCGCCGATCCGGATGGTGAACTGCTGCCCATCGGACGCCACCGCAAAGCGGACCTTCTTATGGGCATTGTACCGGTTGCCGTGGACCACGGCATTCACAACGGACTCGCGAATCGCCATGCCGATCTTCATCAGGTCGTCTTCGTCCATACCGGCGCGCTGGGCCATACCCATCGCCAACTCTTCCGCGCTGTCGACACTTTCCAGAGTCGAGTCCAGAAACCACTCGACGGCTTCCGGTCTATGGCTGGCGTTTTCCCGCATACGTAGAACGGCCTTGATCCCAGGCCAAAGCGAATCGACAGAATAAATTACCGGAGATGCCAAAGTCAAGGCGCACCCCGGCAATGGCCGCCCTCAGTGATGGTACCAAACAACTTCGCCGCGTACGAAGGCGCTACAATCGGGGCGTGGACAAGCTGGGTGAAACCGAACTGGCGCGCGCGCTACTCGCCGGAGAGACGAATGCCTTCGAAAGGTTCGTCGAGCATTTCCGGTCCAAGGTGTTTCACTATAGCTGGCTGATGTGCGGCAGCCCGGAAGACGCCGAAGAAGTGGCCCAGGAGACGCTTCTGAAGGTGTTCGAGAGCTTCGACCAGTTGCGCGAGCCCGATCGGGTCCGCGCCTGGGTGTTCCGGATCGCCAGGAATGTGTGCCTGATGCAGCGTCGCAAGAGCGTCTTCGCGCCTGCCCACGAACTCTCGCTCGACGAATTGCCGCCCGCGGACGAAGTCCCCGATTCCGGGCGCGCTCCCGAGGGCGAACTGCTGCGCAGCGAACTGCGCGCCGTAATCGACCGCGTGATCGTCGAATTGCCGCCCTCGTATCGCGCCGTGGTGCTGCTGCGCGACCTGGAGGAGTTGACCACCGAAGAGACCGCGCAGATTCTCGATTTGGGCATCGACGTGGTCAAGACCCGCCTCCACCGCGGGCGGGCGGCGATGCGCCAAAAGCTGGATTGCTACCTCAATAATCGCTGCCTGGAAGACCAGCCCAGCCCCAATCCGGCGCCTCTGACGGCGGCGGAGCGGCACGACCTATATGCAACCTGGGAAAAGCGCGTCGCTGTTACTTAACTTCGTTACTTGACTTCGTGACTTGAGTCACAGCACCGGATTTTTCGACAGGTTAGTCTTAAATCAGAGGTAGAAAGACATGGCCCCCGTTGTGGCCCAGCCGCCGGTACCGATCCGCAAAAAGCTGGTCCGGCGCGCCGGACCGGACCGCTCGCAGACCCTGCGCCGCGCGGTGCAACTGGCGTTTTTCGCGCTGAATGCGTGGATCGGCATCGAGTTCTACCTGTTTGTCCGCTACTACGAGACCGGCGGGCGCAGCGTATGGGCCGGACGGCCCCCGGGAGTCGAGGGCTGGCTGCCGATCGCCTCGCTGATGAACCTGAAGGTGCTTCTGCTCAGCGGACAAATGCCGCGTCTGCACCCCGCCGGGATGTTCCTGCTGATCGCTTTCCTCGCCGCCTCGTGGATCTTTCGCAAGAGCTTCTGCGGCTGGCTGTGCCCGGTGGGAACTGCCTCGGAGTACCTGTGGCGGCTGGGACGCCAGACCTTTGGCCGTAATTTCCGCCTGCCGCGCAAGCTGGACGTGGGGTTGCGCAGCCTGAAGTACCTGCTGCTCGCTTTGTTCCTGTATGCCGTGGGCGGGATGTCCGTGCCGGCGATTCGCGCGTTTCTGGAAGGCCCGTACGGCATCGTGGACGACGTGAAGATGCTCAACTTCTTCCGCTTCCTGGGCCTGACCGGCGGCACGGTG
>Ga0208716_1000618_pt1 | contig 14486 bp, 14 predicted proteins | sample NGESurdeep092012_8_FD_184482 | JGI IMG/M metagenome (GOLD analysis project Ga0208716, IMG submission 184482) | Arctic peat soil microbial communities from Barrow, Alaska - NGEE Surface sample 415-3 deep-092012 (SPAdes) | ecosystem: Environmental > Terrestrial > Soil > Wetlands > Peat ...
ACGCGTTTGTTCCCATGGCTCGCGCCATGGGCTACTTTCTCGCGCCCCTCCGGGGCTGATGCCCATGAAAGTTACCAGCAAAATGTAGAAACTCCAGATCCGAGCGAAAGCTCGGACGTGGCCGCCCACACCGGGATACCGCTTGCTGACGGGGTGCCCTCTGGGCCGGGCTCCGATCAGAGCCGCGACCGTAGATCAGGCTGGCTTTAGCGCCTTGACCAGTGGTAACAAAATTGTTACCATTATTCTTGAATGATCGAGCTCCGCGGCTACATTGACGAAAACGGGAATAAACGGTTCGCGGGCTGGCTCGAAAGGCTCGACGCATCGGGCGCCGCCAAAGTGACGATCGCGCTTACGCGCATGGAGCGGGGAAATCTCTCGAAGGTTAAGGGCATCGGCGCCGGCGTTTATGAGTACAAAATCGATTCCGGGCCCGGCTACCGCATTTATTTCGGCAAGGATGGGGAACTGCTCGTGATCCTGCTAGGAGGCGGTACGAAGAAACCTCAGAACAAGGACATTCAGGCCGCGCAGGAATGTTGGGCCGGCTACAAACGAAGAAAGAAACAGGAGACCCAGTAATGCCCCTTACCCACGACTTTAAAGAAACCATCCGGGCGCGGGCGCAGCGCGACTCGGATTTCCGCCAGGCCCTTCTGCGTGAGGCCGTCGAATGCATCATCAACGGCGACCTTGAAACCGGCAAGGCCGTGCTCCGTGACTACGTCAACGCGACTGTCGGTTTTCAAGACCTCGAAAAGCGCACTCATCTCCCGGCCAAGAGCCTTATGCGCATGCTCGGGCCAAAGGGCAGCCCCTCAGCCGCAAATCTTTCCAGCATCCTGACCGCCCTGCAAGAAACGGAGGGCGTTCATTTCGAGCTGGCACTAAAGCGGTGATCCATTACAACACCTATTCGAAGAGCAGCGGCAACTGCTCGTCGAACTCCATGGCGCGGGTTTGCTCCAGTTGGCGGGCTTCCTCGGTGCGGCCCCAGCCGTCCAGAATCCAGACGAGTTCGCGGCTGGCTTCGTCGACTACCGCGCGATCGTCGTTCTCCTCCGCCATGGCCCGCCATTGGGTCATGATCTCCAAGCATTCGGCCAGGCGGAACTGATCGTGCGCCACGCGGCGGGCCTGGCGCGCCAGGCGGCAGGCCTCGGTCCAATCCTCCACGGCATCGAAGGCGCGCGCCAGTTGGCGCAAGGTGTCCGCGGATGGCTCGCCGGGCCCGGTCGAAATCAGCGTGGAACAGCGCCCGCCGAAGATCAGGTCGGCGGGGGCGGGGTCGGCGCCTTCCAGCATCACCAGAAAGCGGCGCGCCTCACAGAAAATGCGCAGGTGCTCCAGGTTCTCCTCCAGTTCGCCTTCGAGATGCAGACCCACCTGCCACGCCAGATCGCCGGCCATGTCGGCCAGCGTGCCGGTGGCGCAGTCGAGGTGGAGCACGGCGTCGAAATCGCCGCCAAAGCTGGCGGCGAATTCGCGGGCCAGCGCGATACGCTGCACGGTCTCGGTGCCGGGACGATCCGCCATCGCGATGCCGAGCACTTCCAGGCCGGCGGAGAATTCGGCGGCGGGTGGTTCGCCCGCTTCGCTGCCGCGCACCCAGCGCTTCACGTCGCGCAAGCGGGCGGCGTCGAACATGGGGGTGAGCACGCGCGGGGGGATACAATCGTCGCATTTGAGGAAGGCGATGCGCACGCCTTCGGCCGCCGGCTCCTTCACCAGGGCGTCTTCCCACTGGGCGCGCGGCCAGCGCGAGGCAAGCGAGTTCCGCGAGAACAGCACGAGCACGATATCCGCCATGCGCGCCTCGCGCGCTTTTTCGGCGAGGTCCGCGCCCTCCGCCAATTGCCCTTCGTCGAGGAAAACGCGCACGTCGGCGCCGCGTTCCAGCAGCGCGGCCAGGCGCTCCGCGATGGCGCGATCGGCCGCCGCGTAGCAGGGGAAGATGGTCGGAGAGGTCAGAGTTTGCACGCCAGTGTCAGTCCGTCGCCCAGCGGCACGAGGCTCAACGTCACGCGCGCATCGGCGTGCAGTTTGCGATTGAAGGCGCGAATGGCTTCCGTGTCCGCATCCGTCTTGCTCGCATCGATCACGTCGCCGCTCCACAAAACGTTGTCGATCGCGATCAGCCCGCCGGGGCGCACCAGCACCATCGCGCGGTCGTAGTAGTTCGCATAGTTCGCTTTATCGGCATCGATGAAGGCGAAGTCGAAGCTGCCGCCTTGCCCCTCGGCGATCAGCGTATCGAGCGTGGCGAGGGCGGGGCCAAGGCGCAATTCGATTTTGTCTTCCACGCCGGCCTCGCGCCAGAGCCGCCGCGCCTGCGCGGTGTACTCTTCGCTCCGGTCGCAGGCGATGATTTTGCCGCCGGCCGGCAGCGCCAGCGCCACCCAGGTGGAACTGTAGCCCATGAACACACCTACCTCAAGCGTCTTCTTCGCGCCCGCCAGGCGGGCCAGAAGCTGCAGCAACTGGCCCTGCTCGGGCGCGGTCTGCATGGAGGCTTGCGGATCGAGATCGGTGGCTTCGCGTTGCCGGCGGAGCGCTTCGGGTTCGCGGAGCGCTACCTGGCGGATATAGTCCGTCAGTTCATCGGTGAGCGGAGTGTGAATACGTGACATGGTCTGAAAGTCGATTTTACCCCGCCAGGAACATGGCGATGGCGGCGGCAGTCATCACCGCCGCGGCCAGCCAGCCCAGCCATTTGAGCAGCGGCGGGTTCACCAGGTCGCCCATCACGCGGCGGTCGGTGGTCAGCAGCACCACCAGCACGATCAGCGGCGGCGCGAGCACTCCGTTGGCCACTGCCGACCAGAAAAGCATTTTCACCGCGTTCAGACCCACATAGTTCAGCGCCACGCCGAGCACCATGGCGACGGCCAGCACGCCGTAGAATTTCGGCGCGAGCTTGGGCTTGCGGTCGAGCGACCCGCCCCAGGACCTCGCCTCCGCAATCGCATAAGCGCTCGACCCCGCCAGCACCGGCACACCGAGCATCCCGGTGCCGATCAGGCCGAGCGTGAACAGCCAGTAGGCGCCATTCCCGGCGAGCGGCTTCAAGGCCTCCGCCGCCTGGCTGGCGGTGGCGATTTTCGTCATCCCGTGAGCGTGCAGCGTCGCCGCCGTCGTGAGGATGATGAAGTACATCACGAAGTTGGAAAAGAACATGCCGACGAGCACGTCGATGCGCGCCCGCCGCAACTCCGCGTCCGTTGCGCCCTTGCGCTTGGCCAGTGTGTTCTTGCCTTCGGCGCGCTCTTCCTCCACCTCCTGCGCGGCCTGCCAGAAGAAGAGGTACGGCGAGATGGTGGTGCCGAGAATTCCCACCAGCACGGAGAGAAACTCGCGGGACCAGCGGATATTCGGTACCAACGTAGCGCGCAGCACCGCCCACCAGTCCGGATGGGCGATGAACGCCGTGATCACGTAAGCGAACAGCACCAGCGTGAGCCATTTGAAAACACGTGCGAGGAAGCGGTAGGAAGTCCAGAACAGGGCCGCGACGATCAGTACCGCGAACACCGGCGTCAGCAACGGGGAAGGTATGCCGGTGACCATCTCGGTGGCTTCCGCCATGCCGCCCAGGTCGGCGGCGATGTTGATCACGTTGGCCACAATCAGCAGCAGGCAAGCGCCCCACAGCACCCAGCGCGAGTAGCGCCGGCGCACCACGGCGGCCAGGCCGCGACCGGTGGCCATCCCCAGCCGCGAGCACATCAACTGCACCGCCGCCATCAGGGGGAAACAGACTGGCGCCGTCCACAGAAGACCGTAGCCGAAACCCGCGCCGCCAACCGAGTAAGTGGCGATCCCCGAGGGATCGTCGTCGGCCGCTCCGGTGATCAGGCCGGGGCCGAGTTCCGCGAAAAACTTCTGGATCGCTTTATTGTGCCGCTGCATCCACGGGTTCCACCACCTCGGCATCCAGCAGGACGACCAGGCCTTCCTTGATCATCCCTCGGATTTCGGGGAGAACTTCGCGGATCTTGTGCTCGTTGTCCACTACCGTAATCACCACCGGTTTATCGTCGGATACACCGAACAGCCGTTTGTGATGAACCTTGCCGTGGCTTCCGAAGCCCATCATGCCCACCTGCGCCGTGGCGCCCGCGAGGCCCAACTGGCGCACGCGCCGAATGATGGCTTCGTACAACGGACCAGTGCCCCACAGGTCCGTCTCATCGCGATAGATCACCAGCATTTTCACTGGCAGCTTCATCGGTCCTCTTTCTTCGCCGTCAAATAGTATAGGCTCGGCAACACCAACAACGTCAAGAACAGCGTGGAAAGCAGTCCACCCACCACCACGGTGGCTAGCGGCCGCTGGATATCGCTGCCGATACCGGTTGCGCGCGCGGCCGGCGCCATCCCCAGCATGGCTACCAGAATCAACATCAGGCTGGGCCGTAACTGCGCCCGCGCGCCATGAATCACCGCATCTTCCAGCGACGTCCCGGGTTCGGCGCGCCGCCGGTTGATCTCTGAAATGTACAACACCCCGCTCATTACCGCCACTCCGAAGAGTGAGATAAAACCCACGGCGGCCGAAACGCTCAGGTTGATGCCGCGCAGATACAGGAAAACGATGCCGCCTACCAGCGAGAAGGGCACGTTCACCAGCACCAGCCCCGCGTGCAGCGCATCGCCGAAGGCGAAAAACAGCAGGGCGAAGATGAAGCCGATGGTGATCGGCAGGATGATCGCCAGCCGCTTGCGCGCCCGCTCCAGGTTCTCGAACTGCCCGCCCCAATCCACCGAGTAACCCCCGGGGAGTTCCACGGCGCGCTCGAATTTGGCCTGCGCCTCGTTGACGAAGCTTCCCTGATCGCGCCCGCGGATGTTGGTGCGCACCGAAATCTGGCGGATCTTCCCGCGCCGCGCGATGATGCTGGCGCCGTTGACCACCTCGATGCGCGCCAGTTGGGAGAGCGGCACACGGCCGCCATCGTGCGTGGGCACCAGGATATTGCCGATGGCCCCGGCGTCGGCGCGCGCCTGCTCCCGGAAGCGCACCGTCACGTCGAACCGCTTCTCGCCCTCGAACACCGTGCCGATCGGCTTGCCGCCGATCGCCATTTCGATCACGTCCTCCACGTCGCGGACGTTGATGCCGTAGCGCGCCACGCTGCGGCGGTCGATCAGGATGCGCAACTGCGCCTGCTCCGCTGCCTGCTCCAGGAAGGTATCCGCCGCGCCCGGTATCTGGCGCAAGACGACCAGGGTCTGGTCGGCCAGCGCGCGCAGGCGCTTGAGGTCGGGACCGCTGACGATCACCGCCAGGCCGGCCGTCGCCTTGCAACACCGCGCCCACCGGCACCACCGGCACGGTCTTCATGGAATCCGTGTGGCGGATCGTGCCATACATCTCCGGGCGCAATTTGCCCCTGGCGTTATCCATTTCGGGGGTGAATAACTGTCAATTATTGAAAATAGGGGCGAAGATTTTGAATGTTTGTGTCCAGGGGTGTCCCATTTCCATTCGAAGTAGCATTGTCTCCAGTGGCGCGTCCGCGCAGTCCGCGCACAACGGGGCTGCGGGCGGAGTTACTCTGTTAGTATCATGTTGCGATTCATTCTCGCGACCGCCTGCCTTGCGCTCTGTTCGGCCGCGCTCCACGCCCAGACCGCGATGCACGTTTGGGAAGTGCGCGAGATTGAGCTCCGCGCTGCCCATCCCTATGCCAACCCCTACACCGATGTGGATGGCCGGCTCGACCTCCAGGGATCCGGATTCTCCCAGCGGGTTTATGGCTTCTGGGACGGCGGCGATACATTCCGCGTTCGCGTCGTCGCCACGGCCTCGGGAGACTGGAAATGGACCAACGGAAGCAACCAGCCCTCCGACACGGGGTTGAACGGCAAATCCGGCGCCTTCACCGCGCGCCAGTGGACCGATGCGGTGAAGGCGCTCAACCCCAACCGGCGCGGTTTCCTGCGGTCCACCGCGAATGGTCATGCGCTGCAAGATGCCGATGGAACGCCGTTCTTCCTCACCGGGGATACCGGGCTCGCGGGCGCCACCTGGCGCCTGCCTCCGATCGGCCGGCAAGCGGGCGCGAACTACCAGCCCGGCTCCGGCGGATGGATTCCAAACGGCGCCTACCGCTTCACCTGGTACAATCCCCGAACCGGCGAGTGGCAGGCGAGCTCGACTCTGACCGCCGACGCGCGAGGCGAGTTCGAGCCGCCTCGATTCCCCGGCGGCCAGGATGCCGCCGGCGCCGATTGGGCGGCTAAGATCGTCCTCGGCGGCCGAGGGGGTAACTAGCGGATACAGGGTTGCGACTTTTATGGGGACTTTGGCAGACGTGCTCGACAGGTTTCGCGCTCGTGCGAACGACCTCTTACGAGATACCTGGAAGTTTACGCTTTCTCTCAATAATGTCATCCCGTATAGCCCGGTGGCCTGGGACTACAAAAGGCTCGACGCGATACCGTTCTCCAGGCCCATGTTGCGGCTCGAGGACGAATTGAAGTCTCTGTCGAAAAGTATCATGGACGCTCGGGATAATCGGAGCGTGCCCGCGCTGGAGCGCTTATACGAGAAGGTTGAGCCCGCGTTCCGAGTGGTGTTTGACGAGCGGAAGAATGAATTTCTGCCGGCCGATGCGATTAGCCTGTATCACGAGCAGCAGCAGGTCCTGATCCTCACCTACACGGGGAGGACCTCGCGGTTCGTCCGGTCGTCTTATCAAGATATCTTCCTTCGCCAGTTGGCTAGCCAGACGCTCATGACGCATCCATTTCTCACCAAGGAGTCGCTGGACCTTGCGGGTGTGGAGCTGAAAGCTTACGCGCGAGACTTCTTGCGGTCGCTCCAGCGGATGTACCGGACCGATATCGAAAAGATCTTCCGGAACTATCACGCCTTGCTTGTCGACATGCATGACGTCCTCTCCAAGGAGCCGTTAGGAATACCCACCTATGAAGGAATTCCGCCTCGCCGGATTGCCCGCACCGGTGCGGGAGTGGCATCGGATTTCGTCGCGGGGATGCGAGAGATGCCAGGTCTCGAAGACTCACGGCGGGAGCAGATCCTGGCGCTCCGCGACGCCGATGGAAGCGCGGAAACCGAGCTATACCGTAGACTGGCCGGTTCGCGGGACTGGGGCGGTGAGCTCGCTCATGTCGTCGAGTTCATGCATCAGCGCAACCAGGACCCGCTTACCAAATACAAGGTTTTTGAAGCTGGGCTACAGGGGGAGCTTGAGCCTGTCGAGATTGCGGAAGCGGCCAGCGATCAAGTCATCGATCAAGAGGAGAACGTGGCTCGGCTTCGGACCCTGCTCACCGCGTTCGTGAAAGGGAGCCATATGCCTTTCACCCTCCTCGAAGGCGACGGCGGGGTGGGCAAGACTCTCTCGCTCCAGGCGCTCGTCCGTGAGATCGATGGTTTGAAGCTCGTCCTGATGTCTTCGGATTGTCTCGGTCAGATCAGGCAGTATGCGCAACGCATGGCCGAGGAACCATGGAGGACCGTCCTGTATATCGACGATATGACCTTCGACCCGCGTCATTATGAGAGTTTCAAGACCGGAACGCAAGGCATGAAGCAATTCTACGACAATGTCACGGTCATCGCGTCGGCGAACCCGGCGTCATTGGCGCATCTGCCGCCGGAGGTCTTGCGGCGGTGGCCCATCCGAATTAAATATGGACGGCCGAACCTGGCAAATACCGCGATCCTGCGGAAGGTGTTCCAGGCAAATTGCACCCGCGTCCAAATGGCGTATGACCCACGTCTCGTGACCGCGTTCCGGAAACAATATAAGGGCGCGATCAAGACGCTGGCGCCCTCCGCGGTCTTTGATTTCTTGCAGGAAGTCAAAGCCACGCGGGGACTCTAGGTACCAGCCCTGAACGCCGACGGGCGCTGCCCCGTCCCACGGTGAATCCGCGTAAACTGTGGGCATGCGCAGACTCGCTCCGATTGCGGCTCTCTTCCTGCTCGCGCTTCCCGCCATGGCGGCCCGCCAGATCGCCCTGGTCACCGAGGGCGAACTCGGGCCCCCGGCCCGACATGGACTGGCCAAACTACAGGAAGCCCTGCGCGCCAAAGGCTTCGATATCACCGCCTCCGTCGCGCAAGCCGACTACGTGATTCTCGCCGGCACCGGGGCATCGGCCACCTTGCAGGAGTTTCAGGCTCCCGTGCCCGCCGGCCGCGAGTCGCTCACCATCTGGCGCGGCCGCTACCGGAACAAGCCCGCCATCGCCCTCCGCGGAAGCGACGCGCGGGGGCTCATGTACGCCGCGCTCGACACCGCCGACCGCGTCGGCTGGAGCTCCGGCGACCCCTTCCAGTATGTCCGCAACACCACCGAGAAGCCCTACCTCGCCGAACGCGGCATCTCCATGTACACCATGCAGCGCGCCTACTTTGAGAGCCGCCTGTACGACGAAGCGCACTGGAAGCGCTACTTCGACACGCTGGCCGCCGACCGCATCAACAGCTTCGTGGTTATCTTCGGGTACGAGAACGGCGGCTTCATGGCGCCGCTGTATCCCTTCTTTTTCGACGTGAAGGAATTCCCCAGCGTCGAAATGGTGGGTCTCACCAAGCCCCAGCAGGCGCGCAACCGGGCGGCGTTTCAAAGCATGATCCGCCTGGCGCACGAGCGCGGCATTGCGGTGACCGCCGGCATCTGGGACCACATCTATCGCGGCGGCGTGCAGGGCGGCGGCATTCCGGGCGCGGCGCAAAACGCGGGCCAGCGCGTGCCCGGCCTGGTGTGGGGCGTCACGGCGGACAATCTGGCGAGCTATAACAAAGCCGCGCTGCGGCGCTTCCTGGAAGTCTTCCCGGAAATCGACGCCATCCAGTTCCGCATGCACGACGAAAGCGGACTCAAGCCGGCGGAGATCCAGCCGTTCTGGCACGACGTCTTCAGCGACATCAAGCAGACCCACCCCAATCTGCGCCTCGATCTGCGCGCCAAGGGATTGCCCGACGCGGTGATCGACGACGCCCTGAATCTCGGCCTCAAGGCCAAGATCAGCACCAAGTATTGGATGGAGCAGATGGGGCTGCCATTCCATCCCACCCACATCAATACCGAGGACCAGCGCAATCGCCGCCACAGTTACGCCGATCTGCTGCGCTATCCGCAGCGCTACCGCGTGCACTGGCAACTGTGGAGCGGCGGCACCACCCGTCTGCTGCTCTGGGGCGACCCGGACTACGTGCGCCGCTTCGCCTCTACCGTGCGGCTGTACGATGGCGACAGCTTCGAGATCAACGAAATGCTCGCCACCAAAATGCTGGGCGAGCCGCACGACGAAAAGCCGCTCGAAATCCTCAACCCCGCCTACCGTTTCTACGATTACGAGTTCGAGCGATACTGGCAGTTCTACCGCCTGTGGGGCCGGCTGACTTACAATCCCGAAACTCCGGCCGAGGTCTGGGAGCACGAGTTCACCGCGCGTTTCGGAGCCGCCGGCGCGTCGCTGAGTAACGCGCTCCAACTGGCCAGCCGGGTACTGCCGCGTATCGTGGCGGCCAGCTATCGATACTCGAACTTCCCCACCACGCGCGGATGGGCGGAGATGAATCGCCAGGGCAGCCTGCCGGAATACGCGGGTGAACAGGGCAGCGACATCCAGCAGTTCCTCAACGTGCGCGAGGAAGCCCGGAGCATTGTCGAGGGCAGCGATACCGCGATGCGCCGGCCGGAAGCGACCAGCCGCTGGTTCGAGCAGACGGCGGACGGCATCCTGGCGCAGGTCGCGCTGGCGGAAAAAGCCAATGGGCGCGCCGGCGGCAAGGAGTTCCTCACCACGGTCGCCGACCTGAGGATTCTCGCCGGCCTGGCGCGCTACCATGCCGAGCGCCTGCTGGCGGGGGTCTGCTACAACCTCTACAAGCAGACCGGCGACCTCGGGTCTTTCGACGAAGCCATCGGGTTCGAGAAAAAGGCGCTCGATGCCTGGGGCGGGATGGTCGCTGCGGCGGGCGACGTTTACAGCGAGAACCTCGCCTTCGGCGCGCACGCCGTCGGCTTCAGCCGCCACTGGAAGGAGGAGTACCAGCTCCTTTCCCGCAACTTCGAACAGCTCCAGGCCGACCGCCAGAAGGCAACTCCCAAACCCGGTGCCACCCATTTCGGTCTGCGCACGCCTCCCGCCGCCGCGCCCTCCGCCCGCCTCTTGCCGGTGGCTCCCAACCTCGAAATCGCGGCGCGGGTGACCGCTCCCGCCGGCGTGAAGTGGGTCCGGCTGCGCTATCGTCACGTCACGCAGTACGAGGATTACCAGACGGCCGAGATGACGCTCGATACCAAAACGGGCAACTACTCGGCGCGCATTCCGGCGGCGTTCGACAACCCCAAGTGGGACTTGATGTACTTCATCGAGGTGGTGGACCAGAAGGGCGCCGGCCGCATGTTCCCCGACCTGGAAGTGGAGACCCCGTACGTGGCGCTCGCGGGGCATTGATTGTGGGGCGGACCCCCCGGTCCGCAGCCGACGCCCCCGTCGGCTTGCGCGATATGGATGAAGAGCGGGTCCAGGGGGACCCGCGCGGACCAGGGGGTCCGCCCCACAAAGCTAACTCCCCATGCCCACAAAGCAGACGCCCAGCAGAATCAGCCCCAGCCCCATAAATTTCTGTTTGGTCAGCGCCTCGTTGAAGAACAGCTTGGCCCACAACAGCCCCCACACGTATCCCAGCGACACCATGGGATAGAGCACCGAAAGCTGCCCGTCCTTGATGCCCCACGCGTAGAACACGCTGGAACCCAAAAACAGCCCGATGCCGAACAGCAGCTTGGGATTCAGGAAGCTCCAGATGGAGCGCGTCAGATGCGCCGACCCCATCTTGAGGAATGCCATCCCGAAGGATCCGATCACCGAAGCGATAAACACCAACAGCATCGATCTCTCCAGCGGGGTCATTTGTTCCCCCGCCGGCCCATCACCGCGACACCCAGCACAATGGTCACGATCCCCACGTTCTTATAAATATTGGATGGTTCGCCCAGCAGGGTATAGCTCGCCAGGGTGGTCCACACATAGGTCAGCGCGATGATCGGGTACAACAACGACATTTCGCCGTTTTTGAGCGCCAGGACCATCATCAGCGTATTGATGCCGTAGAGCGCGTATCCGGCAATCAACGGTAGGTTGGTCACCAGCGCCGCCAGATGCGGCGAGAAGTGGTTCATGCCGGTCTTAATTAGCAATTGCGCCGCCGAGCCTAGAATCGTGCAGGCAAAAACCAGCAGGAAGGAGTTGCGGCGGGCGCGCGGATCGGACTGTGAAATTCTGATGGTGGCAGTTGTACTCAACGGGTCTGAAACCAGGATAACAAGGATTTCGCTAGAATGAATAGCTGTGGATCCAGAAAACGTAGTAGTAGTGGCGGACGAAGAGCCTTCGGGTGCATTCGATTACCCGCCGCCGGAACCGCAACGCGGTTTCATCGCGGAATGGGCCGTCACCATCATCCTGCTCCTGTTCGGCACCACGAACCTGGTGCAGGCCTTCGTGATCCCCACCGGATCGATGGAAGACACGCTGCTGATCGGCGACCATCTGCTGGTGGATAAACTCGCTTTCTCCCCTTCGGGCCCCGTCTCGAAACGAATTCTTCCATACACCGATGTCCAGCGCGGCGATATCATTGTCTTCCGCTACCCCGTCGAAATCCAGCAGACGTTCGTGAAGCGCTGCATCGGTGTTCCGGGCGACCGCATCAAGCTGGTGGACAAGCAGTTGATCCTCAACGGCCACGCGGTCAACGAGCCGTACGTTTACCACAAAACCGAATACATCGATTCGTATCGCGACAATTTCCCGAGTGAGCCCAACGTGCATGTGGCCGATTCCGCCAGCGACATGCTCAACAACCACATGGTCAACGGCGAGGTGGTGGTGCCGCCGGGCTTCTATTTCGCCATGGGCGACAACCGCGATTCTTCGCTGGACAGCCGCTACTGGGGCTTCGTGCCGGGCGCCAACATCATCGGCAAACCGCTGATTATCTACTGGTCTTACGATGCACCCACCGAAGCCCTCTCCAAGCCGATGATTTCGATGGACCATCTGCTCGACCTGGTGCAACATTTCCCGTCCAAGACCCGCTGGCGGCGGACCTTCCGCCTGATTCGCGGCTACCCCTTGAAATAACATGAACCGACATCATTACGGCCTCATCCTCGCCGGAGGGCGCGGTACGCGCTTCTGGCCGCGCAGCCGGATTCGCTCCGCCAAACAGGTGCTCAACGTGGTCGGCGATCGCAGCCTGATTCAGTCCACGGTGGACCGGCTGACGCCGCTGATCTCTGCCGAGCGCCTGTGGGTGCTGACCAACGACCACCTCCGCGACATCATCGTCAAGCAGCTCCCCGGGGTTCCCCGGAATCAGATCCTGGCCGAACCCATGCAGCGCAACACCGCGCCCGCCATCGGTCTGGCGGCGCAGATTCTGCACTCCCTGGACCCCGGCGCGGTGATGGGCGTGTTCCCCTCCGACCACGTGATTGGCAAAATCCCGCAGTACCGCGCCGTCATCCGGGCCGCCTTCAAGGCCGCCGCCGGCCGCCACCTCGTGGTGGTCGGCATCCAACCCCGCTGGCCCGAAACCGGGTACGGCTACATCGAATTCCCCCGCGGAAGCGCCGCCGGAGGCGCCTCCCTGGCGGTGCGCCGTTTCCACGAAAAGCCCGAACTGGCCAAAGCCAAACGCTACCTCAAAGCCGGCAATTTCTTTTGGAATTCCGGCATGTTTTTCTGGCGCTGCGACGTGCTGCTCGACCAATTGCGCCAGCACCTGCCGCGCACCGCCACCGTGCTGGCATCCCTGCCCCGCTTCGGTTCGCGAGCCTTCGCCGCCCGCCTCAAGCAGGCCTTTCCGCTGTGCGACAACATCTCCATCGACTACGCGGTGCTGGAAAGAGCTGCCGGGGTGCACGGCATTGCCGCGGGCGATTTTGGCTGGAACGACGTGGGAAGCTGGAATGCCGTCTACGAGCTTCTGGAACGCGACTCGCAGGGGAATTCCATCGCTCTGGAATCGATCGCGCTGGATTCCCACAACAACTTCGTGGACGCCCGCGGCAAAGTCGTGGCGCTGATCGGCGTCAAGGATCTGATCGTGGTCGATACGCCGGACGCCCTCCTCGTCGCCGCCCGCGACCGCGCGCAGCAGGTCGGCGATATCGTCAAGGCCCTGGAACAGCGCAACCGGCACGATCTGCTGTAATCCACGGTAAATACTCCGGTATTTACTTTGGATATCGGGGATCGATACGCCAATGTTTATGGGAACTTAAAAAGAATATTTCGGAATATTTTTCGCTATTTTTCGCACATTTTCCGCTATAGTAATGGTGCGCAGGGTGTGCCTATTGTGTGCTGTTGGTATTGCGGCAAAGTAATCGGAGCATTTCGGCTGCTACGGGACAGCGAGTTCTGCAGCGCCCTTCACCGCAGGAAATACGGCGAGCGGCTAGGTAAGGCACTGCATGAGATCGCCGCCCCCGAACCGGCCCCGGCTGGCGTCGCGGGCTTCCTCGACCAAATGCCCTTTCAGCAGGGCAATCTCAGCCGCACCCTGAACCCGTGGCAAACCGTCACCGGCCAGAATCGCATCCGGAACGGCGCCTACTGGCCGCTCACCATCGATACCAGCGATGCCACCAGCGATGCCACCAGCGACGCCACCAGCGACGCCACCAGCGATGCCACCAGCGACGCCGCCAGCGACGCCACCAGCGATGCCGCCAGCGACCGCGCCCCAGTTGCCGAATGCGCGCCTGTCGAGTTTGCGCCGCGGAGCGAGCGCTGGATGCCCGCCCCGGCGCCCGAACCCGTGGCCGGATTGGTACAAGCGTCGGCCACGCTGGCACCCGCCCGGACCCAGCGAGCCCCCCGATTGGCCGCTCTTTTGGGAGCCACCCCAGTCCTGGATCAGGCCCGGCATGCACTCGACCCGTGCCACAACTGGATGCCCGCTCCGGCGGCCGAACCGGTGGCCGAGTTGGTACAAGCCTCCGCCACGCTGGCGCCCGCCTGGACCCTGCGAGCCCCCGGCTTGGCCGCTCGATTGGAAGCCACCCCCGTCCTGGATAAGGCGCGGCACGCCCCCGGCCCGTGCGGCAACTGGATGCCCGCTCCGGCACCCGAACCCGTCACCGCGCTGGTCCAAGCCTCGGTACAAGCCTCCGCCACCCTCGCCCTCGGTCAGAGCCTGTGGATGCCCCGCTTCGCGGCGGAGCTGGAGCCCCTCCCCGTGACCGATGAGCCGCTCGCTCCGCCGGCAATGTGCCAACAGTGGATGACGGCGCCGGCGGTCGATCCGGTCTCCGGTTCCCTTCAGGCATCCGTCGCGCCCGCCGTTGCCGTGCCTCAGCCGCTGACGGCGCCTGCCGGCGTCCTGTCTGGCGCCGTCCCGCATGTGCCGTGGATCGCCCAAGCGCAGCCGATGCCGCGCGCCGAAGCGGTCATGACCAGCGTCCGGCCCAGTGCGGCGGAGG
>Ga0208716_1000619_pt1 | contig 14459 bp, 13 predicted proteins | sample NGESurdeep092012_8_FD_184482 | JGI IMG/M metagenome (GOLD analysis project Ga0208716, IMG submission 184482) | Arctic peat soil microbial communities from Barrow, Alaska - NGEE Surface sample 415-3 deep-092012 (SPAdes) | ecosystem: Environmental > Terrestrial > Soil > Wetlands > Peat ...
GCGGCCGCTTCGGCGGCGGCCTTCTCGGCGGCGACGGCTTCGGCGGCGACGGCCTCCGCTTCGGCCTTGGCAGCGGCCTCAGCCGCGGCTTCGGCCGCTAGCTTCTCGGCCGCGGCGCGCTCCTGCGCCGCCTTGAACTCGGCCTCGGCGACCATCTGACGGCCCTCGGCGACGGCGTCGGCGATCACGCGCACGATGAGCCCGCACGAGCGGATCGCGTCGTCGTTGCCGGGGATCACGTAGTCGATCTCGTCCGGGTCGCAGTTGGTGTCGACCAGGCCGATGATCGGAATGTGGAGCTTGCGCGCCTCCTTGACGACGATCGCCTCCTTGCGGGGGTCGACGACGAAGACGGCGGCGGGCAGACGCTCCATCTCGGCGACGCCGCCGAGATTAGTCTCCAGCTTTTGCAGGTCGCCCTTGAGGCCGATCGCCTCGCGCGTCGGCAGCAAATCGATGGAGCCGTCCTCGACGAGCTTGCGCAGCTCGTGCAACCGCTTGATGCGCTTGCTCAATGTGGCGAAGTTGGTGAGCAAGCCGCCGAGCCAGCGGTTGCACACATACGGCATGCCGACGCGCTCGGCCTCGGCCTTGACCGCGTCCTGGCACTGCTTCTTGGTGCCGACAAAGAGCACGTTGCCGCCGCGACCGGTGAGGTTCTTGACTAAGGCATACGCCTCGTCGATGAGGACGGTCGTCTGCTGCAGGTCGATGATGTAGATGCCGCCGCGCTCGCCGAAGATGTACGACTTCATCTTCGGGTTCCAGCGCCGGGTCTGATGGCCGAAGTGGACGCCGCTCGTGAGCAGGTCCTTCATGCTGACCGTGGGTGTGATCGCAGCCAAAGCTGCCTCCTTCTGAAACGGTTATCTGGCGCGCCCCGCCCTGCGGGCGGCGCCCTCTACTGCCGGCGGTTGGACTCGTGGAATCCCTTGCGGGACACCGCCACGAGACCGTGGTCCACCGGGTCGCGGTGTACAAAACAGCGATGGATTCTACCACAGGATGCGCAGGCGGCGCGCCGCGGGCGCGGCGCGGGGGGCCGCCGCCGGCGTCAGCCGATCGCGGCGGGCTCGATCTCGTCGCGCAGGCGGCCCTTGAGACGCAGGATCGCCTTGGTGTGCAGCTGCGAGACGCGCGACTCGGTGACGCCGAGCACCTCGCCGATCTCGCGCAGAGTCAGGCTCTCGTAGTAGTAGAGCGCGATGACGATCTTCTCGCGATTAGGCAGCGCGTCGATCGCCGCCGCCAGCCGCCCCTTCATCTCGCTCAGGTCGAGCATCCGCGAGGGATCGTGGCTCTTGGGGTCTTCGATCGTGTCGATCAGCGAGGCCGTGTCGCCGTCCGACCCCGAGATCGCCCAGAGCTCGTCGAGGGCGATGATCGACGTGTTGGAGATCTGCGTCAGCACTTGCTGGAACTCCGCCACAGTGACCTTCAGCTCCGCCGCGATCTCCTCGTCGGTGGGCGCACGCTGCAGCCGGTTCTCGAGCAGCGTGCACGCTTTTTCGATCTCGCGCGCCTTGCTGCGCACGGAGCGCGGCACCCAGTCGAGCGAGCGCAATTCGTCGATGATCGAACCCTTGATGCGCGAGACCGCGTACGTCTCGAACTTGATCTCGCGCTCCGGATCGAAACGCTCGAGCGCGCCGATCAGGCCGAGCAGACCGTAGCTGATCAGGTCGGCCTCCTCGATGTGCGACGGCAGGCCGTTGCTCATGCGGCCGGCGACGTACTTGACGAGCGGCGCGTAGGCCAGGATCAGCCGATCGCGAGCCGACTGGTCGCCGCCATCCTTGTAGCGGTGCCAGAGGTAGCGCACCAGCTCTTCGCTCATGCGCGCCATCAGGCGCGAGGGTGATGCAGGTCGTAGGTCCGGCGCAGGTGAGCGCCGCTGACGTGCGTGTACACCTGGGTCGTGGAGACCGACGAATGGCCAAGGAGCTCCTGGATCGCGCGCAAGTCGGCACCCCGCTCGAGCATATGTGTGGCATAGGCGTGTCGCAGCATATGCGGTGACGCCTGATCAATCCCTGCTAACCGGCAGTATTTTACCACCATGCGACGGATGTCCGAAGTGAGCAGCGGACGGCCGCTGCGCGACAGGAGCAGGCTGCCGTGCGGCCCGGCGGGCGACGACGGTCCGGCGAGCAAACCGCGGCCGCGTTCGAGATAGCGTTGCGCCGCCGCGGCGGCCTCGTCGCCGATCGGCACGATCCGCGTCTTGCCGCCCTTGCCGCGGACGCGCATCTCCTGCTCGCCGAGACGCAGGTCGCCGAGCTCGAGGTCGACGAGCTCCTGGCTGCGCACCCCGCAACCGTAGAGGAGCTCGAAGATCAGCCGGTCGCGTAGCGGCCGCGGCTCGGTTCCGTCGACGACCTCGAACAGCGCCGCGACCTCGTCGATGCGCAGCACGCGCGGCAGGCGGCGGCGCCGACGGGGGCCCGGCAACAGCCGGGCCGGGTCGGCGCCGAGCACGCCGCGCTCAGTCAGGAACCGACAGAGTGTGCGCAAGCTCGACAGCTTGCGCGCCAGCGTCGCCGGCGCGTAGCCGCGGTGCCCGAGTTCCGCGGCGAAGCCGCGCACCGTGCGGCGATCGAGGCCGGCGAGCAGCGCGTCACGCTCGCCGGCCGCGCCTTCGCCCGCCTCGCGGCTCGCGAGCCACTCCAGCAGTTGCCCGATATCGGAGGAGTAGGAGCGCCGCGTCGCCGGGGACATGCCGCGCACGTCGAGCGTGCGCAGGAAGTCTCTGACAAACTCGTCTGGCATGCTCGTTCACTTCGTCGGCGCGCGAGCCTAGTCCTGCACCCCTTGCCCCGGCGCCCGCGGCGACGGAGAATCCCAGCATGACGACGGCGGCCGAACACCTGCGCCCTCTGATCGAACTGCTCATCGGCGGCGAGACGCCGCTGAACATCCGTTTCTGGGACGGCAGCGCGCTCGGCCCTGCCGCTTCGCCCGCGATCATCGGCGTGCGTTCGCCAAGAGCCTTGCGCCGCCTGCTCTGGTCGCCCAACGAACTCGGCCTCGCGCGCGGCTACGTCGCCGGCGACATCGACATCGACGGCGACGTCTACGCGCCCTTCCGACTGCACCGCCTGCTCGTCGCCGAAGACCGGCCGCGGCAGCTGGCGCCGCGACTGCGCATCGGCGCCAGCCTGCTCAAGGCGGCGGCGGCGGTCGGCGCCCTCGGGTGGCCGCTGCCGCCGCCGCCGGAGGAGGCGCGCCTGCACGGCCGCCTGCATTCGCGCGAGCGTGACGCCGCGGCGATATCTCACCACTACGACGTGTCCAATGACTTCTACCGGCTCGTCCTCGGCGAGACGATGACCTATTCGTGCGCCTACTTCGCCGACGGTCTGCCCGCCGACCCTGGGGCACGCCGCCGTGCACTCGACGAAGCGCAAACGGCGAAGTACGACCTCATCTGCCGCAAGCTCGGTCTTCGACCCGGCATGCGCCTGCTCGACGTCGGTTGCGGCTGGGGCGGCATGGTCATGCACGCCGCGCGGGAGTACGGCGTCGAGGCGGTCGGCATCACGCTCTCGCGGGATCAAGTCGATCGCGCCCGACAGCGAGTCGCCGAAGCCGCGCTTGGCGACCGCGTCGAGATCAGGCTTCAGGACTACCGCGAGATCGCCGACGGCCCCTTCGACGCGATCTCGAGCATCGGCATGTTCGAACACGTCGGGCTCGATCGCATGGGCGAGTACTGCGCCGCGTTGCATCGCCTCCTGCGCCCCGGCGGACGTCTGCTCAACCACGGCATCTGCCGGCCCCACGGCACCTCCGGTCTGGGCAGGCACTCGTTCGCCGGCAGCTACGTCTTCCCCGACGGGGAGCTGCACGAGGTCGGCATCGTCGCGATGAAGATGCAGGAGGCCGGCTTCGAGGTGCGCGATGTCGAGTCGCTGCGCGAGCACTACGCGCTGACCCTGCGCTGCTGGGTCGCCAACCTCGAGGAGAGCTGGGACGACGCGCTGAAGCTCGTCTCGCCCGGTCGCGCCCGTGTGTGGCGCCTCTACATGGCCGGCTCGGCGGCTAACTTCGAAGCCGGCCGCATGAGCGTGCACCAGGTGCTCGGTGTGAAGATCGCTGCGGGCGGCGCCAGCGGCATGCCGCTGCGACGCGACGACCTGCTGCGCGGCGCCTAAGGCGACGACCCGCGCCGCAGGCGACAACGGCCGGCGCCGACGCTGACGATCCCCTCGACTTCGAGCGCGCTGACGACGGCCGCCACTTCGGCGCTCGGACTGCCCGTGCGCGCCGCCAACTCGTCGATCGTCCGCTCGGCTCCGTCGAGCTCGGCGACGATCGCCTCGGCGACGCGGCCGGCGGCGCCGGCAAGCAGGCCCGTGCGGGTCGGCGCCGCGGCGTTCGGCGCCGCGCCGATCTGTCTGCCCAGCGTGCCGACGCCGAGCGCCGTCAGCACGTCGCCCGCCGACTCGCACAGCGCCGCGCCCTGCCTGAGCAGTTTGTGCGGGCCGGCCGAAAGGCGCCGGCCCGCCTCACCCGGCACAGCAAACACATCGCGGCCGATCTCCAGCGCGTAGTCGGCGGTGATCAGCGACCCGCTGCGCTCCGACCCCTCGACGATGACGACGGCCGCCGCGAGACCGGCGATCACCCGGTTGCGCGCCGGGAACCGCCACGCCCGCGCCGGCACGCCGAACCAGAACTCAGAGACCAGCAGTCCGCAGCGACGCACAGCCGCGAACAGCCACTCGTTGCTGCGCGGGTAGACGACGTCGACGCCGCAGCCGAGAACGCCGACGGTCGCCGGCGTGAGCACGCCTTCGGCTTCGGCCACAGCCGCGGCATGCGCCGTCGCATCGAGACCCAGCGCCATGCCGCTGACGACGATCGCGCCGGCGCGCGCCAGGTCGCGCGCCAGCGCCGCCGTCATCTCCGCGCCGTACGGTGAGGGCGAACGCGAACCGACGACCGCGACCACGGGACGTTCGTGGAGGATCGCCAACGACGCCGGCGCGCAGCACCCGCCGACGAACAGCGCCGGCGGCGGGTCGTACAGGCCGCGTAACGCCGGCGGATACAGCTCGTCGCACCAGGTGACGACGCTCGCCGACAACTTATCCTCGTCGATCGCTTGATCGCCGGCGGCGAGCAGCGCCGCGAACTCCGCCTCGTCGGTCATCCGCTCGACCGGCGCCGCGTCGCGCCCGCGCCCCCGCTTGTTTTCGTGGCGACGACGAGGTGCGACCTCCTCTTCGAGGGCGAGACGAGGCTGGTGGCCGTCCTCGTCGCCACCGGACTCGCCCCTCACACCAAGTTTGCCGCGGCGCGACACCGTCAGCGCGCGGCGGATGTCCGCCTCCGCGCACGACACCGCCGCCTCGATGCTGCCGAGAACGTCGACGAGACGGGCGATGACGCCGCTCCGATACGAAGCGAGCTGTGCCAGCCACAGGCAGCGCGCGCGGCGCTCGGCCGCGGTCGGCGTACGCGCGCGCGTGTCGCCGGCCACTCTAGCGACGCTCGATGCCGCGGGCACGATAGGAGAGACTCTCGGCGACGTGCGCGACGGCGATCGTCGCCGCGCCTTCGAGATCGGCGATCGTCTGCGCCACCTTGACGACCCGGTCGCAGCCGCGCGCACTGAGGCGCAGCCGTTCGTAGGCGCGATCGAGCAGACTCACGGCGTCGCGGTCGAGCACGCACTGCCGGCGCACCTGACGCGCGCTCATGTGCGCGTTCGCGTAGGCGCCGCTGCCGGCGAGCCGCCGCACCTGCCGCGCGCGCGCTCCGGCGACGCGCTCGCGGACGCTCGCCGAAGGCTCGCCCTCGTGCGGGGCGCGCCGTTCGCGCGCGGCCACCCGAGGCACGTCGATGCGCAGGTCGATGCGGTCGATCAGGGGCCCGCTCAGCTTCGCGACGTACTGGGCGACGCGATGCGACGGACAGCGGCACTCCTGCTCGCGGTCGCCGAGAAAGCCACAGGGGCACGGGTTCATCGCGGCGACGAGCATGATCCGTGCCGGATAAGTGACCGAGCTCAGCGCGCGGGAGATCGTCACCTCGCCGTCTTCGAGCGGTTGGCGCAGGCCCTCGAGCGCCGCCAGCCGGAACTCCGGAAACTCGTCGAGGAAGAGCACGCCGAGGTGGGCGAGGCTCACCTCGCCCGGCCGCGGCGTGCCGCCGCCACCGACCAGACCGGCGCTCGAGATCGTGTGGTGCGGCGCCCGAAAAGGCCGCCCGGCGACCAGCGCGACGCCGGGCGGCAGCAACCCGGCGACGCTGTACACCCGCGTCACATCGATCGCCTCTTGCACGGCGAGCGGCGGCAGGATCGTCGGCAGCCGCCGCGCGAGCATCGTCTTGCCGGAGCCCGGCGGCCCGATCATCAGCACGTTGTGCGCGCCCGCGGCGGCGACCTCGAGGGCGCGCTTGGCCTGCTCCTGCCCGAGAATGTCGGCCATGTCGGCGTCGCCGCAGCCGTTGCCGGCGACAAGATCGGCGGCGGCCACGGGCTGTGCCCGCTCCCCGCCGCCGGCCTCGACCACCGCTACCGCCGCGCGCAAGCTGTCGACCGGGTACACCTCGAGGCCGGAGACGAGCGCCGCCTCGGCGGCGTTGCCGCGCGGGAGCAGCAGGCCGCGCAGACCACGGCGATGCACGCTCTCGGCCACCGCCAGCGCGCCGCTCACCGGCCGCAACCCACCATCGAGGCCGAGCTCGCCGATCGCGGCGAGGCCGTCGCCGCCGCGTTTGGCCTGCCCCGTCGCGAGCAGGAACGCGAGTGCGATCGGCAGGTCGAACGAAGGGCCCTCCTTGCGCAGGTCGGCCGGCGCCAGGTTGACGGTGATGCGCCGCGACGGGAACTCGTACGACGAGTTGACGATCGCCGCGCGCACACGCTCGCGGCTCTCCTGCACGGCGGCATCGGGGAGGCCGACGATCGTGAACGCCGGCGCCGCGGCGACGACGTCGGCCTCGACCTCGACGGCGCGGCCCTCGAGGCCGTGCAGGGCTTCGCTGGAGACTCGCGCGAGCACGCGGACGCCGCGGCCTCAGCGCCCGCCGTCGAAGGCTGCCGGCAGGTGCCGGAGCTGTGGCGGCCGGCAGCTCAGGTCGACGGCGATGATGTCGAAGCGCACGTCGGTGATGCCGCGCATGACGGCGGGACGCGCCCCCATCCAGAGCTCGGCGAGGCGCGCGATCTGGCGCCGCTTGCGCGGCGTCACGGCGTCTTCGGGGGCGCCGCAGCGCCGTGAGCGGCGCGCCTTGACCTCGACGAAGGCGAGCACTCCGCCGCGGCGCGCGATGATGTCGATCTCGCCGCGCGCCACACGCTGATTGACGGCGAGGACGCGCCAGGCGCGCCGCTCGAGGTACGCCGCGGCGTACCGTTCGGCGGCGCGCGCGAACTGCAGGCGACGCTCGCCATATGTTGCATCGCCCGTCAGCGGCTTCTGCAGGCGCTCTGCGCGCTTTTCGTCGCTCATTGTGGAACATCACCCAATCCGCACGCTAACACGCCGCAGAATCGCTCTGAACGGCGCGCATCCACCGGACGGATGACATTCCCGCGTTGTCCACCGGCACGCCTGCTCCCAGACCCCGGATCGGCGGCAATCCGTCGCCAAAGGGCGATATGATGCGGCAATGACGAGCTTCCGCTTCGTGCACGCCGCCGACCTTCACCTCGACACACCCTTCGCAGGCGTCGCTCAGCCGGCTCCTCACGTCGCCGCGGCGCTTCGCGACGCCTCCCTCGCCGCCTGGGACGCACTGGTCGAGCTCACGCTCGCCGAGCATGCCGCCTTCCTGCTGCTCGCCGGCGACATCTACGACGGCGCCGACCGCGGCGTCCGCGCGCAGCTGCGCTTCCTCAAAGGCCTCCGGCGACTGTCCGACGCCGGCGTCCGCGTGTTCATCGTGCACGGCAACCACGACCCACTCGACCGCCGGTCGGCCGTCGTCGACTATCCGGCCAACGCCAAGCTGTTTCCGGCAGGTGAGGTCGAGTCGGTACCCGTGACGATCGACGGCGAGCAGATCGCCATCGTCCACGGCATCAGCTACGACCGCAGCGATACCAAAGAGAACCTTGCCCTTCACTTCCACCGCGCGCCCGGCGACGGCCTGCAGGTCGGTCTCCTGCACGCCAACGTCGGCGCCAACGCCGAGCACGGCGCATACGCCCCGTGCACGCTTGGCGACCTCGAGGCCGCGGACCTCGACTACTGGGCGCTCGGCCACGTGCACAAGCGCGCGGTCCTGCGCGAGAACGACCCGTGGGTCGTCTACCCCGGCGACACCCAGGGTCGCAGTCCCAAACCGAGCGAGCGAGGCGAAAAGGGCGCGCTGGTCGTCGATGTCAGCGGCTCGAAGGTGACAAACGTACGCTTCGCGGCGCTCGACGTCGCGCGCTTCGTCGCCTGCGGTATCGACATCGCCGATGCGACTGACCTGTCGCAGGTCCAGGCGCGCCTCATCGAGACGCTCGCACGGTTGCGCGACGAGCATGCCGGCCGCCACCTTCTCGTGCGCGCGACGCTCGAGGGCCGCGGCCCCGTCGCTCCCGAGCTCCACCGGCAAGGCGCCATCGCCGACATGCTCGTTGAGACGCGCAACGAGCTTGCGACGAGCAGGCCGTTCCTCTGGGTCGAGTCGATCGTCGACCGCTCGCGCTCGATCGTCGACCTCGACACGTTGCGCGAGCGCACGGACTTGTCGGGAGAGCTGGTCCGGCTCGCCGACGGTGTCCGCGGCGACTCCACCGCTCTCGCCGCCTTCATCGCCGAGCGATCCAGGCTGCTCGATCAGGGAGCGGTCGGCACGGCTTTGCGCCGGCTCGCCCAGGAGGAGGACGCCGACCTCTTCGCCGACGAGGCCGGCGACATCCTCGACGATGCGCTCGCACTCGCCCTCGACCGGCTCGAACAGGCCGGCGGTCAATGAAGATCACTGGCTGGCACGTCGACGGCTTCGGCACGCTCAAGGACTACCCGGTCGACGGCCTCGGCGACGGCGTCACGCTTATCGTCGGCGAGAACGAAGCCGGCAAGAGCACGCTTCTCGCTTTCTTGCGGGCGATGCTCTTCGGCTTTCCCAAGAAGAGCACGAGCGCCCGCCAGTATCCACCGCTGCGCGGCGGCGGCCATGGCGGGCGCATCGTCGTCACCGACGACGGCGGCCGAGGGTGGACGATCGAGCGCTACGCCGACCGCAAGGAGCGTCTGCGCATCACCGACTCCGCCGGCGGCGTCGCCGACGAATCCCAGCTCCGCGACCTGCTCGGCGGCGCCGATGCGAAGTTGTTCGCGTCGGTGTTCGCCTTCGACCTGACCGAGCTCACCGGTATCGAGACGCTCGACGCCGCCGGCGTACGCGAGCGCATCTTCGCCGCCGGCATCACCGGCGCCGGGCAGTCGGCCCGCCAGGCCCTGGACCAGCTCGACAAGGGCGCCGACGCCCTGCTCAAACAGAGGGCCGGCCAGGCGCAGATCAACAACCTGAGCCGCGAGCTCGACGATATCGACGCGAAGCTGCGCGCGGCGCGCGCTCACGACCAGGAGTACGCACAGCTCACCGAACAGGAACGAGACACGGTCGCCAAGCTCGAGCAGCTGGCGCCGGAGCTCGACCGGCTCCGTCAGAGAAAGGCGCGCGTCGAAGCGCTCGTGCAGTCAAGACCCGAGTGGGACGAGCGCGAGCAGCTCCGCGGCGAGCTCGACCGCCTCCCGCAGGCCGCCGACGACGCGCTGCCGCAGCGCGTCGACGAGCTCGCCACCGAGCTCACGCGGCAGCGCACGCGCGAGGAGCGCGTGAGCGAGCTCGAGATGCGTGCGGCGCGCGGCCGTGACCGGCGCGCCGAGGCGCTGCAGCGACTCGGCGCCGGCTGGACGACCGAGCGCGTCCTTGCCTTCGACGATTCGATCGGCGTGCGCGACGAGGTGCGGTCGTGGAACCAGCGTCTCACCCTGCTCGACGCGCCGGCGGCCGGCACCGCCTTCGGCCGGCGGCCGGTGACCGTCGCCGTGGCCCTCGCCGGCGCCTGCGCCGCGGCCGCCCTGGCGACGTTCGTCGCCGGCTACTCTCAACTGGGCGCCGGCCTGCTCGCCGCGGCGGCACTGCTGGCGCTCGTCGCCATCGTCGCCGCCCGTTCGCGGCACGCCGGCGCCGCCGATGCCGGCGAGCAGACCCGCGCCGGGTGGCGCGCCTGGCTCACGGCTCACGGGCTTCCCGAGCTGACGCCGCCGGGCGTCGACGAGATGCTGGCCGCGATCGCGGACGCGAGCAGCGCGGACGGCGAGGTCGGCGGCGCCCGGCGGGAGCTCGAGGGTATCCGGGGCCGGGCCGCCGAGTGGGATCAAGCCGCACACCAGGCGCTGGCCGATGTCGGGCGTCCGGCCGAGGCGCTCGCTCAGGAGGACCTGCGCGCGGCGTTGCTGACGCTCGACGAGCAGCTGAAGCACCGCACGCAGCTCGACCAGCGCCTCTCGGCGATCGACACCGTACTCAGGCAGCAGCTCGCCGGCGACGCGGAGGCGATGACGGAGCTCGCCAGTGGCAACGTCTCCGCCTGGCGCGTCGAGGCCGGGAGATTGGCGGAGGATACGCACGCACTCGAGGTAGAACGTGACGCCGCCAACACAGAGATCGGCCGCCTGCGCAAGGAGCTCGACGATCTCGCCACATCGGAGGAGATCGCACGGCTGCAGACCGAACGCGAGTCGCTCAAAGCTGCGTTCGCCGCCAAGGTCCGCGAGTATCGCGTGCTGGTCATTGCGCACGGCCTCATCCGCGACACGCTGCGCAGCTTCGTCCGCGAGCACCAGCCCGACGTCCTGCGCGGCGCCGGTGACATGTTCGCGACGATCACCGGCGGCCGCTACGAGAACGTCGAGGCCACCGAAGGCGAGGACGGTGACGCGGCGGAGAGCGTGGTCGTCGTCTCACGCGAGGGCAAGCGGCACACTCCCGACCAGCTCAGCCGGGGCACCGCGGAGCAGCTCTACATCGCCGTCCGCCTGGCGTTCGCCGCCGACTTCGCCGGCCGCAGCACGCCGCTGCCGGTCATCATCGACGACTGCCTGGTCAACTTCGACCCCCAGCGCCAGCGCGGCATCGCCAAAGCGATGGGCGAGTACGGAGCCGAGCACCAGCTCCTCCTCTTCACGTGTCACCCCGAGACCGAGCAGATCTTCCGCGAGGCACTCGGCGACCGGCTGGCCGTGCGCCGCCTGCCGCCGGTCGCCGATTGACCACGGCCTAGGAGACCTCCGCCTCCGTCTCCGTGGCGGATTCGCCACCCAGCCCCAGCTGCTGGAACGCCACGCTCTGAAACGACAGCCTGTGGATCGCGCAGACGCCGTGCTCGGCGATGAGCTGCTGATGCGTCGCCGTGGCGTAGCCGACGTGTTCGTCGAAGGCCCACAGCGGATACCGCTCGTGCAGGCGCCGCATCAGCCGGTCGCGCGTGACCTTGGCGACGACCGAGGCGGCGGCGACGGCCGCCGAGCGGCCGTCGCCGCCCACCAGCGCTTCGTGCGGCACGGCACAGGCAGCCAGCGCGAACCCGTCGACGAAGGCCGCCTGCGGCCGCGGCGACAGCGTCTCCAGCGCCGCCCCGAGCGCGGCAAGATTGCAGACGTGCAGGCCGCGGCGGTCGATCGTCTCCGACGAGCAGCTGACGACGACGATCTGCCGCGCCCGAGCAACGATCGCCGCATACACGTCCTCGCGGCGCTCGCGCGTCAACTTCTTGGAGTCGTTCACGGCATCGAGTGCGGTGAAGTCGGCGTCGCCGAAGCCGTCATAGGCGAACGCTACGGCGGCCGCCACCAGCGGGCCGGCCAGGCACCCGCGGCCGGCCTCGTCGGCGCCGGCGACCAGCGTTCGCCCGGCCTGCTCGAGGTCGAAGGCGAAGCGCACGTTCACGGTGTTCCCTCCCGGCCGATGCCTAGAGAATGCGGATGCGCGTCGGCGGCCAGTACATGAAGAACGCCTCGCCGACGACCTCACTCCTGTGCATCGGCCCCCAGTCGCGACTGTCGCCGCTGTCGGTGCGATTGTCGCCCATCATGAAGTAGTCGTTGGGCCCGAGCGTGTACGGGTGCTGCAGCGACCACGGTTCGCCGCTCGTGAACGGATACGTCGGCTCGAGCGAGCCGTTGATGTGCCTGACGTACGGCTCGTCCAGCACCTCGCCGTCGATGTACACGCGCCCGTCGCGCAGCGAGATCGTGTCGCCCGGCAGGGCGATGACGCGCTTGATCAGCGTGACTCCTTTGGCCTTCGAGTTGAAGACGACGATGTCGCCGCGGTGCGGATCGCGCGTGTGGTAGACGATGCGGTTGACCAGGACCCGGTCGCCGATCAGCAAGGTGTTCTCCATCGAACCCGACGGGATGCGGTAGGGCTTTACCACGAACGCCTGGATCAGCAGCGCCAGCGCGATCGCACCGGCGGTGATCGCCACGTATTCGATGATCGTCCTCGTCTTCACGAAACTCCTCGCGCTCAGAGTCCGCCGACGCGACCCAGCGGCCAGTAGATCAGAATTGCCTTGCCGATGATATCGCCTCGCGGCACGGTGCCCCAATCCCGGCTGTCGTCGCTTACCGCGCGATTGTCGCCCATCATGAAGTAGCGGTCCGCCGGCACCGTGTACGCGTGCTCCAGCGACCAGGGGGCGGAGCCGGCGGGCACGACAAGCGAGCTCGCCAAGGTCGGCACGGCGATGCCGTTCGCCCTCACGACGTACAACTCTCTGAGCGGCGACCCGTTGACGAGCACGCGACCGGAGTCGAGGGAGAGCGTGTCGCCCGGCAGGCCGATGACGCGCTTGATGAAGGTGATCCTGCGGTCGCGCGGCCAGCGAAAGACGACGACGTCGCCGCGCTTGATATCGCCGAGACGGTACGCCAGCCGGTTGACCAGCACCCTGTCGTTGATGCGCAAGGTGCCATACATCGACTTGGACGGGATGCGATACGGCTTGACGACGAACGCCTGGATGAGCAGCGCCAACGCAATGGCGGCGAGAACGACCGCGAACAGGCTGAAGTCAAAGAAGGACCTCGATCTGGGCGAGGTCGGCGGCGAAGAGGGCTGATCGTCGGGCGCTAGCGTTGCTTCTCGCGCACGCGGGCTTGCTTGCCGATCTTCTGGCGCAGGTAGTAAAGCTTGGCCCGGCGCACGTCGCCGACCATCACGACCTCGATCTTCTCGATTTTTGGTGAGTGGACGGGGAACGCTCGTTCGACACCGACGCCGAAGGATTGCTTGCGCACGGTGAAGGTCTCGCGAACACCGCTGCCCTGACGCTTGATCACGGTGCCCTGGAAGATCTGCGTGCGCTGACGGGTGCCCTCGATCACGCGGAAGTGCACCTTGACGGTGTCGCCGGCCTTGAACTGGGGGATGTCGTCACGCAGCTGTTGACGCTCGATGTTGTCGATGATTCCCACAGGATCCTCTTTCGGAGCGAAATGCGGCGGTTACTCTACCAGACTGCCGCCGCATGCGCAAAACGCGTCGCGTCGGTGGCGCGCCGCGCTCAGCTTCTCCGCCGCGTCATGTCTGTGGCGCGTTGGCTCTGCTCCGCCCGCCAACGCGCCACTTTGGCGTGATCGCCGCTGAGGAGCACGTCCGGCACCTTCCAGCCGCGGAACTCCGCCGGGCGCGTGTACTGCGGATACTCGAGCGCGCCTTCGAGGTCGGGGGCGAACGACTCCGCCACCACGCTCTCCGGGTTGGAGATCACGCCTTCGAGCTTGCGCAGCACGGCGTCGGCGACCGCCATCGCCGCGATCTCGCCGCCGCTGAGCACGTAGGGCCCGATCGAGACGCGGTCGCTGACGAGATTGGCGACGCGCTCGTCGATGCCTTCGTAGCGGCCGCACAGCAGGCAGAGATCGTGCGCCGCGAACTCGGCCGCGAGCGCGTCGTCGAGCTGTCTCCCCTTCGGGGTCAGCTCGACCACCCGGCGCTCGCCGCGCACCGCGTCGCACGGCACGCCGTAGACCGCCTCCAGCGCCGCCGCGACCACGTCGATACGGACGACCATGCCGGCGCCGCCGCCATAGGGCGTGTCGTCGACTTGCTGATGGCTCAGCGGAGTGTGATCGCGGTAGTTGCACAGGCGCAGCTCGTGCCCCAACTCGGCGGCCCGGGCGACGTGCACCTGCGACGTGTACCAGGCGAACGCCTCCGGAAAGAGCGTGAACACGTCGATCTTCACAGCAGCCCCTCACGAACGACGACAACGCCGGCGGCCAGATCAACGTCGACGAGCTCGTCGACGAGCGGCACGAGCAGCGACGTGCCGTCGCCTGTGCGCACCTCGAGGATCTCGTGGGCGACGTTGGCGAGCACGTCGACGACCGTACCGAGCTCGATGCCGCCGCTGCTCACGCGCAGGCCGACGAGCTGCCCGACGGGGTAGAAGGGCAGCTCGTCCAGCGCGCCGCCGGCGGCGAGCACGGTCGCGC
>Ga0208716_1000620_pt1 | contig 14433 bp, 12 predicted proteins | sample NGESurdeep092012_8_FD_184482 | JGI IMG/M metagenome (GOLD analysis project Ga0208716, IMG submission 184482) | Arctic peat soil microbial communities from Barrow, Alaska - NGEE Surface sample 415-3 deep-092012 (SPAdes) | ecosystem: Environmental > Terrestrial > Soil > Wetlands > Peat ...
CCTCTCCCGCCGCTCCCGACGCGGCCGGCGCTCGTCGTGCCGCCCCCCGCCCCGGTCCGCACCGCAGAGGCGTACGCGTGGCTCGACAAGGACCGCGGGGCCGACGACACGGGGGAGTTCGCGGCGGTGATCCCCGCCGACGCGCTGACGTCGTGGGACGCGGTCCGCCGGAGGGCGCACAACGACTTCGAGCCCGCGGTGGCGGGGCGCCTCCCCGCCATCGGACACTGGATCGACCGCCTGAAGGCGACGTCCGCCTTCCTGGTCACCCTCGCCGGGAGCGGCGGCGCGATCGTCGCGCTCTACCAGACGGCCGCGCAGCGCGACGCCGCCTGGCAGACGCTGGGCGGGGACGAGACCGTGCTCCGGTGCGAGACGCTGGAGGCGCCGCCGGTGATGATCAGTGACCAGTAGCCGACGGAAAGCGCCTCGCGGTCGTGGCGGGAGCGGGGACGCGGGAGTATCCTCTGAAGGCCGGGAAGACACCGGCTGGGAGGGCCGTATGACGAGGAGACTCGGGCGCGTTCCGTTGCTGCTGCTGGTCCTGGGGGGCTGCTACAAGGCGCCCACCGACGCCTGGCAGCCCGTGCGGGTCGCGATCCACAACCAGCTGGTGTCGCCGGTGACGGTCGTGTCGGACGGCATCACCTACGGGACGTTCGCGCCGGGGTGGACGACCCTCACCTTTCCCCACGGCACGACGGCGCTCACCTGGACGCCGGCCACACGCATCTACAGCGACAGCACGCCGGTGCCGACGGACCTGACCGTGCAGGGGGCGAGCTTCGCCGCCCTGACCGACACCGTCGTGATCACGAACGTGGTGAGCGGCCAGGCGTACTTCACGCCGCTGTTGTACAACCTGACGGGCGTCACGGTGGACGCCGCGATCGTGGACAACGGGGCGGCGCGCCTCTGCGTCGAGCTCACCGCGACGACGAGCTTCCAGCTCGCGTACTACTTCCTGACGCCCACGGTGGACGTCCGCGTGTACCGGAGCGGCACGAGCTGCACGGGGACGTACGTCGCCGTGGGCCATGCGGCGCTCGCGGCGTACACGGCGGGGAGCGGGCTCGCCCTGGTCAACATGAGCACGGCGCCGTAGCACCGCTGCCCCCTCGTTCAACGGCAGGACCCCGGACTTTGGATCCGGGTATGGTGGTTCGAATCCACCGGGGGCAATGTCAGAACGGCCGTCAGCCGTCAGCCGTCGGCCGTCAGAAGGCGATTGCCGCATTGATGCGCGAGGGGCCGGGAAATCCCGGCCCCTCATCCTATCGTAGGCCCTGAGCGGGCACGCGCTACCAGCTGCTCGCCAGCGCCCCGACCTCCTGCTCCACTTCCTCGAGCACCGCGCACGCCCCCACCGCCGCCATCATCGCGTTGTGGTCGGTGAAGAGGGGCCGGTCCTCCTCGAGGTGCTGCACGACCTTCCGCACCGCCCGCCGCCCCGCCTCCACCCCCTTGCCGAAGTGGTGGTCCCGGAAATCGAGCGCCTGCGCCGCCGCGATGAACTCGATGCCGAGCACGCCGTAGGCGTTCTGGAGGATCTGCTTCGTCTTCAGCGCCCCGTTCATCCCCATCGAGACGAAGTCCTCCTGGTCCGCCGCCGCCGGGATGGACTGGATGCACGAGGGCGTCGAGAGGATCCGCTGCTCCACGATGAGCATGTCGGCGGTGTACTGCGAGAGCATGTGCCCCGAGTACATCCCCGCGCCCCTGGTGAGGAAGGCGGGGAGCCCGACCGAGAGCGCCGGGTTGAGGAGCCGGTTGAGGCGCCGCTCCGAGAGGACGCTGATCATCGTGATGCCCGCGCCCACCATGTCGAGGGGCAGCGAGATGGGCGTGCCCTGGAAGTTCGCGCCGGTGAGGACGAGGTTCTCCTCCGCCACGAAGATCGGGTTGTCCGCCACGCCGTTGAGCTCGGTCTCGAGCTGCGCCCGCGCCCACGCCAGGAGGTCCCGCAGCGCGCCGATCACCTGCGGCGTCGAGCGCATCGAGTAAGCGTCCTGGACCTTCACCTTCAGCTTCCCGGTGCTGAGGTCGGAGCCCGCCAGCACCTGCCGCAGGTTCGCGGCACAGGTCTGTGCACCCTTGAAGCCGCGCAGCTCGTGCAGCTTCGGCTGGTAGGGGCGCATGTTCGCCAGCAGCGCCTCCAGCGTCATCGCCGTGGCGATCTCCGCCTGCTTCACCCACCGCTCGGCGTCGTACAGGAGGAGGCAGCCGATGCCGGTGATGAGGTTCGAGCCGTTGATGGCCGCGAGGCCGTCCCGCGCATGGAGCCCGGGCACCGGGATCCCCGCCTGCTCCATCGCGGCGCGGGTGGCCATCCGCTTGCCCTGGTAGAAGCACTCCCCCTCGCCCATCAACGAGAGGGCCACCTGGCTCATCGGCGCGAGGTCGCCGCACGCCCCGACGCTCCCCTTCTCGCAGGCGATGGGCGTGAGCCCCTGGTTCAGCATCGCGACGTAGGTGAGGGGGATCTCCGGCCGGCACCCCGAGTAGCCGCGGGTGTGCACCGCCACCCGCGAGAGCATCGCCGCGCGCACGTGCTCGACGGGCGCCGGCTCCCCGATCCCCGCCGCATGATTGTAGATGAGGTACTTCTGGAACTGCTTCACCTGGTCGTCGGTGAGCGCCACCTCGGCCAGCTCGCCGATGCCGGTGTTCACGCCGTACATCGTCTCGTGGGCGAGGACCTTCCGGTCGAGCATCGCCCGGCAGGCCGTGATCCGCTCGAGCGCCACGGCGGCCAGCTCGACCGGCTCGCCGTGGCGGGCCACCCGCTCCACATCCTCGATCGTCAGGCGCTTGCCCGTACCGATGGAAATCACGCGCTGGATCCTCCCGTTACCCCCGAGTACGACTCCCCGGCCCTCCGCGCGGTCCGACTGCAACGAGCATGCCTTGACGCAGAAGCCGGGAGCCAGACGCCCAGATGCCAGATGCCAGATGCCAGATGCCAGATGCCAGATGAACTCCTGACCGCCCCGGGCCGGGTGTCAAGTCCGGCCGCGATTCCTGCGCGCCCGCGGAACCGCTATCGTTCGCGGGTACCGCCCGGCGCGGCGCGCCGGCCCCAGAGAGAGGTGAGACCGATGCCCACCGCCCTCCTGCGCATCCTCGGCACCGCGCTCGGCCTCTGGGTCGCGACGCGGATCGTCCCCGGCCTCCACATCGAGGGCTGGGCCAGCTTCCTCCTCGCCGCCCTCCTCCTCGGCATCGCGAACGCCGTGGTGCGGCCGTTCCTGGTGCTCGTGACCCTGCCGATCACCTTCCTCACGCTGGGGCTCTTCCTGTTCGTGGTGAACGGGCTCACGCTGGCGCTCGTCGCGTGGCTGATGCCCTCGTTCACCGTGAGCGGGCTCGGCGCCGCGGTTCTCGGTGCCCTCGTGGTGTCCCTCACGTCGTGGCTCGCGGAGCGCATCGTCCCGCCCCCCGCGCCGCGGCAGGACTAGGCGCGCGTGGAGCGGACCTTCGCGGCCCTCGGCGCCGTCTCGGCGGCGCTCGCCGTGGCGGCGGGAGCGTTCGCGGCCCACGCGCTCCGCGCGCGACTCGACGCCGACCTCCTCGCCGTCTTCGAAACAGGGGCGCGGTACCAGATGGTCCACGCCCTCGCCCTCCTCGCGGCCGCGGGGGCGTGGACGCGCTGGCCGGGCCCGCTGCTGCGCGCGGCCGGCTGGCTCTTCGTGGCCGGCACGGTCCTCTTCTCGGGGAGTCTCTACGCCCTCGCCCTCACCGGCGTGCGCGGGCTCGGGGCCGTGACGCCCTTCGGCGGCCTGGCCTTCCTGGCCGGCTGGGGCTGCTTCGCGGTGGCGGCGTGGCGCGGCCGGTAGCGCGCATGCCCCGCGGGACGCCGGCGCCCCTCCACGCGCGCGCCGATCGGGGCGTCGAAGGGCGCCGGGGCGCGCCCTACCATCCGACGGCTCAAGCGGTTATCGTACAAGGCTCTTATGGCTGAAGTCTCGCTGTCCAAGAGCCAGATGATGCTCCTCGCGGGCACGGCCAACCGGGCCCTCGCGGAGGAGATCGCCACGCACCTGAAGCAGCCGCTCTGCCAGGTGACGATCCGGCGCTTCGCGGACGGCGAGCTGTTCGTGAAGATCGACGAGAACGTGCGGGGGCGGGACGTCTACATCATCCAGCCCACCAATCCCCCGGCCGAGAACGTCCTGGAGCTGCTGCTCCTCATGGACGCGGCGCGGCGGGCGAGCGCGGCCCGGATCACCGCGGTGATCCCGTACTTCGGCTACGCGCGGCAGGACCGCAAGGACCAGCCGCGGGTCGCGATCAGCGCCAAGCTGATGGCCAATCTCATCAGCTCGGCGGGGGCGGACCGGGTGCTGGCGATGGATTTCCACTCGCACCAGCTCCAGGGGTTCTTCGACATCCCGGTGGACCACCTGTACGCGTCGCCGGTGCTCACGGCGCACTACCGCCTGAAGCACCTGCACGACCCGGTGATCGTGGCCCCCGACGTCGGCTCGGCCAAGATGGCGCGCGGCTTCGCGAAGCGGCTCAACGCGTCGCTCGCCATCATCGACAAGCGGCGCCCGTCGGCGAATATCGCCGAGGTGGTGAACGTGGTCGGCGAGGTGGAAGGGAAGGACTGTCTCATCCCCGACGACCTCATCGACACCGCGGGGACGGTGAGCGAGGCGGCCCGGGCCCTGAAGCGGCTCGGCGCGCGGCGGGTGTACTGTTGCGCCACGCACGCGCTCCTCTCCGGCCCGGCGGTGGAGCGCCTCCGCGACGCCCCGATCGAAGAGATCGCCGTCGCGAACACGATCGCGGTGCCGGAAGCGCGCCGCTTCGAGAAGCTGGTGGTGCTGTCGGTGGGGACCCTGCTCGCGCAGGCCATCGCCAACACGCACCGGGACAAGTCGGTCTCGTCGTTGTTCGAATAATCTGACTCACTGTTGGAGTGCAAGATGGCCACGACCGCCCAACTCACCGCCGAACTCCGCACCGTCCACGGCACCGGCGAGATGCGCCGGATGCGCAAGGCCGGCCGCACGCCCGCCGTCATCTACGGCCACGGCCGCGAGCCCGCCGCGTTGTCGGTGAACAGCTTCGACCTCGGCCGCCTGCTCGAGGCCATCGCGCCGGCGAGCACGATCGTGGACCTCACGGTGGGCGAGGCGACGTACAAGACGCTGATCCGCGAGGTGCAGCGGCATCCTCTGCGTCCCGGCGTCACGCACGTGGACTTCTACGAGGTCAAGGCGGGGGAGAAGATCACCCTCCAGGTGCCGGTCCACCTGGTCGGCATCCCCGACGGCGTGCGCAACCAGGGCGGCACGCTCGACCAGGTGCTGCGCGTGGTCGAGATCGAGGTGCTGCCGACGGAGATCCCCGAGCGGGTCGAGCTCGACGTCACCGTGCTCACCATCGGCAAGTCGCTCCCGGTCTCCGCGCTCGTCATCCCGAACGCGAAGATCCTGACCGACGCCGCTCTGACGATCTGCACCGTGGTGGCGCCGCGGGTCGAGGAAGTCGTCGCTCCGACGGCCGCCGCGGCGGTCGAGGGTGCGGTGGTCGAGGGTGCGGTGGTCGAGGGTGCCGAGGGCGCCGTGGCAGCCGCGCCGTCCGAGCCCGAGCTCATCCGCAAGCGCAAGCCGACGGACGAAGAGGACGAGAAGAAGTAGCGGGCGGTTCCCTGAAGCTGATCGTCGGGCTCGGGAACCCCGGCGCCGGGTACGCCGATACCCGGCACAACGCCGGGTTCTGGGTCGCCGACGCGCTGCAGACCCGCTGGCGGCTCCCGAAGTTCGCGCGTCGCGGCCCGGCCCTGGCCACTACGGGGCCGACTCCCGCCGGCGACGTGTACCTCCTCAAGCCACAGACGATGATGAATGACTCGGGGGCCGCCTTGAGCGGCCTCCGGGCCGACCCTCCCGAGGGGCCTCTCGACGACCTCCTGGTCCTGGTGGATGACGTCGCGATCCCGTCGGGGACCTTCCGCCTGCGCGCCAAGGGGTCCGCGGGCGGGCACAACGGCCTGAAGAGCGTCGAGGCGGTCGTCGGCACGCGGTGGTTCGCCCGGCTCCGCATCGGTGTCGGCCCCGCTCCTCCGCTCTCCCACGAGGACGACCTGCCGGACTTCGTCCTCTCTCCCCTGCCGCCCGAGGAGCGCGAGGCCGTCGCCGCGCTCCTCGGGCCGATGGGCGACGCCGTCGAATGCTGGATGACCGAGGGCGCGGAACGCGCGATGGCGCAGTTCAACCGGAGGCCCGCCGCCGACGCGTGACGGCCCGCCTCCCCGAAAGGACCCCCAACCCATGCCGCTGATCTCCTGGCTGCGTTCCCCCGGCCCGCGCCGCACCCTGCTGGCGTTCGCCGTCACCTTCCTCGCCGCGCTCGCCGTCTTCACGCTGCCGCGGTTCGTCTGGAACACCGTGGCGCTGGCGCGGGCGGAGACCACAGCGGCCAGTGACCAGACGCCCAGACGCCAAGACGCTCAGGGGAACGCCGCGACCGTCGCCGCCGCGCAGGCCCCGGCGGCCGCGACCCCTGCGGGCGACACGGCCAAGGCCCCCGCGGCCGCGCCTGCGGACACGACGCGCCCCGCCGCGCCCCCAGCGACGGTGCCCCTCGCGACGCGCCTCATCGGCCTCATCGGGATGGCGCTCATCCTCGCGGTCGGCTACGGCCTCTCCCGCAACCGCCGCGCGATCCGCTGGTCCACCATCGGGTGGGGCCTCAGCCTCCAGATCGTCTTCGCGATCTTCGTGCTGCGCGTCCCCTTCGGCCAGCGGCTCTTCCAGTGGCTCGGCGCCGTGGTGACGCGGATCCTGGGCTTCTCGTACGTGGGCTCCGAGTTCGTCTTCGGCGAGATCGGCAAGCAGCATTCGAGCCTCGGCGTGATCTTCGCCTTCCAGATCCTGCCGGCGATCATCTTCGTCTCGGCGCTCTTCGCGATCCTCTACTACCTGGGCGTGATGCAGGTGGTGGTGAAGGCGATGGCGGTGGCGATGCACAAGCTCCTGCACGCCAGCGGCGCGGAGAGCCTCAACGTCGCGGCGTCCATCTTCATGGGCCAGACGGAGGCGCCCCTCACCATCCGGCCCTTCCTGAACAAGATGACGCGGTCGGAGCTGATGACGGTGATGACGGCGGGGATGGCCCACGTCTCCGGCTCCATCATGGCGGCGTACATCGCCTTCGGTATCGAGGCACAGCATCTGCTGACCGCCGTGATCATGACGGCGCCCGGCACCATCCTCATGGCCAAGCTCCTGGAGCCCGAGACGGAGCAGCCGGAGACGATGGGGCGCGTCACCCTCGACATCCCGAAGACCGACGTGAACGTCGTGGACGCCGCGTCGCGCGGCACCGGCGAGGGCCTCCACCTGATGCTCAACGTCATCGCGATGCTGATCTCCTTCATCGCGATCGTGGCGCTCCTCAACGGGCTCTTCGGCTGGGTGCACGGGCTGGTGGCGTGGTTCCCGGCGAGCCTGCAGGTGGTGCTCGGCTGGATCGGACGGCCGGTCGCGTGGGCGATGGGCGTCCCCTGGCACGACAGCGGCGCCATCGGCGGCCTCCTCGGCGAGCGCGCGGTGCTCAACGAGTTCATCGCCTTCGCCGACCTCGGCCGGATGCGCGCGCTCCTCGACCCGCGGTCGTTCACCATCGCGTCGTTCGCGCTGTGCGGTTTCGCCAACATCTCCTCGGTGGGGATCCAGATCGGCGGCATCGGGGCGCTGGCGCCGGAGCGGAAGCACGATCTCGCCAGACTCGGTTTCCGGGCCATGCTGGCGGGGACGCTCGCGAACTTCATGTCGGCGACGATCGCGGGGATCCTCTTGTAGAAGACGCCGTCAGCCGTCGGCCGTCGGCCGTCAGAGGGGCGCCAGAGATCGGCGCCCCTTTGGCTTGCCTGCCGCCAGCGTCGGAACGTCGAGGACGGCAACGGAATGGTAAGGACGGCAGGACTGCGGTTCTGCCTGTCTCCCCGCCGCAGCTACTCTCTCGAACGCATGAACGACTTCCGAAACCTCCGGGTCTGGACCCGCGCACACGCCCTCACCCTGGACGTGTATCGGGCTACGGCGCGCTTCCCTTCGAGCGAGCGGTTCGGGCTGGCATCGCAGATGCGACGGGCGGCGCTGTCGGTCCCCGCCAACATCGCCGAGAGTTGCGGCCGCCGCTCGCGACGGGACGAGGCGCACCTGCTGCAGATCGCATTCGGTTCGGCGTGTGAGCTGGAGGCCGAGCTACTGATCGCCCGCGACCTCTCGTACCTGGCGGATGACGAGTGCGCACCGGTGCTCGCGGCTCTCGTCGAGGTGAAGCGGATGCTCGCGACCCTTGCGAAACGAACACTCGCTCGAGCCGGCGAGCTGCGCTGACGGCTGACGGCTGACGGCTGACGGCTGACGGCTGACGGCTGACGGCTGACGGCTGCCCTACGCCGCCCTGCTGACAATGACCCCTTCTGCGAGTTGAGCATCCAGCGCCACCGTCGCGAACCCCATCCGCACGACCATCGCGGGCCAGCGGCGCTCCACTTCCAGCTCGACCCCCGGCAGGAGCCCCAGCGCGAGGAGCTTCCGGAGATCGCCCCCCTTCGCCGCGGCGAGGCGCCGCACCGTCGCCTTCTCCCCCGCCGCGAGCGACGCCAGCGTCGCGGGGAGATAGAAGTCCCCCGCGATCGGGCAGCCGTCGCAGCCCGAGGCCGTCCCGCACATCGTGCACTTCATGCCCAGCCTCCCACCGACCGCAGCAGCCAGCCCACCAGGCCTCCCGTCGCGAACGCCACCCCCGTCGCGACCACCAGCACCGTCACCGCCAGCGCCGTCCCCCGCTCCCGCCGCATCACCAGGAACTGCGCCACACACGGCACGAAGAGGGTGATCGTCACCGCCGCGGTGGTGAGCGCCGCGGGTCCCAGCACCCCGCTCCGCGCCATCTCGTACAGCCCCGCCGCCCCGAAGTCCCGCCGGAAGAAGCCGTACAGGAACGCTGGCGCCGCCGCGTCGGGGAGGCCGATGAGGCGCACGGCCGGCTCGATGGCGTGGGTCGCGGCGCGCAGGGCGCCCGTCAGCTCGCCCGCCCAGAGGATCACGCTCGCCAGGAGGAAGAGGGGGAGGATCTCGGCGAAGTACCACCGCACCCGCGTGAGCGTCTTGAGGAGGACGTTGCGCACCAGCGGCATGCGCAGCGGCGGCAGCTCCAGGTAGAAGCTCGGCGGGTCGCCGGGGAGGAGCCGCGCCGCGAGCGCACCCACCACGACGAACACCACGAGCAGCACCCCGGCCCAGACCGCCACCGCGGCGGGATACACGCTGAGGATCCCGAGGACCACGCCGAGCTGCGCCGAGCAGGGGATCGCGAGCGCGAGGAGGAGCGTCACGATGATGCGTTCGCGCCGCGTCTCGAGGGTGCGCGTCACCAGCGTCGCCATCGTGTTGCAGCCGAAGCCGAGGACGAGGGGGATGACGGCGCGCCCCGAGAGCCCGAGCCGCTTGAGCCCCCGGTCGAGGAGGAGGGCGAGCCGCGGCAGGTAGCCGCAATCCTCCAGCAGCGCGAAGACGAGGAAGAAGGTCCCCACGATCGGCAGGACGATCGCGACCGCGTACCGCACGCCGAGGGTGAAGAGCCCGTACGGCCCGACGAGCAGATCGCGGAGCGCCGCCCACGGCACGAGGGCGTTCACGCCCGCCGTCACCGGGGGCGTGAGCCACCGGTCGAAGGCCACGCGTTCGATGAGGTCCACCAGCGTCCCGGCGCCGAAGTGCCCGACGAAGCGGTAGAACCCGAGGTAGAGGACCGCCAGCACGAGCGGGATCCCCGTCCACGGCGAGAGGAGCACGCGATCCAGGGCCGCCCGGCGCGCGCGCCGCTCCGGCGGGGCGTCGGGGACGACGCCGTCGAGCAGCGCCAGGGCCATCCGCCGCCGCGCCGTCGCCAGCGCGACAGCGAACCCGTCGGCCGCGCCCCACCGCGCGTCCCGCATGGACGTCGCCGCCAGCCAGAGCCGGGGTGCCGCGGCGGAGCGCGCGGGCGCCATCTCCGGGTCGCCGCACAGCGCCAGCTCCGCGTCCAGGAGCCGCACGCCTTCCTGCCGCTCCGACAGCAGCGCCACCACGTCGGCGAAGGGCTGCGGCAGCGCCCAGCCGTCCACCGGGACCGGCGCGCCGTGCGCCGCCTCGGCGAGCGCCGCCACCCCTTCCCCGGTCGTCGCCACGGTGCCCACCACCGGCATGCCGAGGCGCTCCGAGAGGAGGGCGAGATCCGGGGCGACCCCCCGCCGCCGCGCCTCGTCCATCAGGTTGCAGGCGAGCACCAGGGGCCGGCCGAGGGCGAGGAGCTGCAGGGTGAGGGGGAGCGCGCGGTCGAGGTGCGACGCGTCCGCCACCTGGATCAGCGTCTGGCCCGACCCCTCCAGGATGGCGCGGCGCGCCACCCGCTCCTCTTCGCTGACCGCGAGGAAACCGTACATCCCCGGCGTGTCCACCACGTCCATTGTCTCGTCACCGAGGTCGTGCACCCCGACCGTGACCTCCACCGACGTGCCCGGATAGTTGGACACGGTGGTGTAGGCCCCGGTGAGCCGCCCGAAGAGGGCGCTCTTCCCCACGTTCGGCGCCCCGACGAGCAGCCAGCGGGCCGCCACCGCGTCGGGCGGGATCGGGGCGGTTTCGTCGGGCAGGAGCCCGGCCGTGTGGCTCATCGGCGGAGGCGCATAGCTGAGACCGGTTTTCATCCTCCGCACTCCCCATGCCGCGGCGGAGCCCTCGGCAGGGCTGGAACGACGACAAAACATGTCAGAATTACCCAACCGCCGGCTGGCGGGCCACCATCGAGGTCCGAAGGTGGCCCGGCGCCGCGTCTAGCGGGGTCACGCGGACGTGGCGGCTTCCCTCCGCACCCTCTTGCCGCGAGAATTCGGCGTGGACCGCCGCAAGCCCGACCACGTCTTCTTCGACCCGACGGGACGCCGCCGCAAGACGGTGAACCGTCTCGGCACGGCGGTGGGCCTCGCGCTGGGCGTCACCTCGACCATCTTCGTGATCAGCCTCCTCGCGGTGCCCCTCCTCCCGAAGACGCCCGAGACGACGGCGCGGCCGGGTCCGGGTCGTGCCGCGCCCGGGGTCTCGCGGCGCGACGCCCGCCTGACGCGGCACCTCGCCCGCCGCAGCAAGTTCGCGTTGTTCCGCGAGATGGCGGCGGCACACCACCCCGCCGGACCGCCGCCCAAGGCGGTCCCCGCGCCGAGCGATCCCATCGTCGCCGCGTTCTACGTGATCTGGCAGCCGGGGGGCGTGCAGGCGCTGCACGACAACGCCGACCGCCTCACGCACGTGATGCCCGAATGGCTCCACCTGAACCGCAACGGGACGGGCCTCGACTTCCGCGACTGGGACCCCGAGGTCACGGTGTCGAACCGCGACGTGGTGACGGTGGCGAAGGACCACCACCTCGCCATCATGCCGGTCCTGAACAACGCGGAGGGGGGCGTCTTCGACCCGGAGCGTGCGCACGTGGCGCTGACCACGCCGGGGATGCGCGGGTCCATCATCGGCGCGATCCGCGACTTCCTCGTGGACCACGATTTCCAGGGGATCAACGTCGACCTGGAGAACCTGCGGCCCGAGGACTACGCCAAGCTGCCCCTGTTCGTCGGGGAGCTGCGGGACACCCTGCGGCAGGACAGCCTCGCGGTGAGCGTGGACCTCGAGGCCTTGCACGTCACGCAGCTCGGCCCCGCCCTGTCGGCCGCGTCCGACTTCGTGGTGCTGATGAGCTACGCGCAGCACGCCCCGGCCGCGGGACGGGGACCGCTGGCAGGGATCGGCTGGTTCGACACCCTCCTGACGAAGGCGGCCGCGGTCGTCCCCGCGGAGAAGCTCGTGGTGGGCGTCGGGAACTACGCCGTGGACTGGCCGCTGCGGGGGACGGCCGGGGGCAGGGCGCTCACGGTCCAGGGGGCGCTCGTGGCGGCGCGCGACGCGCGCCCCGACGACCCGCCAAGCAGCCTGGTGGACTTCGACGCCACCGAGCTGAACCCCACCTTCGAGTACACCGACGGCGCGGGGGTGCCGCACGAGGTGTGGATGCTGGACGGGGTGACGGCGTACAACGACCTCGTGCTGGCACAGCGGGCCCGGGCGCGCGGCGCCGCGCTCTGGGTGCTCGGCTCGGAGGACCCGTCGCTCTGGCCGGCGTACGGGAAGGACGCGTTCCGCCGGCTCCCGCCGCCCACGGTGCTCGACAGCATCCCGACGTCCTACATCCCCGCCTACTCCGGCGAGGGGGAGATCCTCTCGGTGGGGGGCCTGCCGCGGCGCGGCGCGCGCGCGGTGGAGCTCGATTCCACCCTCGGCCTCCTCACCGACGAGACCTACCGGGAGTTCCCCTCCCCGTTCGTGATCCGCCGCGCCGGGTACCACCCCGGGCTCCTCGCGCTGACCTTCGACGACGGCCCCGACGACGAGTACACGCCCGAGATCCTCGACGAGCTGGAGCGCCTCGACGTGAAGGCGACCTTCTTCGTCGTAGGCCAGAACGTCGAGCGGTTCCCCGACGTGGTGCGGCGGATGTACGAGGAAGGACACGAGGTCGGGAACCACACCTTCAGCCACCCCAACATGGGGGCGGTGAGCAATCGCCGCGGCACGCTGGAGCTGAACGCCACGCTCCGCGCGATCCAGGCGACGATCGGGCACTCGACGACGCTGTTCCGCGTCCCATTCAACTTCGACGCGGAGCCGGGGAACGTGGACGAGGCGCGGGCGCTGGTGCTGGCCTCCTCGCTCGGGTACGTGACGGTGGGGGAGCAGATCGACCCGCAGGACTGGAACCTCTGGAAGACGGGCGGCGCCGGGCAGCGGATGGAGCGCAGCACGGTGGACCTGGTGACGACGATGATCTACCAGGCCCGCACGGTGCACGGGAACGTCATCCTCCTGCACAGCGCCGGCGGCGACCGCTCGCACACGGTCACGGCGCTGGCGCAGGTGATCCCGCTGCTGCAGCGCGAGGGGTACCGGTTCGTCACCGTCTCGGAGCTGCTGGGGACGACGCGCGACGCGGTGATGCCGCCGGTGGCGCGGCGGGACCTGCTGGTGGTGGGCCTCGACCGCGTGAGCTTCGACGTGATCTACGTGTTCGAGTCGCTCCTGGCGCTGGGCTTCGCGGTGGCGATCGGGCTCGCCTTCGCGCGCGTGGCCGTCATCATCCCCCTGGCCATCGTCTCCGACCGGCGGGCGCGGCGCGCCACCTTCGATCCGGCGTACCGGCCGACGGTGTCGGTGCTGATCGCCGCCTTCAACGAGGAGACGGTGATCGCGCGGACGGTCGCGAGCACGCTCGCCAGCGACTACCCCGACCTCGAGGTGGTCGTGGTGGACGACGGCTCGACCGACGGCACCGCCGCCGCGGTCGAGGCGGCGTTCGGGCACGACCCGCGGGTCCGGCTCCTCCGCCAGGCCAACGCCGGGAAGGCCGCGGCGCTGAACCGCGCGCTAGCGGCGGCGCGGGGCGAGGTGCTGGTGGCGTTCGACGCCGACACGATGGTGGCGCCCGACGCCGTGCGCCTCCTCGTGCGGCACTTCCAGGACCCGCGGGTGGCGGCCGTGGCAGGGAACGTGAAGGTCGGCAACCGCATCAACGCCTTCACGATCTGGCAGTCCATCGAGTACATCTCGAGCCAGAACCTCGACCGCCGCGCCAACGCGATGCTGAACGGGGTGACGGTCGTGCCGGGGGCGATCGGCGCCTGGCGGAAGAGCACGGTGGAAGCGGCGGGCGGCTACCTCACCGACACCCTCGCCGAGGACATGGAGCTCACCTGGCGGCTCCGGCGCGCGGGGTGGCGCATCACCGCCGACATGGCGCCGGTCGGGCTCACGGAGGCGCCGGCGACCCTCGGCCAGTTCCTGCGCCAGCGGCACCGCTGGGCCTTCGGCTCCCTGCAGGTGTTGTGGAAGCACCGCGGGGTGCTGGGCCACTACGGCTGGTTCGGCTGGGTGGCGGTGCCGAGCGTGTGGCTCTTCCAGATCCTCTTCCAGACCCTCGGACCGCTGGTGGACCTGCAGGTGCTCTACTCGGTGGTCAACTACGTCTACTCGGTGGTGGTGCGCGCGGCGCTGCACCAGGACTGGCAGCCGATCCCGCAGGTGACGCACGCCCTGCTGACGACCCTGTTCTTCTATGGGCTCTTCTTCGTCGTGGACCTCTGCGCCTCCATCGTGGCCTTCCGCCTCGACGGCGAGCGGCTCCGGTACCTCTGGTGGCTCTTCTGGCAGCGGTTCGTCTACCGGCAGACGCTCTACTACGTGCTGTGGAAGTCGATGGTGAGCGCCCTCAAGGGCCGCCGCACCGGGTGGGGGAAGCTGCGGCGGATGGGGACGGTCGGAGGCGGCCCCGCGCTTCCCGTAACCGGCCCTACCGACTAGCTTTCCCGCGCAGGCCATACCACCTGCT